>JGI12210J13797_10140295_pt1 | contig 15680 bp, 12 predicted proteins | sample ElkSlonscriptome_3_FD_13797 | JGI IMG/M metagenome (IMG submission 13797)
CCTGCGATGGGCTTACTTGCGGCGGTCTTGCCTGCGGCGGGCTTGCCCTCCGGCTTCGCCTTGCCCTCCGGCTCCGCCGTGCCCTCCGGCTCCGCCGTGCCCTCCGGCTCCGCCGTGCCCTCCGGCTCCGCCGTGCCCTCCGGCTCCGCGGGCCCGGCGGCTCCTCGCTCGAGCGTCGTGGATCCGAACGCCCACGCCGAATTCCCTCCTACCGGACCCAGCGCCAGACCGAGCGTCAGGGCGGGAACGAGGAGTCTCTGCGCGTATCGCGGAGCCTTCATGCGTGGCGCAGAGTAGCCGAAGCCGCTCGCCGGCCGAAAGCGCCATGCCACCAGACGCGTGTTCTGGCCGTCGCACCGCCCGTGGGCCTCCTCATGGGCCCACGCCCGGACAGAGGCCCATCGCTGGTGTCCAATCCCCAACGTCGCGACGCCCGCCGTCGCCAGGAGCCCCCCGATGCCCGAACTCGACCGCCTTCGCCCGTCCGCGTCCGTCGCCTTGCTGCTGCTGCTCGCACCGCTGAGCGCCGGTTGTCCCGGCGACGAGGGTCGAGCCGACGGCGATACCTCCGGGATCGTCACCGCCAGCGGCCCCACCGGCACCGGCGACTCGACCGGCGGCAGCGACACGGGGGTGGTGGACGACACCGGCACCGGCTCGGGTAGCGACACCGACGGCTGCGAGGAGGCGTGCGAGGGCGAGTGCATCGACGGCACGTGCTGCCCCGCGGAGCTGGCATGCAACGGGGTGTGCTGCGGCGAGGTCGAGGTCTGCTCGTTCCAGCAGTGCGTGATGCCGGGGGCCGACTGCGTCGACGCCACCGAGTGCCCCGACGGCAACTACTGCGAGTACTCGCTGGGCGAGCCGGGCGAGGGCGGCGGCAAGGGCATGTGCCAGGGGGGCGCCTCGCTGGCCACCGGCAAGTGCCTGCCCGAGCCGCCCGAGTGCGCCCCCGGGGTCGAGCCCACCGAGGGCGAGGACATCGACTGCCTGCCCCAGTGCGAGGTCGTCCCCGAGACCAGCTTCGAACCGGTGCTCAAGTACCACTGGGATCTGGGCAACTCCATGATGGCCCCCATCGTGGTGCAGCTCGACGACGACAACTGCGACATGGTCGTCGACGAGCGCGACATCCCCGAGATCGTGTTCTCCACCTTCCTCGGCAGCGACTACAACAACAACGGCACGCTGCACGCCATCTCCATCGTCGACGGGGTCGTCGTCGACAAGTGGAGCGCCAACCCGGCCACCGACCAGGTCCACCCGGGCCGCTCGATCGCCGGGGGCGACATCGACGGGATCCCCGGCAACGAGATCGTCACCTGCACCAACACCGGCCGGGTGCGGGCGTTCGACGCGACGGGGGCCGAGCGCTGGGTGTCGGAGTACGCGGGCGGCTGCTTCATGCCCTCCATCGCCGACCTCGACCAGGACGGCACCGCCGAGATCATCGAGCAGGCCGGCATCATCGACGGGGTGACCGGCATGACCGAGGCCACCTTCCCCGCCCAGTTCACCACCATCACCTCCGACGTGGACGGCGACGGCCGGCTCGAGGTGGTGGGCCCGCGCTACGTGTTCGAGGCCGACGGCTCCCAGGTCGCCGACGTGGGCCTCACCGGCCACCACGCCGCGGCGGCCGACTTCGACGGCGACGGCTCGGCCGAGATCGCGGTGATCGACAACTCCACCCACACCCTGTACCTGTGGCGCCACGATCCGGTTCAGCCCAGCGGCGCGACCATCATCCGCCAGGGCATCGACATCAACGGCGCGCTGGGGGCCTGCCCGGGCGACAACGGGGGCGGCCCGCCGACCATCGCCGACTTCAACGGCGACGGCGTGCCCGACGTGGGCGTGGCGGCCGGGGTGGGCTACGCCGTGTTCGACGGCGCGGCGCTCATGAACCCCGCGGTGGCCAACCCCGAGACCCTGCTGTGGATCACCCCGGCCCAAGACTGCTCGTCGCGGCGCACCGGCTCGTCGGTGTTCGACTTCGACGGCAACGGCAGCGCCGAGGTGGTCTACGGCGACGAGCAGTACCTGCGGATCTACGACGGGGCCACCGGCGCGGTGGTGCTGCAGGAGTGCAACACCACCGGCACCCTCGAGGAGTACCCGCTGGTGGCCGACGTGGACAACGACGGGCACGCCGACATCGTGGTGATCAGCAACGACTACCACGGCATCCTCTGCCCCGACGACGGCAGCCAGCAGCGAGGCCTGCGGGTGTTCGGCGACGACCAGTGGGTCCGCACCCGGCGGGTGTGGAACCAGCACGCCTACCACGTGACCAACGTGGAGGAGGACGGCTCCATCCCCGCGGTGGAGCAGCCCAACTGGTCGGTGGAGGGGCTGAACAACTTCCGGCAGAACGTGCAGCCCGAGGGCGAGTTCTCGGCCCCCGACCTGGTGGCCAGCGTGATCGGCATCTGCTCGCCCACCGAGTTCGGGGTGACCGCTCGGGTGCGCAACCTCGGCCGCGCCTCCGTGCCCCAGGGCGTGCCGGTGGGCTTCTACGAGGGCGACCCCGCCGCGGGCGGCGTGCTGCTGGGCACCGAGCTCACCACCAAGATCCTCTACCCGGCCGAGGCCGAGGACCTCGTGCTGCTGCTGCCCGAGGCCAGCTCCGAGCTGCTGGGCGGCGACGTGGAGCTGTGGGTGGTGGTCGACGACGGGATGCCGCCGCACCCGTGGGTGGAGTGCCGCACGGGCAACAACTCCGCCCACGCCGCGATCGACTGCAACGTGGCCGGCTGAGCCCACGATCCTCGCCATGCCTGGCCACCTCGGCATCCTCGGACGAGCGCTCCGCGTGATCGTGGAGGGGCTGCGTCGGCTCGGGCACGACCCCGACCCGCTGCTGGCCGAGCTGGGGCTGCGCGAGGCGGCGCTCGAGTCGCTCGGCACGCGGGTCCCGCTCCACGTGGCCTTCGCCCTGTTCGACGCTGCACGGGCAACGGCCGGGGACCCGGCCCTGGGGATCCACCTGGCGGAGGCGACCGACGCGTCGCTGTGGGGAACCCACGGCTACGCCATGCTCGCCAGCCCCGATCTGCGCTCCGCGTACCAGTGGGCCGAGACCTTCCACCCGCTCGTGGCCCACGAGACGTACCTGCGCCTGCGCGAAGACGGGCGCCGGGCGAGCCTGCAGATGGGCATGCGCAACGGGCAGCCGATCCACCCGCTGGCCTGCGAGGTGATGCTGACCATCTGCGTGCGCCTGGGCTGGGCCATCACCGGCGAGCGGTGGGCCCCCCTCGAGGTCCACTTCCAGCACCCGGCCCCGACCCGGCGCGACGAGTACCACCGGATGTTCGGGCCGCGAGTGCTCTTCGAGGCCCCCGACAACGCCGTCGTCCTGTCCGCCTCTACGCTGGATCGGCCCAACCCGAGCGCCACGCCGGGCCTGTTCGAGGTGTTGGTCCGCGATGCCCACGATCTGCTGGACAGCCTCCCCAACGCCGAGACCACGGCCGAGCACGTCTCCCACCTCGTGGCCGAGGAATTGGACGGAGGCAACCCCACCGCCGAGCACATCGCTCACCGCCTCGCGATGAGCCTGCGTACCCTCCACCGCGAGCTGGCCGAGGAGGGCACGAGCTTCGGCCAGGTGCTCGACGACGTGCGCATGCAGCAGGCGATGCGTCTGCTCGACGATCCGCGGACGAACGTGGGTGAGATCGCCACCCGGCTGGGCTTCGCTCGCCCCGGCTCGTTCACTCGAGCATTCAAGCGCTGGACGGGGACCTCGCCCAGCGCCTACCGAGCGCGCGCGAACCGAGCCCCCGACGAGCCCGACGCGTCGATCTAGCTAGATGCCCAAGGTGAAGCAGAACGCCTTGTCGGCCACGAAATCGTCGACGACGTCCTCGTAGCACTGCTGGTGCTGCGGGGACCCCAGGGCGTAGAGGCAGTCGCACTCGTCCCAGCGGGCGTGTCGGATGCAGCCGGCCCAGGACATGCAGCACGCAAAATCGGCGGTCACGTCGTACCACTGGTCGCACTGATACTGTTGGGCCTCGTACTGATCGTGGCACGTCGAGGCCGACACGGGCGTGCTCGCGCTCAGTCGATCGGCCCCCCGCTCCGCGGCCTCCTCGGAGAGCGCCTCGAGCACGGGATCATCGAGCTGCTCGCTCGACGATGCAGCGAGACGCCCACCCAGCTCGTCGTCGACGGATGCGTCGCAGCCGAAGGAGGCGACGAGGGAGGCACAGAGCAGCGAAGAACACAGGGATCGAACCATCATGTCCTGAGCATGAAGCGCGGGGCCGAGACGCGGCCATCTCCAATTGCGCCAGATCCGTGCTCCGATCGTGCCAAGGGACGACTCGTCCCGCGGGTGCTCCTCGCCGCCCCGAGCCGACCCGTGGGGTACCACGCCCCACGGGGTCGCTCTCCTCCCCGAATATGCGTCTAGAACAGCGTCCGCACCGGCTTTTCTCGCGGTTTACGAATCCCGGCGGTCTCGTCGCGTCCATCCGAGCGTGTCGAGGTTCGTGCTGGGATTGTTGACGGCCACTGCGGCGCTCACCGCCGCTGCGGTCGGCACCGCCGCCATCGCGCGCGAGCAGGGCTGGTCGCTGCCGCGGATCCCCGCCTTCGAGCGCTCGACCGGGCCCATCACCGTGGTGCTCCAGCGCAACGGCGGGAGGCTCACCGGCGGCACCGACGACTACCCCTCGCTGGGCATCTCCGGGGTGGTGGGCCGCCAGGGGCTCGACGCGGCGACCATCCCTCCGTTCCGCGGCACCGATGCCGAGTGGAGCACCCTGGTGCAGTGCGTGCAGGACCGCTTCGACGGCTACGCGGTCGAGGTGATCGACGAGGTCCCGACCGACAACGCCTACTCGCTGGCCTACATCGGCGGCACGCCCGACCGCATCGCCTACGCCGACACGGTGGGCGGCATCGCTCCCCACGCCAACCGGGTGCTCGAGGGCTCGGTGGTGTTCGTGTTCCAGCCCGAGGGCGTGAGCGCGCGAGCGCTGTGCGAGACCACGGCCCACGAGATCGGCCACACCCTGGGCCTGGACCACTCGCGCGACTGCTCGGACATCATGAGCTACGAGTCGTGCGGCCCCAAGGAGTTCCGCTACGAGCCCGCCCCCTGCGGCGAGTGGGAGGACCGGATCTGCGAGGACGGCGGCGAGCACCAGAGCGCCCACGAGGTGCTCGCGGCCGCGGTGGGCCTGCGAGCGCCGCGGCTTCAGCCCACGCCCGCGCCCGAGCCCGAGCCCGAGCCCGAGCCGGCCATTGGGCGCCCCAGCATCGACGTGCGCCGCTCCGCCCGCGCCGTGGCCGGGGAGCCGTTCTCGGTGGTGGTGGAGATGGAGATGGAGGTGGAGATGGAGATGGATCGCTCGGTCGAGCACGTCGACCTGTTCTGGTACGGCCGCCGCGGCGAGCGGCTGAGATGCGGCGAGGCCAACGACGCGGTCGACTTCACCTGCCGGCGCGAGGGCTCGCGTGCCACCTTCACCCTCGCCCCCGAGGGCAGCGGCCGGCGCAAGTACAACGTGCGCGTGACCGAGAGCAGCGGCCGGATGACCAAGACGCCGACCTTCGAGGTCCGCTTCACCCGGAGCTGAGCGCCTCGGCCCCCCGCGGGGTCAGGAGGAGCGCTCGTCGAAGTACCGCACCCCCTCCATGTCCTGGTCCCAGTCCCCGCGGGAGGCACAGAAGATGTGGGTCTTGATCCCCACGCCGAGCGGGTCGTCGAGGGTGCCGGCGGTGAGGTAGACGTTGTCGTCGTCCTCCTCCGCGGGCAGCGGCGTGCCGCAGGTCTTGCAGCGGGTGATGGTGTACGTGGGGCGCAGCATGTAGGTGACGCGGTGCTCCTGCCCGGCCAGCCAGTGGAAGTGCTCGTGCTTCACGATGACGATGGCGTTGCCCGTGCTACCGCTGGCCTTGCGACAATTGGAGCAGTGGCACACCCACACCCCGTCGATCTCGCCCTCGATCTCGTAGCGAAGCGCACCGCATAGGCACGATCCCTTGCGTCGTGACATGTCGAGGACTCTACGCGATCGGGAGGAGAGCGGGGCGACGTGCGAGACCCGTCGCGGACCCAAAGCGGGTGGGCGACGGGCTGCCGCGGCATCGCGACGGCGCTACGGCTCGGCGAGCGCCGCGACCTGAACGACGAAGAACTCGTTGTCCTCGCCGAAATCGCCGGTGGCGGCGCTCGGGATCTGGACGGCGAAGCGTCCCTCGGGCACCTCGAGCACGCCGTGCTCGCCCTGGATGAGCTCGAGCTGGGCCGCGTCGGTCCCAATCGTCACCACGTGGTACTCGAACGTGTCGGACGTGGAGCAGCCGATCGGCTCGGACTCGAGGGCAAGCGGCTGTGACAGCGGGGAGTCGATGGGATCGATCGAGCTGGCGAACAGCAGCAGGTCGCCGGCCTCGGAGCGCAGCGCCACCTCGAGATCGTGCCCGGAGAAGGCGTAGGACATGGTGCGGGCGGACAGCCGCACCGGCATCTCGGCGGCCCACGCGACCGGCAGATCGTAGGGCGTGGGCATGGTGAGCGCCAGGGTGTGCGCATCGCCCATGGGATCCGCGCACGACAGCGTGGTGGTGGTGTCACCGCTGGCCATGTCGTGGGTCACCTCGGCGACGGTGCATGGCAGGTCATCGAGCTGGTAGTCATCGTCGTCCTCCACCGGGAAGGCGCCGAGGGTCATGCTCGGGCTGGGGACCGGGGTGTCCGCCGACTCTGCCGCTTCGCACGCAGCGATGATCTCGCCCTCGGTGGCCCCCCCGGTCTCGCCGGCGCCTTGGTCATCGCCCGCTTCGGGGTCGCACCCGATCGCGAGCGGCAAGAGCAGGTACGAGAGCAAGGTCAGCCGGCAGGAGCGTCGCGGGAGAATGTAAGTCATATCCTTCTCGTGACGATCGACCGCCGTTCGATTCCGAGAATCGTCTCCCGTCGGCGACGTCATCCACGGAGGCTGATGGCCTGGTGATCGGCGACACGCCCGCTGCACGGAGCGATCATGGAGCGCTGCCGCGCTCGGCGGCCGGCAGCGCCACCGAGAACACGGTATGCCCCGGCCGGCTGCGCACCGTGACCTCGCCGCCGTGGGCCCGGCACACCAGCCGCACCATCGCCAGCCCCAAGCCGATCCCCCGGCGCCGATCGGTGGTGAAGAAGCGATCGAACACGCGCTCGAGATCCCCCGGCTCGATCCCCTGTCCCTCGTCGACGACCTCGAAGCCGGTCTCGCCCTCGCGGCTCCACGCCCGCACGGTGACCGACCCCGCCGGATCGCCGTGCTGCAGCGCGTTGTCGACGAGGTTGAGCACCACCGCCTCGAGCTGCTCGGCCGAGCCCCGCACCACCCCCGCTCGCCCCTCCACCGTCACCTGCGGCCGGCCCTCGCAGCAATCGACCAGCAGCTCGTGCAGGTCGACGCGTGCGGGCCCGGTGGGCTGCTCGGCCCGCGCCAGCGCCAATAGCCCGCCCACCAGCGCGTCGAGGCGCAGAAGCTCCGCGAGCGCGTTGCTCACGAAGCGCTCGCGCTGCTCGGGCGGCATCTGGGGGTCGTCGTGCATCAGCTCGAAGGTGCCGCGCAGCGTGGCGATGGGGGTACGAAACTCGTGGGCGACGTTGCCGGCGAACTCGTCGATGTAGTGCAGCCGGGCCTGTAGCTGCGCCCGCATGGTGTCGACCGCCCCGGCCAGGGCCGCCACCTCGCGCACGTGGGAGGCCCGCTCCGTGGCCAGCTGCGGCGCGTCGGTGGCCCCGCGCGCGATGTCGAGGGCGGCCCGCGACAGCCGCCGCAGCGAGCGGCTGCTCCAGTACACGCTCGCCCCGGCCAGCACCAGCGTGCACGCCAGCGTGAACGCCACGCCGCCGACCAAGCGCGGGGCCATCTGCGCCAGGGCCTGCAGCTCCTCGCGAGGGGTGCGGCTGACCACCACCGCGCCGAGCACCTCGCCCTCCTCCTCGATCGGCACGGCCACGAAGATCCGCACGCTGGCGAAGCGGCTGGGGCCGCGCAGATCGGTCTGACGCCGGCTCACCCGCGCGCGGGGCCGCTGCTGGGTGGCCACCTCGCCCGCGAGCGCCCGCTGCACCTCGGGGTCGTCGCCCAGCGAGTGCCCCACGCGCGCCCCGGTGCTGGCCACCACCACGCCCGCGGCGTCGATGACCTGCACGCCGCTGAGCGTGCGATCGCGGGCCTCGGCCAGCCGATCCGACAGCGACGGACCCAGCTGGTCGAGGGTGCTGCCGCCGGCCTTCAGCTCGTGACCGATCGTCAGCGCCCACACGTGCGCCTGGGCGGTGATCTCCACCCGGGTCTGCTGGCGGAGATCGCCCGCCAGCGCCCCGGAGACCACCACCGCGACCACGGGCAGGGCCAGCACGGTGAGGTAGGACAGCAGCAGCCAGCTGCGCAGCGAGAAGCGAGGCAGCAGCCGGCGCGGACCGGGGCTCGAGCCCGGCGGTGCAGGCGAGCCCGAGCCCGCCCCCTCCCCGCTCACGGCGGCGCCCCGAGGCGAAAGCCCACGCCGTGCACGGTCTCGATGGCCTCGGGCGCGTGGGGCCGCAGCTTGGCGCGGATCCTCCGGACATGGGAATCGACGGTGCGCTCGCTGACCGAGCGACCGTCGGGGTAGGCCAGGGCGGCCAGCTGCTCGCGCTCGAGCACGCGCTGGGGGTGCCGCATCAGCGCGGCCAGCATGCGGTGCTCGGTGGCGGTGAGCGACAGCTCGTGCTCCCCCACCCACACCCGGTGCCGCTGCGTCGACAGCCGCAGCCGACCCCAGCGCAGCTCGTCGTCGGGCGCGGCCGCGACCCGGCGCCCCCGCAGCCGCGCCTTCACCCGCGCCACCAGCTCGCGGGTGGAGAACGGCTTGGTCATGTAGTCGTCGCCGCCCAGCTCCAGGCCCAGCACGCGATCGACCTCGTCGGTGCGAGACGAGAGGAACAGGATCGGCACGTCGTGGTGCTCGCGGATCCGGCGGCACAAGGTGAGCCCGTCCAGTCGCGGCATGCTGATGTCGAGCACGACGAGATCGGGTGCGTCGTGCTCGATCCGCGCTTGGGCCTGCTCGCCGTCGCTGGCCTCGATCACCTCGAAGCCCTCGCGGGCCAGGGCGTAGCGCACCACCTCGCGGAGGTGATCGTCGTCGTCGGTGACCAGGATCCGGGCGGTCATGGGGTGCACAGCTCCAGCGCGGCGATCTCGTCTACGGCGGCCAAGCGGGCGCGGAGATCCCTGAGGCGCTCGCGCACGGGCACGCTGTTCCCCGCCAGCGATCGCAGACCGATCTGTAGCCGAAGCTGCACGATCCCGTCGAGCACCGCCACGACCTCGGCGGCAGCGCCAGCCCGGGCCCGCCGCAGCGCGATCAGCCCCTCGGCCACCGCCGGGTCTCCCGGCGCCTCGCGGCCGTCTCCTACGGTGCCCAGCAGCCGGTCGACCATGGCCAGGCGCTCGTCGGCGCGGTGCAGATCGAGCGCGAGGCCCTCGAGATCGGCCGGCAGCGCCACGTCCTCGGCGGCGGGGTCGGCCATGGTCTCGCGCAGCTCGGCCAGGCCCCGCTCGATCCGCGCGGCGAACGGCCCGGAGGAGCGCGCGGGCACGGCCGCCCCGGACAGCAGCGGCAGCAGCAGCGGCCAGCACCCCAGGGCGCTGATGGCCGTGGGCGACGGGACGCCCCGACGGCCGAGCCCCACGGCTACGACCGCGCCGACGATCACGTAGGCCACGCCGACCCACAGCCCCAGGCCGCCGACGCCGGCGGCCACGATCTCTCCGGGCAGCCCGCTCACCGCGAGCCCTCCGGCGAGCCAGCGGCGCGACGCCGACCGAGCAGACCGCCCGGCTCCGCGTGCCAGCCCCGGTAGTCGCCTCGGGCCGAGCGCCACGCGGCCTGCAGCCCCGACACGATGTCGGACTCGACCGGCCGCCACAGGGTCACGTCGGCGCTGGGGCGCACCACGAAGGGGCGCAGCATCCAGCCGCTCTGGGCCCACAGCGCGCCCAGCACGGCCAGGCTGGCCACGTGGGCCAGCCAGCGATGGCGCCCGCCGCCGGGCAGCAGCCCGATCATGGTGACCACCCCGATCCCGCCGGTGAGCAGCAGCGCGCCGGCCATCATCAGCACGGCCACGTGGTAGTCGATGTCGAGGCTGTACGGCAGCCACAGGAACGGGCCGACGGTGGCGGCCAGCAGCGCGGCGCGGGCGATGCCCACCACCGCCGCGAGCACGACCCGGGCGTGCCCCACCGAGACCTCGCAGGCCCGGTAGAGGCTGCGTACCGCGGGCAGCCCGACCAGCAGCGGCACCAGCAGCAGCAGCGGCATCTTGAGCGGGGCATAGAGGTACTGCAGGCCGCCGCGGTACGAGCCCACCACCGCGCCGAAGATGGCCGCCCCCACCACGCTGAGGATCAGCAGCGGGCCGAGGGTGGTGGCGAGCACGTCGCGAGGGTCGCGGCCCTCGAGGATCGAGGCGGGCGAGCGCAGCACCTGGGTGGTGAGGGCCAGCAGCGAGGGGCGAGCCGAAGCCGTGGAGGCGCTCATGCGACACCTCCGTCGAACACGCGCACGAGCACGTCGAAGCCGATCCGCAGGGCGATGAGGGTGGTCAGCCCGGCCCAGCCGAACACGAGCGCCTCGAAGCGAGGGCTGAGCGTGCCGGCGTGGGCGGCCTCGACCGAGCGCAGCGAGCCCACGGCCACCGCGGCGGTCACCACCCCGCACAGGGCAAAGCCCAGCAGCAACACCAGGGGCCACTGGGCGGTGGTGGCGGCAAAGAACAGACCCACCGGGGCCACGCCCAGCGCCACGCGCCCGCCGGCGACCAGGGCGTGCGCGAGCGCGGCGACCATGGCCTCGGGGCGGGCCGACAGCCGCAGGAACTGGTGCAGGGCCAGCAAGGCGGGGGCGGTCAGCAGCACCGCGCCGAGCAGCGGCGCGAGCACCAGCAGCGACCCGGGCGCGACCACGGCGGCCGAGCCCGAGCCCAGCGAGGTGGCCAGGCCCAAGACGACCATGCCGCCCAGCGAGCCCAGCACGGTGCGGAGCGCGGGGCTCGGGGGTGGGACCCGGTGGGGCCGACCGGAAGGGAACGATCCATCGACTGCCGCGTGCATGGGATCGGGAGGATGTGGCCGCGAGGAGGATGCGATCGGAAGTCCGGTCGCGGTGGCGAGAGAGCTGCTCATGCAGAGTTCGTAGCAAGCGGGCGTGTGAGCCTCGTGTACGGTTCGAGGCGAGCCCGCGCAGCGTTCGTGCAGATTTCGTGCAGCGCTCCGCGCGATCCCGTGGTGTCATGGCGCCCGCGAGGACGACATGGCGCAGGAATCGAACGCGAAGATCTACGGGGTGCTCGCCGTGCTGGTGCTGGCCCTCGGGCTGGGCTGGTGGGCGCTCCGCGACGAGACGGACCCCGAGACCGACGCACGGGCGGAGGGCTCGGCGTCTGCCGATCCGTCCGCGCCCGGCGCGGGGCTCCCCGACGCCAAGACACTGCGGCGCCGCAGCGACATCGACCCCCTCACCGCGCCCCGGGCCGCGGTGACCGGCACGGTGCACGACGAGGCGGGCCAGCCCATCGCGGGGGCCCAGGTCTGCGCCGATCTCGAGGACCCGGAGCTGGTCCTGCCCACCCGGCTGCCGCCCTCGTGCACCACCACGCGCGAGGACGGCACCTACCGGGTGGCCGAGCTGTTCGGGGCCCAGCACGCGCTGTACGCCTCGGCCCGCGGCTACCTCCCCGCCATCTACCGCACCCAGCGCGGGATCCAGCAGATGGAGACGACCCGGCTGGACCTGCGCGCGGGCGTGACCCGCGAGGGCGTGGACTTCGTGCTCGAGAAGGGCGGCGTAGAGGTCACGGGCGTGATCAAGGACATCGCGGGCGGCGTGATCGAAGACGCGTGGGTCTCCGTCGGCGAGTCGTGGCGGAGCGACAAGGGCTCCACCTTCACTCAGAGCGACGAAGAGGGCCGGTTCTCGCTGTGGGTCGAGGGCCCGTCGGTGCGCGTACGAGCCCACGCCGAGGGCTACGGCGCGGGCTCCCGCGAGGCCGCGGTGCCGGGGACGTTCGTGGAGGTGTTCCTCACCCCCGAGTCGGTCGTGGTGGGCACGGTGGTGTGGGCCGACTCGGGCAAGCCGGTCGAGGGCGCCAAGGTCACGGCCTCGGCCGGGATGTGGGGCGGCGGCTCGTCGACCCTCAGCGGCGCCGACGGCAGCTTCCGACTCGAGGGCCTGGAGCCCGGTGACTACAAGGTGTCGGTCGAAGACGACCTGCTGACGGGCCTCGCGGAGCACAAGGCGCCCGTGGGCCTGGGCCAGTCGTCCGACCCGGTGATCGTGAAGGTGCACCCCGCGTTCTCCGTGCGCGGCACGGTGTGGGTGGGCGAGGACCAGCCCTGCTCGTACGGCACCGTGGGGCTGAAGGCCAAGGAGCGCAAGCAGATGTTCCCCAGCCGCAGCCGGGGCCAAGAAGACGGCAGCGTGAAGCACGGGGGGCTGCTGCCCGGCACGTACGAGGTCACGGTGGAGTGCGACGGCTACGTGTCCGAGCCGGAGTACCCGGATCTCGTCATCACCGACGCCTCGCTCGAGGACCTGAGCTGGTCGGTCCGCCCCGGCCAGGCGATGCGCGGGATCGTGGTCGACGCGAAGGGAGAGCCGGTCGCAGGCGCCCGCGTGTCGGCTCGCGCCAAGGCCAGCAAGGATCCCCGGGCCCAGCGCAGCAACGTGTGGGGCGAGCGCACCGAGCCCGACGGCTCGTTCGCGATCAAGGGGCTGCTGCCCGCCACCTACGAGCTGAGCGTCTATCACGATGACTACGCCTCGCCGGAGCTGCCCATCGAGGCCGAGCTGCCCGCGGGCGAGGACGTCGACGGCCTGCGCATCGAGCTGCCGGCCCAGGGCCGGGTGGAGGGCGTCGTGCGCGACGACGCAGGGCAGGTGGTGTCCAACGTCTCGGTGCGCCTGCGGGGGTCGAGCTGGGGCGGCAGCGCGCGGACCAACGACGAGGGCCAGTTCGTGCTCGAGGCCGTGCGCACCGGCGAGTACCGGATCACGGCGCAGCGCGGCTGGTCGGAGACCATGCGAGCGCCAGGTGCCACCGACGACGACGACGCCGGTGAGCGGATCGACGTGCTCGCCGAGGAGACCACCACCATCGACCTGCTGGTCGAGTCCCAGGGCGGCCGGATCACGGGCCGGGTGCTGGGCGAGGGCGGCGAGCCGATCGCCGACGCCTTCGTCGAGGCGGTGCGCGAGAGCGACTCGGCGGCGGCCAGCGACGGCGGCAGCCGCCAGCGCGCCCGCTGGAGCTCGTGGTCCAAGCAGCCGGTGCTCACCGACGAAGAGGGCCGCTTCGAACTCACCGCCCTGAGCGAGGGCGCCACCTATGCGGTCTACGCCAACCGCAAGGGCGGGGGCGAGGCCATCGCCGAGCACGTGGCCGAGGGCAGCGACGTGGAGCTGTCGATCGCCCCGGTGGGCGTGCTCGCGGGCGTGGTGCGGATGGCCGGCGGGGGCTTCCCCGAGCGCTTCACCGTCTCGGCCTCGGACCGCAGCGCCGGCCAGTGGCAGCGAGACGACTTCTTGCGCACCGAGGGCCGGTGGGAGCTGGTCAACCTCTCGCCCGGCACGTACGAGGTGAAGGTCGACGCGGCCGAGGGCAACGCCAAGACCGAGGTGGAGCTGACCGAGGGCGAGGAGCGCACCGACGTGGAGCTGGAGCTCACCCCGCTGGTCACCGTGACGGGCCGGCTGGTCGACGCCGAGACCGGCAAGGGCGTGCCCGGGATGAAGGTCAGCGTCTCCGCCGGCGGAGCCGTCTTCTCGTTCGCCATGGACGGCAAGGCCAACGAGAAGGACATCTCCGACCCCGAGGGCAACTTCGTGGTCGAGGACGCCCCCACCGGCAAGGTCAGCCTGATCGCCATGGCGCCCGGGTTCACCGACAGCGACTACGGCTGGACCTGGGTGAGCCGCCGGCTGCCGGTGGAGCCCCGCACCCAGAACCTGGGCACCATCGAGCTGGTGGCGCGGCGGGTGAAGCCCGGCGAAGAAGACGGCGATCTCGGGTTCAAGGTGAAGGAGCAGGAGCCGGACACCGAGCCGGAAGACGTGCGCCAGGTGGTGGCGTTCGTGCGGCCAGGGGGCCCGGCCGCCACGGCGGGCCTGAAGGTCGGAGACGCGATCGTGGCGATCGACGGCCAGCCGGTGACCGGCCAGGATGCCTACCGCTACCGCACGCTCTCCGCGGTGGTGGCGGGCACGACGGTCTCCCTGAAGGTCGAGGGCGACGAGGACCGCACGGTCACCGTGGTCGCCGGGCCACCACGCTAGTCCCACCCGCCCCACCGGGCCGAGCGCGCGGAGGATCTTCGCGATCCTCGGGGCGCGCGCGCCCCGTGCCCGCCCGGGCCTCGCTCCCTGTCCGAAATCGCGCCATACTCGCGGCGCGTGAGCGACGACTCCCTCCCCGATCGGATCGGCCCGTACATCGTCGAGCGCGTGCTCGGCGAGGGCGGCTTCGGTCGAGTCTACGCGGCCCGGAGCCCCGCCGGCCCCGTGGCGGTGAAGGTGGCCAACCGCCGCATGCAAGAGCTGTCGGCGCAGGAGCTGGTGCTCCAGCAGAACGAGCTGGAGGCGCTCACCCGGCTGCGCCACCCGGGCGTGGTGCGGGTGCACCAGCACGGCTTCACCGAGGCGGGCGAGCTGTACCTGGCCATGGAGCTGGTCGAGGGCACGTCGCTGGAGGCCATGCTCGCCGAGCACGGGCGGCTGGACACGGTGGTGGTGCTGGGGATCGTGGGCAAGGTGGCCGAGGCGCTGGGGCACTGCCACGGGCTGGGCGTGACCCACCTCGACCTCAAGCCCGACAACGTGCTGGTGGTCGACGAGCACGAGCCGCGGATCAAGATCCTCGACTTCGGGCTGGCCCGGATGGCGCGCAGCTGGGGCGGCGAGCTGGTCTCGGTGGTGGGCACGCCGCTGTACATGCCGCCCGAGCGCTTCCACGACCAGGCCGTGCCCGATCCGCGCGCCGATCTCTACGCGCTGGGGGTGATCCTCTACGAGTCGCTGTCGGGCCAGCCTCCCTTCGAAGACGGCGAGATCGATGCGGTGTTCGCCGCCAAGCAGGCGGGGGACATCGTCCCGCTGCGCACGCTCGCGCCCTCGGTGCCCGAGCTGCTGTCGCAGCTGGTCATGCGCCTGCTCGACCCCGACCCCGCCCGCCGCCCGGCCAGCGCGGGCGAGGTGGCGCGCATGCTCAAGGGCACGTTCCACGCCGCGCTGGGCGGCAGCGCCGACTCGGCGCCCCACCCCGCCCTGCCCGACGCGCCGGCGCGGGCGGTGGGCGAGGTGCCGTTCGTGGGCCGCCGCCGCGAGCTGCGAGAGCTGCGGGGGATCTTCCAGGCCAGCGGTGAGTCGGGCCAGGCGGTCATCGTGGTGGGCTCGCCGGGGATCGGCAAGAGCCGCCTGGTCACGCGCCTGGTCACCAGCTCGCCCGCCCGCCAGGCCATCGTCGCCTACGGCCGGTGCCGCGAGCTGAGCGTGTCGGTGCCCTTCGCCCCGTTCCGCGAGGCGCTGGGGCAGCTGGCCACCCAGCTCGAGCAGCAGCCGCCCGCGGTGCTCACCGGCGTGCGCGAGGCGCTGCGGCACGAAGCGGCCGCCGCGGCCAACCT
>JGI12210J13797_10953500_pt1 | contig 15678 bp, 13 predicted proteins | sample ElkSlonscriptome_3_FD_13797 | JGI IMG/M metagenome (IMG submission 13797)
ATGCTTTGGGCCATTTCCTCTCTCCTCAGTCGTGGTCGATGTCGCTTGGACTTCCAAGACGCTCATTGTACCTCGCAGCATAGTGGTAATAGACGCCGCAGTCGGCGTCAAGTGCGGCAACGCGTCCCATCGCTTGATTGAGGTCAGGCACCGTGCCGAAGCCCCTCTAGCAGCATCACGCCGACGCCAACGAACACGACATCGAGCATTCGTGAATGCAATCGGCGGCGCCACCATTTCCAGATGCGCGCAAGGGCGATGAAGCGATGGGCCGGCGCTGCTGTTTCTGATGATGGTGCTGGCTTCGGCTCTGGTTTTTGCGCCGGTTCTGGCTCCGGTTCTGGTTCTGGCGCTGGCGTGGCTGCGAGCGCGGCTTCGATCTGAGCAAGCACACCTGGTGTGTCGTGTTTCAGGCGGTCGCGCGGGAGCACTGCCAGGGCGCCCCGCTGCAAGGCGGTCTGCGCGAATGGCCAACTGCCATCCGGGCAGCAGATGACCAGCGGGATCTGGGCGGTCGTGCGGTCCGCTTTCAGCAACTCCAGCAGTTCTAGGCCGTTCATTCCTGGCAGAACGCTTGCAGTAACAACGGCATCGGGCGCGCTGTTGCCGATGAGTGCCAGCGCGCGCTCTGCCGATTCCACGGCGCGTACCTGCATGCCGTGGCGCTGCAACAGCAACCGCAGCGCATAGCGGGCCGACGGCGAGGCGTCGACCAGCAGCAGATCCAGGCTTGACTTCATTTGGCTACCGCGCAGGTGTTGATGCAGCTCGTCGGTGACTAGGCGGCAACGTCGGTTGCGCCTACCATACCGACTTGGGCCGCGAGTTTAGGCGATTGCCGGAGACTTTCATACCAGATGACGCAGGCCATTAGACGCAGGGGGCGTTCGCCTTCCAGGAAGGCTGGCGGGAGTATAGTGAGCTATTGGACCGCCGGCCCGATACCGAAGCCAGGCGCCGAGACACGTCAGATGGTTTGAAAGTTGACAGTAATCGCCTAACGCAAGACTTAAAGGTGAGATGCCATGATTCTGTCGGGCGCCGAGTTGCGCGTTTTTGATGACAAGGCTGCCGTTGCGGGGGCGGCGGCGGCGTTGATCATTGAGCGGGCACGGACGGCCATTGCCGAACGTGGCTGCTTTCGCATTGTGCTCGCTGGTGGTGGTACCCCGACCGCGGCTTACCAGCTGCTTGCCGGGCTCGAAACCGAATGGTCGGTCTGGCATGTCTATCACGGCGATGAACGCTGCTTGCCGGCTGCCGACAGCGAACGCAACAGCTTCATTGCCGAGCAGGCGTTGCTTGACCGGGTGCCGATCCCCCGCGGGCAGATCCACGCGATCGCCGCGGAGCGCGGCGCCGAGGCTGCCGCCGAAGACTATTCGGCAATCATCGCCACGGCGTTGCCGTTCGATCTGGTGCTGCTGGGCATGGGTGAGGATGGCCATACGGCGAGTCTGTTTCCGAGGCATGAGATTCCGCCGGAGCAGTTGGCCATCGCGGTACATGGTGCACCGAAGCCGCCATCCGATCGCGTGTCGCTGACGCCTGAGGCCCTGTGTCGGTCTCACTGCATGCTGTTTTTGATCACCGGTGCCGGCAAACGCGATGCCCTGCGGCGCTGGGCAGAGAATGAGGCGCTCCCGGTCGCCCGCGTTGCCGCTTGCGGCAACAGCATCGTGCTGTTGGATCGCGATGCCGCTGGCGACTCAGCCGCCTTGCCTTGCTGAAACAGGCATCGGGCAGCGCCTGAAACTGTCGTTACAATAGGCGCGTGCCTTCACCGAATTGGAGCTGTAACCTCAATGACGATGCAACTCGCGCTGGCTATCGCGCTACACCAACTCGCCACCGTCGTCTGGGTGGGCGGTATGTTCTTTGCGCACTTTGCGTTGCGGTTATCCGCCCAGCGCGCATTGGACCCGCCTCAACGCATGGCGCTTATGCTCGCGGTGTTCGACCGCTTCTTTGCCTGGGTGTGGGTGGCCGTGGTGGCACTCTGGGCGAGCGGTTTCTGGATTTTTAGCGGCGTCTACAGCAGTAGGATGGGCTGGCACGTGCACGCCATGATGCTGACAGCGCTGATCATGTCCGTGCTCTTCTTCTATATTTACTTTGTCCCCTACCGCGTCATGGGCAAGCTGGTTGCGGCCGCGGACTGGCCAGCGGCTGCCGCGCGGCTGGCCGTAATCCGGCGCATCATCCTTGTCAATCTGCTGCTTGGGCTGTTGAGCGCAGCGCTCGGTAGTGCCGGCCGTTACTTGCAGTGACAACGCGGTTGTCCTCCGGAGGCACGAGCGCCAAGTGGTCTGGGGCCAATAGCGCCGGTGCCGTATTGGTAGCCTTGGCGTTCGCCGGTTGGCCCGGTTAGGGCAACGCTCAGAGCAATGCAGGGGCTGCGCAACATGGTGCCGTGCGCTCGTCGGTCCGAGGCATCGCCTCGCAAGCCCTAGAAGGCGGTGCCAGTCTGTTTGCCGAATTTCTTCAGGATGGAGGCCAAGGGGCAGAAGCCAGTGAAGGCCGACTGCAGCAGGTTTAGACCGACGAAGCCAGTAAACCACAGCCACAGGGGACTGACGGTGGCGGCCAAGATGACGGAGATGAGGATGAAGCTGCCGGCAACAGCAAAAACGATGCGTTCAATGGACATAATAGAGCTGAAAAGTTGGCAATGTGTGTCTGAGTTAATGTCATAACTTAACGAAAAGTGGACTGATTTTCAACAGATTCTTGCGCTGAGGTCAGCGTGGCTAACCACTCCATGGATTGCCCCGGACAGACAACTCTGATCCGGCGATTGCGCAACGCGGACGCCTATCCGCACCGCGTTGGCGCCGTCGAGTTGATCGAGACGCATATCTCCGTCGTGCTCCTGGCCGGCGATTTCGCCTACAAGCTGAAAAGGCCCGTGAATCTTGGGTTTCTCGATTTCTCGACCCTGGCGCGCAGACAGTTCTTCTGCCGGGAAGAGTTGCGGTTGAACCGTCGTCTAGCGCCGGCCCTTTATCTCGGGGTCGTGCCGATCACGGGTCCGGTTGATCAACCCCGCATCGACGGTGATGGTGAGGTCCTCGAGTACGCGGTGAAAATGCGCCGGTTTCCGCAGCAGGCGCTGCTGACCAACAGGCCGCCGGATGCCGCCATCATCGACGCCATCGTGCGACGGATTGCCCACTTTCACGCGGGTTTGCCACCAGCGTCGCCGGATACGCCCTTTGGTACCGCCGAGGCCGTCGTCGAACCCATGCGAGAGAACTTTGCCCAAGTCCGTGCCGGGGTCGTCGATGCGTCGGTGTCGGCCGCGTTGAATCGGTACGAACGCTGGACCGAGCTGTGGTACTTGCGCCTGCGGGACAGGTTGGAGCGGCGCAGGCGCGGCGGATTCATTCGCGAGTGCCACGGCGATCTGCATCGCGGCAACATTGCCGTGCTCGATGGCGAGCCGATGATCTTCGACTGCATCGAATTCAGCCCGCGGTTGCGCTGGATCGATACCATGAGCGAAGTTGCTTTCTTCGTTATGGATCTGCGAGGGGCGGGGGAAAGCGGCTTGGCCCGTCGCGCGCTGAACCGTTATTTGGAACTCAGCGGCGACTATGCGGGCCTCGCGCTGTTGCGCTTTTACCAGGTCTATCGGGCCATGGTGCGGGCCAAGGTGATCGGTATTCGGCTTGCTCAGGGACAGCTTCAGCGCAATGAGCGCGCCGCTGCCTGTATGCAGCTGCGCGGCTATTTGCGACTCTGCCGCACCATCGCTGTGCGCCGCCGCCCGCGACTGATCATTGCGTGCGGCCTGTCTGGCTCTGGCAAGACCTGGCTCGGCAATGCGTTGCGTGAGCATCTGCCACTGATCCATATCCGTTCCGACGTGGAGCGCAAACGGCTGTTCGGGTTGTCGCCGGACGATCGCACCGCAAGCGCGCCGGGGGCGGGTATCTACGACGCGGAGGGCGGACGACGGACCTATGCTCGGTTAGTGGAGCTGGCGCGGGATATCCTCGGCAATCGGTATAGCGTTCTGGTGGACGCGACCTTTCTGAGGGCCGATCAGCGCAAGCCGTTCCAGCACCTCGCCGCGGAGCTCGGCTGTCGCTTCACGCTTCTGGCACTCGATGCGCCGGAAGCGGTCCTGCGCCGTCGGGTAAGCGAGCGTCTGGTGTCCGCAACCGATGCCTCCGAGGCAGGGCTCGCAGTACTGGATCGGCAGCTCGCGACACGGGAGCGTTTACAGCAGAACGAGTGCTCTAGCGCGATCTACCTGAACACCGCCGAGCCGATGCGTCTCGATGCGCTGCTGCAGGCGCTCGCTTGCGCCTAAGGTCCATGGCGCGGCGTTCTGTTGCTAGACCTGTGCGCTGCTTTAAGTGGGCCGAGGGCCGCTGTATAGGCCGCTTGTCTGTTCTTGGCCCTTGCCTTTTGGCGTTCGGCCCTTCGGACAATAACCGCCTGGTCGCTGCAAAACTCGACGCATCTGCAAACATTCGATGCGCGCAAGCAAACGCGGGGGCTTTCGCGATCAGCCGCCGCTTTGTTCGCGAAGCTTGGCCCTCACCGCCATTAGAATGTTGCCGTACGCGTTGTTGCCGCGACCGTCGCGTCCGCAGCCCCACTGGTAGTCGTATTGGCTGGTCTCGACGATGCGCCGGTCGTCTGTGGCCAGCAGCTGCTCGGCGACATCTGTGTGGCTGCGGCATTTGACGTAAACGCCGCGGGTCATGACCGTCTGTTCGATGCGCTTCCAGTCCGCCCTGATGCGGCGTCGATGCTTTTTCGCCAGCTTGCGGGCATCAGCTGGATGCGCCGCTGCTCGGATCAGCTCGCGCAGTTCGGGGGCCTCGAATTTCATGCCCTGAAAGTAATGTTCCACCGATGGCCAGTCCGCCTCGTCGAGGGACACCGCGTGTTCAGAGAAGCTGGCAAGGGGATCGGTCGCGTCGGTCATGGAGACGCGGACATCGGTTTGTTGGCCGCGGTTAGAAGAATTCGGCTCAGAACGACTGGGATTTGAACGAGTTGGACCGAAACGGCGGGGTGGCCCCTCGGCCTGATACGGATTCTGGGTGCCAGTGCTAAAGTCTGTCTTGAGCATGATGAAACCGTTGTCTCCCAGTGGTGAGGGTGATGATCCTGTGTTCGGCTCTGAACCCGTCAACGACGACCTGCCCGGCAAACGCGCGACACCAGTCGAGCGGATACGTTTTGCGACGAGCCTGGCGGAATTTACGACGGCTGGTCGGCGCACCCTAACGGTAAATTCTGCTCTATGCCATGCTTTGCTCAATAAAGCGATAAATCAGCCACGCACAGTCTCCAGCGATGCAACACAGCGAACGACAAACGTTGCTCACCGGGATCGTCGACATCGTCGACGAGCTCTATGGCAGCACGAGAAGCGGCGATCAGGACGCGGCGCTGGGACAGCGGCTCGACCCCTTGCTCGATGCCTTCTTGATGGAGGCCCAGCCCATTATCGACGCCGATGTCACCATCTTGCTCGCCGATATACGCGGGTTCACGGCATTGACTCGGTCATTACCGCCCAAAACGCTGATTGACCTACTGAATCGGTACTTCACGGTCATGTGCGAGGTGGTCAAGCGTCACGACGGCGTTATCGACAAGTTCATCGGTGACTCGGTGATGGCCCTGTTCGGCGCGCCGAAGCGACGACCGGACGATTTGCACCGGGCCCTGGCCTGCGCGGTGGAGATGCAGCAGGCGATGGTGGGGCTCAACCGTGCGAGTCGTGCCCGCGGTCAGCCGAGCCTGTATGCGGGCATCGCCATCAATACTGGCCAGGCGATGGCCGGTAGCTTCGGTTCTTCGCTGCACAGCGAGTACACCGTGATCGGCGACGCGGTCAACCTGGCGTCGCGCATCGAGTCCTTCAGCCTGCGTGGGCAGGTGCTGCTGAGCGAGAGCAGTCACGCGGCGGCGCGGCATCTGATCGACATCGGGGGCGTCAATCAGGTAAGGGTGAAAGGTATGGCCGAACCCATTTTGTTGTACGAGCTGCGCTCGGTGAACGCGCCGCACCGACTCATGATTCCGGAGGTCGAGATCCGGAAGTCTCCACGTATATCCGTTGACTTGGACGCGATCTTTCGTCAGATAGGGGCCAAGCAAGTCGACGCCGATCACTTCGTTGGCCACGTCAATGACATGGGCTACTTCGGCATGCGCGCGGATCTGCCCCTTGGCCTGCCGGCCTACAGCGAGGTGGTGATGAATCTTCGCCCGGAAGTCGGTATGGCTGCGGTGGACGAGGTCTATGCCCGTGTGCTTCGAGCCGAACCCAGGGGACCAAGCTTTCGCACCAGCATGGAATTTACCGCCATCGATACGCCTGGGCACCGCCGGGTCAAGCAATACGTGGACGAACAACTCTGGCGGCGCTGAGCCAAATCATGCGATGTGCGGAGATATATCTTGGAAGCGTCTATTCCGTTTTGAAATGAGCGGGCACCAGGAGGCGTGTACCCATCGCATGCCAGTTTTCGGTTTGTCCCGCGAAGAACCTATTGAGCTGTCATGTCTTCGTCGAACCTCGCCCCTCGAAACTCGCTCCTGTCCGCTCTATCAACCTGACCGAGTCATGCGTTTGGGGTTACGAACAGGTAGGAGAACAAGCGGATACGCTCTGTCTCAGTGAGGGCCTGCATACGGGCGATGTTGCGCTGCGGAATGTTATTGGTATCCGGGAAATGCGCGATCGCGAGGCTCACGCTCTCTTCTCGAATCAGGTGCAAGATCGGGTAGGGCGAGCGATTGGTCAGGTTGCCGGCGTCGTCGTCGGCGGCGTCTGCAAAGCGGTAGTCCGGATGAAAACTCGCGATCTGGAACCTGCCCATCCAATCGAAGCGTTCCAGCAACGCGTCGACCGGGTCCAGGAACTGATTGAAATCCTCGAATGCGGCAAACAGTCGCGGCAAGATCACGAGCGTAGTTTCCAGGTCACGCGGGTCGGTGGCGTCGAGTCGCACCAGTTCGCTCTGTAAATCAGCCAGCAGTTCGAGCGCGTCGTCGGCATCGCTGACCATTAAACGCACCGCGCCGCGCCGCCACGGCGGCGCGGCGAAGGGGCAGAGCCCGAGGCCGATGACCACCTCCTCGAGCCAACGGCGAACCGCACGCTCCGGGACGCTTGGGGGTGCTATCGGCACGGTTGATTGCTTCTATTCGATGACGTAGATCTCGACCCGACGGTTGGCTCGCCGGCCCGCGTCGGTGGCGTTGCTGGCGATCGGGCGCTCAGCACCGTAGCCGGTGGCGCTGATTCTGCCGGCGTCGACGCCGCGGGAAACCAGGGCCTGCATCACGGCTTCCGCGCGCTGCTGGGAGAGGTCCTGGTTGATCGCGGGGCTGCCGGAGCTATCTGTGTGGCCTTCGATCCGCGCGGTCAGGCCGGGCCGCTGCGCGAGCAGCGCTGCGACGCGATCGAGCGTCGGCAGTTCACCGTCCGGCAAGGTCGCGGTTCCGCTTGGGAACTGCAGTTCATCGCCGGCCAGGCTCAACAGGATGCCTTCGTCGGTCAGCTGACCGCCGAGTTCGGCGGCGTTGTCGTAAAGCGAGCGCACCTGCTTCAAGGACGCCTGTCCGGCGGCCTTCGCCTCCGTCAGCGCGCGTGCATGCTCGGCACTTTGGGCTCGCATTTCCTTCCGCGTGTTGTCGAGTACGGCATTGGCATCGGCCAGTTGCGCCTTGATGTCTTTCAGTTCCGCCGCCTGCTTGGCCTTCAATGCCTCCAGTGCCTGGCGCTCCGCGGCGAGCTCCTCGGTGAGTTGGTCCAACTGCGACTTCATATCGGCTTCCGTCTCGGCCTGCATCGACTGCGCCTGCTGGACCTGTGTCTGCAGGTCGGTGCGCTCCTGTTCCAGCTTGGCTTCCGCGGCGGCGACCCGCGCCTCGGCCGACTCAAGCGTCTGGGCATGGTCGCCCTTGGTCTGCTCCAGCTCGGTCTGCAATGCGGCACGGCCTTCCTCCAATGCCTTGGCCGCGGCGGCGGCATCGGCCTGCGCGGCCTTGAGCTTCTCGGTCTGCTCGGCCTGCTGCGCGCGCAGTCGCTCCAGCTCGGCCTGCAATGTGGCGCGGTCTTCCTCCAATGCCTTGGCCGCGGCGGCGGCATCGGCCTGCGCGGCCTTGAGCTTTTCGGTCTGCTCGGCCTGTTGCGTCCGCAGTCGCTCTAGTTCGGTCTGTAATGCGGTCATTGCTTCAGACTCCTTGCCGCCCTCGACCGCGGTCGCCGCGGCATCCGCGGTCGCCTGCCTGGCCGCTTCCAGCTCGGTATCCTTTGCGGCCAGGTCAGCCTGTAGCTGCTCGAGCTCGGTACTCAACGCTTTGCTGCGGGCCTGTGCTTGCTCATACTCTCGCTGCAAGGTGTCGGTGGCGCCGATGGCGTCGCCCTTCACCGCCTCGAGCGTCTTCGCCATGGCCTCGTGCTCGCTGATGGCGGCGGAGAGCGCTTGACGTAGTTCGTCGATGATGGCGTCGCTTTCAGCACGCTTTGCCTGAAACTCGGCCTCGGCCTGCGATGACGCCGCGACGTCGGCGTCCGTCCTCTGTCCACCGCTCGCCATGGCCGCTTCCATCGCCTCGCGCTTCTGGGTGGTGATAACCAGCTTGTCCGCAAGTTCTTTGATGGCGGCCTCTTCCTTTTCCACCAGGGTCTGCAAGCGCTCTTGGCGTTCGGCGCCGCGGTTGAGCTTGTCTCGCAACGCAGCTTCCAGCTGGTGCGCGGTGTTGAGCTCGAAGTTGAGTCCGGCGATGGTCTCGTTGTCCGCAGCAAGCTTTGCCTGCAATTCACGCTCGGTCTCGGTCAGGTCGACCAGACGCGCGCTCAGTGACGAGGCCGTCTCTTTCGTCTTCGCCAACTCGGCATCGACCTCGCGCTTGGCCTCGGTTAGCGCATCGTATTCCTGCTGGAGAGAGTCCTTATCCGCCGCGGCCGCATCGAGGTCCGACTGAGCGGTGGCGACATGCTGCGCGTGCTGCTCCTTCAGGTCAGCCACGGCCTGATCATGCTGCTGTTGGAGGTCCGCCACGGTTTGGGCGTGCTCCTGCTGCATGGCAGCAATGGTGTGTTTGTGCTCGCTGTCCGCTGTCTTGGTGGAGGTGTCGTACTCCGCCAGTAGCGACTGAATCTTTTTCTGTGCTGTCGCCGCTTCCTGCGTCGCCTTGCCGAGTGCCGCGTCAGTGCTGGCGAGCTTCTCTGAGGTTTCGCTCAGCGCGGCCCTGGTTTGCTTCAGATCTGCCTTGAGTACGCCGGTGTAATAATTGTAGAGCACATAGACGCCGATCAGCGCCAGCAGTACCAGCCAAAAGAATGGCTTCCAGGCCGTCGCGTTCGAGTCGGACATCGGTATCTCTCCTCCGGGGACATTGGTTGGATTTGTTGTCGGCGGACGTTTTCGGCGGATTATGCCGGTTTAACGGCGCCGCTGCAGGGCGGCGGCGCGATTCTGGTGCCAAAGCGTGTCTCCGCCTGGATTGTCCCACCATCTCACTCGCGCGGCGCGGGTCGAGATGCGGTGATCGCGCGCTTGTAGCACCAGTCCTTGATGGCCTTGATTTGCTCGACCATGGTGCGGGACAGGGGGATGGTGGCGACGACGTTGTTGACCACGTCGCGCTCGTTGAAGCTGCGGTCCTGCTGATAGGCGTCGATACGCGCCGATTTGACGGCTTGCTCGATCTCGGCGCCGCTCCAGTCCTTGGTGCTGGCGGCGAGATAGCCGAGATTGAACTCCTCGGGTTTGCCGCCGTGAATGGCGATGTGGATGCGAAAGATCTCCTGACGCTCTGGCTTGGTCGGTAGATCGAGGAAGAACAGCTGATCGAAGCGGCCCTTACGCATCAGTTCTGCCGGCAGCGACTGGATGCGGTTCGCGGTGGCGGCGACGAACACGCGGGGATTCTTCTCCTGCAGCCAGGTCAGGAAGCTGGAGAAGATATTGACGTTGCCGCCGCCGCCGGTTTGTTCGTCGTAGCCGAAGCTGTTCTCGATCTCGTCCACCCAAAGCACGATGGGCGCCACCTCTTCGGCCATACGCGTGGCATGTTCGAAGGCGTATTCCGGCGTACCGAAGCTGCCGGAAAGCACCAGACTCATGTCCATGCGCACCAGCGGTAGTTCCCAGGCCGACGCGATGGCCTTGGCGCCCATGCTCTTGCCGCAGCCTGAAACGCCCATGAAGAGGACGCCGGACGGCAGCGGCACGCCGGAGGTGTAGGCCTTCTCGGAGAACAGGTCCTTGCGCTTGAGCACCCACTCCTTCAAGTTTTCTAGACCGCCGATATCGTCCAGCGCACGCTGCGGTGGATAGAAGCGCAGGCAACTCTCTTTGCGCAGCAGTTGCGCCTTTTCTTCCTGAATCTCCGTCAGCGCCTCGCTGGACTGGACCGCCTCGCCGCGGAATAGGCGAGCCTGCAGGTGTGCGACCTCGTTCAATGACAGGCCACGCATGGCTGCCGCATAGCGGTGCAGTTGGGCGCGTGGTGTCTCGGTGGCCTCGTTATTCGCTAGCAGCACCTCGACAATCTCTTCCTCCGAAGGCAGATCCATCTCGATCAGGAAGATCTCTTTTTTCAGGATCTCTGGCAGGATGAGCTGCGGATAGCTCAGGAACACATGACTGTTGCTGTTCCGGAGCCGGTAGTAGAGGTCGCGTACCGCGCGTACCAGCGCCGGGTTCTGCTCGAACCAGATCGGCAGGTCCTTCATCAGGTACATCGCCTGCTGCTTGGACTCGGCGATCTGTTGCAAGGCGCGCAGGGGATCGGTGACGGGCTCCACGACTGCCCGGGTGGGCCGCTCTATGGAGGCTCCGGCAATTGGCCTAGACATCGGTTCCGGGAGTGACGCCGGCTCCGAATTCTGGCCAGGCGCGGACGCGTCGCCGGTCGGGCCATCGATGGGCTGGCTGAAGCCATTGGTCGCCGTCCAGACGATCAGCCGGCCGCTGTCGTTATAGTAGGACTTGGCGACAGAGCGGAGCAGTCGCTCGATGCGCTCTTCCTCCCAGCCGAGCACATAGAAGACGGGATAACGGGACCGGAGTCCGCGCGAGATCTTTTGCAGGGTTTGGCGATTGTGGACGCTCATCTCAGACGGGCTTGCTGCTGCGAAATTGCGTGTGAGCCTACGCCACAAGCGCCGAAACCGTCCAGCGGGGGCGGTCTCGAGTGCATCTGCACTTCTCGAAACCCGTCCCGGTCGGGTATCTTAGGCGGCCTGGATAAACGATAGAGCAACGCACGGGCTGATCAACAGAGCGCCATACGCGCGTCGGTCTGAGGCATCGCCTCGCAAGCGCCGTGCAGCAGAACGTCGAAGGATTCGGATCGTCCGATTTTCATTCTGTGCCGATCGTTGCCACCGCTGGCAGCGCTTTGGCGTCTCCCCAACCGATCCTTGGGGATCATCTCTGGGCGTTGGAGTCAACATGATGGAGCAGATTCGAGTCGCTGTCGCCGGGGCCGGTGGGCGAATGGGCCGCACGCTGGTGGATGCGGTGCACCATACCGAGGGCCTGATCATCAGCGCCGCCACGGAGCGGGAGGAGAGTGGTCTGGTGGGGGTCGATGCCGGCGAGGTCGCGGGTATCGGGCGAGTCGGTGCACCGATCCGCCCGGACTTGAACGAGGTGCTTGCGGATTTCGACGTGCTGATCGACTTCACGACGCCGGCCGCGACCATGCACCACATCGGTTTGTGCCGCGATGCTGGCTGTCGCATGGTTATTGGCACCACGGGCCTCAGCCCGAGCCAACGCGAAGCCGTCACGGAGGCGGCGATCGACATCGCCTTGGTCTACGCGCCGAACATGAGCGTCGGCGTCAACCTCTGCTTCAAGCTCCTGGACTTGGCCGCGCGGGTCATGGGTGACGAGGCGGATGTGGAGATCGTCGAGGCGCACCATCGGCATAAGGTCGACGCCCCATCCGGCACCGCGCTGCGGATGGGCGAGGTCGTCGCCGCCGCGCTGGGGCGTCGTCTCGACGACGTCGCCGTCTATGGTCGTCAGGGCCACACTGGCGTGCGTGAGCGGCAGACCATCGGTTTCGAGACCATCCGCGCCGGTGATACCGTTGGTGAGCACACGGTATGGTTGGCCACCGATGGAGAGCGCGTCGAGATCGCGCACAAGGCCACTAACCGCATGACATTCGCCCGCGGTGCCGTGCGTGCCGCGCGCTGGATCGCCGGTCAGCAGCGTGGCCAGTTCGATATGCAGGATGTGCTCGGGCTGCGCGAGTCGTAATGTCGATGGCGGACAGCGGCGAGTTTCCAGTTTCGAGTAGCGAGGCTTCCGGGCCGAATCTGGAACCTGTCGATTGACGAAACGACAACCTGAACACAGAAGATATTCACGTCATGACAGAACAAGAGCAGGCCGTCGGCAAAGACGACGAGGCCAATCTCAAGCGGTTCGTTGCGGGGGCGCTCGAATCGGGGCGGGTCTGGGGACTCAAGTCCGAAGACGGCTGGGCGGTATGTCCGTCCAACGAGTTCGAGGACGCGAGTGTTTACCCGTTCTGGTCCGATCGGGCCGAGGCCCTTATTCACTGTGCGGACGAGTGGTCGAGATGTACGCCGACGGCGATCTACCTCGATCGCTTTCTGGAAGACTGGCTGCCAGGCATGCACGGGGATGATGCGCTGGTTGGAACGAACTGGAGCCCGGAGCTAATCGGACTCGAGGTTGAGCCGATGGAACTAGCGATCGCATTCGGCGCCGACGGCTTACCGGGTATGAACTAACGCGATTTCTGTCAATTTTGGTGCTCGACATGACGCCGGGCGTCTCGGCTCGGCGTTTGCGGCCTCGATGGTCGTGTTGACGTCCGGTTTCAGGCCAGGTCTTACGCCAGCCGATGGTGCTCACGCATGTAGTTGTAGACGAGATTCGAGACCTGCCGCATGGCGTTGCTGCGGTTTGTGATCCAGGTGCCGTAGGCGCTGGTGCGGCTGCCCTTTTCGATCACGCCGACAAAGGTATATGGCAGTGGCCGACCGCGACGGTCGCGGCATTCGATAATGCCCATGTTGCCGCACAGTCTGGCGGTTGACCCGGTCTTGTCATAGACCCGCACATTGGACGGGATGTTGCTGACACCCCGGGTGATGCGATCGTGATTCGGTAGCGCCATCAAGTCGAGTAGCTCGCGGGAATAGGGCATGCGGTGGCGCCAGAGCGCATACAGGAAGCGGCTGTAGTCGCGCGCGGAGGCTTTGTTGCGATAGGTGCGGCCGTTGGACGGGATGTATTCAACGATGCTGGTTTGGCGAAAAACACCCGCGCCGTGACGCTTGAGTACGGCCTCCGTGGCGCGTGGCCCGGCGTTGCCGTTGTAGCGGCTCACGATCTGCATAATCTCATTGGTGGCGCTGTTGCTGCTCTTGCGGATCATGCGTTCCATGGAGTCGCGGATCGAGCTGGTATAGCGCAGCCGCGAACCTTGCTCTTTGGCCGTCAAGAAGAATGCCTGTGCAACAAACGGCTTGATCATGCTTGCCGCCTGACGCGGGATCTCCTCGTTGATGGAGACTAGCTTGTTGCCAGCGGTGAAGTCGTACACAGACCATGATGTCTTTTCGTCCGAGCGTATTTTCCCTTCGGCCCGCATACGCTTGACCTGTGTGACGACCTGGCTCTGCAGCGAAGGTCCGCGCGCGGCTTCAGCCAGGCCGGGAGCCCCGAGCAGCAGGCTGGTGCCCGCGATACCGGCGGTCAGGATGAAGTTGCGTCGGTCGATGGCTGATTCCGCCGCGCCAAAGGGCGCGATCTCAGCGGCGGTGTTGTTGCCGTGCATGCTGGTTATCCCCCTGAAAAAGTCTCGCTGGTCCATAACAAAAAACTCGACCGCGGCGCCCGCGTAGGCGCCGCGTCCCCCGACGAGGCCGAGCCCCCAAAACCGCGAGCAATCTGAGGATAGGCCGGCAATCGTGGAAACACAAGAGGAACTCGAAAAAAATTTGCTGAAAGTCAGCGGCCTTGGGCAGATTCTTAATTATTATTAGAGACTCTGGGCCGCGCTTGGGCGATGCCTGCCAGCGCCCCGCGGCGGGACTGCAGAGTTCACCAGCCACGTGTCAGTAACGGTCTCAGAAAGCAGCCCGTGTATGAGGTGGCGCAGGCGGCGATCTCCTCGGGCGTGCCGGCGGCGATGATCTGGCCGCCTTTATCGCCGCCTTCCGGCCCTAAGTCGATGACCCAGTCGGCGGTTTTTATAACGTCGAGGTTGTGCTCGATGACGATCACGGTGTTGCCAGCGTCGCGGAGGCGGTGCAAGACCGCGAGCAGGTGTTTGACGTCGTGGAAGTGCAGGCCGGTGGTGGGTTCGTCGAGGATATAGAGCGTGCGGCCGGTGTCGCGCTTAGAGAGTTCGCGGCTGAGCTTGATGCGCTGGGCTTCGCCGCCGGACAGTGTGACCGCGTTTTGGCCCAAGCGCACATAGCTCAAGCCCACGTCCATCAGGGTTTGCAACTTGCGTTTCAGCACCTGAACCGGGGCAAAGAACTCCAGCGCGTCCTCGACGGTCAGATTCAGCACCTCGTCGATGGTCTTGCCCTTGTAGCGGATTTCCAGGGTTTCGCGGTTGTAGCGTCGGCCCCCGCAGACGTCGCATTGCACATAGACATCGGGCAGAAAATGCATCTCCACCCGGATCAGCCCGTCCCCTTTGCATGCCTCGCAGCGCCCGCCCTTGACGTTGAAGCTGAAGCGCCCGCCGGTATATCCGCGCGAGCGCGCCTCTGGCACTGCCGCGAACAGGTCGCGGATCGGATTGAACAGGCCGGTGTAGGTGGCCGGGTTCGATCGTGGCGTGCGGCCGATCGGGCTCTGGTCGATGTCGACCACCTTATCGAAGTATCCCAGTCCTTCGATGGCATCGTGCGGGGCAGGGCGCAGGCTGGCGTTATTGAGTCGACGGGCCGCGACCGGATGCAGGGTGTCGTTGATCAGCGTCGATTTGCCAGAGCCGGAGACGCCAGTGACGCAGCATAAGGTGCCGACTGGGATGGCCGCGTCGATGCCGCGCAGGTTGTTGCCGCTGGCCCCAAGTATCCTGAGTTGTCGGCCCTCGGCAGCCGGCTTGCGTTTGACGGGGATCTCGATGCGGTGGATGCCTGCCAGATATTGCCCGGTCAGCGAGGCAGGATTGGCGGCGATGTCGTCCGCGGTACCTTGGGCGACGATCTCGCCGCCGTGGATGCCGGCGCCAGGGCCCAGATCGACCACGTAGTCCGCCGCGCGGATGGCCTCCTCGTCGTGCTCGACCACGATGACGGTGTTGCCGATGTCGCGCAGATGGGTCAGCGTGCCGAGCAGGCGCGCATTGTCGCGCTGGTGTAGGCCGATGGAGGGCTCGTCAAGGATGTACATCACGCCCACCAGCCCGGCGCCGATCTGGCTGGCCAGGCGAATCCGCTGCGCCTCGCCGCCCGACAGGGTCTCGGCGCTGCGGGTGAGGGTGAGATAATCGAGGCCCACATCGACTAGGAAGCGCAGCCTCTGCGCGATCTCGCTGATGATCTTGGCGCCGATCTCGGCGCGTTGGCCGGTCAGTTGCAGCGCATCGAACCAGCGCAGGCTGTCGCCCACCGGCATTCCGGAAATTGCGGCGAGATCGCGGCCCGCCACAAGCACATGGCGTGCGGCTGGGTTTAGCCGCGTG
>JGI12210J13797_11153164_pt1 | contig 15678 bp, 11 predicted proteins | sample ElkSlonscriptome_3_FD_13797 | JGI IMG/M metagenome (IMG submission 13797)
GTCCGGCCTGGATGCTTACAATGTGCCGACTGATCGACGCAAGTCCGGGCAAGTCTGCCCGGCGGCGTTCATCCAGCCGGGAGGCCCCATCGTGAGAAGACAATCTTGAGCAGACAAGCACGCACCGTGGCGATCGCTAACCAGAAAGGCGGCGTGGGTAAGACCACAACTGCGCTCAACCTGGCGGCCGGGCTGGCGGCGATGGATCGAAAGGTGCTGCTGGTGGATATGGATCCCCAGGGCAACTGCACCACCGGGCTGGGCGTGGAAATCGGCGAGGGGCAGCCGAGTATGGCCGAGGTACTGATGGACGAGGCGGCAATCGGCGACGTGATCGTGCGCCCGGGCTCGGTGGCGCTGGACCTGGTGCCGGCCAACGGCGATCTGACCGCCGGCGAAGTCGCCGTGATGGAGCGCGAGGACCGCGCGCACGTGCTCAAGGAGGCGCTGGCGTCGTGCCGCGGCCGCTACCACGATATCATCATCGACTGCCCGCCGGCGCTCAACGTGCTCACCTTGAATGCACTGACGGCGGCCGACGCGGTGCTGATCCCGATGCAGTGCGAGTACTATGCGCTGGAGGGGCTGACCGCGCTGGTCAACACCATCGAGCAGATCCAGGACTCGGTGAACCCGACGCTGGAAATCGAGGGCCTGGTGCGCACCATGTACGATATCCGCAATAACCTGTCCGGGGCCGTGTCGCGCCAGCTGGCCGAGCACTTCGGCGAGAAGCTCTACAACACCATCGTGCCGCGAAACGTGCGCGTGGCCGAATCGCCGAGCTACGGCGAATCGGTGCTCAGCTACGATCCGGAATCGCGCGGCGCGCTGGCCTACCGAGGTCTCGCCGGCGAATACGTCCGACGAATGAGGGCCTGACATGGCAACCCGCAAGAAAGCGCCGCTGGGCAAGAACCTGAACGCACTGCTGGGCAAGTCGCGCCCGACGCCGGGCAGCGAAGAAACCGCGGCGGCCGAGGACCAGCTGCGCAAGCTGCCGCTGGACCAGATCCAGCCCGGCCAGTACCAGCCGCGCACCGGCATGGACCCGGACCGCCTCGACGAGCTGGCCGACTCGATCAAGGCGCAGGGCGTGGTCCAGCCGGTGGTGGTGCGAAAGCTGGCCTCCGGCGGCTATGAACTCATAGCAGGAGAACGTCGCTGGCGCGCCTCGCAGAAGGCCGGGCTGCACGACATCCCGGCGGTGATTCGCGATGTGCCCGACGAGGTTACGCTGGCGATGGCGCTGATCGAGAACATCCAGCGCGAAAACCTCAACCCGATGGAAGAGGCCGGCGCGCTGGCGCGGCTGATCGACGAGTTCGAGCTGACCCACGAACAGGTCGCGGCCAACGTGGGGCGATCGCGCGTCTCGGTCACCAACCTGTTGCGTCTGCGTGAACTGGAACCGAAGGTGCGCGAGCTGGTCGACGCGCGCAAGCTCGACATGGGCCACGCCCGCGCTTTGCTTGCCCTGGCGGGCAACGCCCAGCTGGACGCCGCGCGACAGGTGGTCAACCTCGATCTTTCGGTGCGCCAGACCGAAGCGCTGGTCAAGCGGCTGAAGGCCGGCGGTGCCGACAAGAAGCCGGCCGAGCGCAAGGACCCGAATATCGAGCGGTTGGAGCAGGAACTCAGCGAAAACCTGTGTGCGCCAGTCTCGGTCAAGCACTCGACTTCCGGCAAGGGACAGGTCACGATCCGCTACACCAGCCTCGACGAACTTGACGGTTTGCTGGAGCGGTTCAGGCGTTGACCGGGAGATCGTCGGGGACGCCGCCCCGACCTACTGCACAGCTCGTCTGACCAGTCCCCGGTGTGTCGCAGGTCGCCCCGGCACAGCCGACGCTTTGCCACGAGTTTGCGAGCTGCCTTCAAGACGCCCCAACCGTCGCATTCGATTGGATGCGCCCGTCCATCAGTTCGACGGTACGATGCCCGCGCGCGGCGTTGTCGCGGTTGTGGGTAACCTGGATGATGCTGACGCCATCGGCGTTGAGTTCGGTCAGCAGGTCCATGATCTTTTCGCCCTGGCTGGTATGCAGGGCGCCGGTCGGTTCGTCGGCCAGGATCACCCGAGGCCGGGCGATCAGCGCACGCGCCACGGCGATCAGCTGCTGCTGGCCGCCCGACAGCTGGGCGGGATAAAGGTCGCGTTTGTCCGCGATTTCGAACCTGTCCAGCATTGCTTCCACCCGAGCCTTCCGCTCGCTGCGTTTCAGATCGCGGTAGGTCAGCGGCAGCTCGAGGTTCTCCGAAACGTCCAGGTCGTCGAGCAGGTGGTATTGCTGGAACACAAAGCCGATCGATTCACGGCCCAGCTTTTGGCGCGCGGCCGGTTTGAGTTTGTCGATTTGATGCACGCCGAGGCGGAATCGGCCGGTCCAGTCGTGGTCGAGCATGCCGAGTACGTTCAGCAGCGTGGTCTTGCCCGAGCCGGATGGACCGACGATGCTGAGGAACTCACCGGGCCGCAGGTCGAGGTCGATGTTGTCCAGCAGTGCCACGCGCTCGCCCTTGTGCCTTACCGATTTCGAAACGCCGCGAAGCGATACGATTGGGGCGTCGATCGAATCCTGGCCCTGATCATTCATCGCGCAGGGCCTCCGAAGGCAGAACCCGCGCGGCCCTGAGCGCCGGCCGGGTCAGTGCCGCCGCGCAGATCAGCGCAATCAGGACCAATGCTGCGGCGAAGGCCAGCGTGTCTTTTCCGCGTACGCCGAACAGATAGCCTTCCAGCGCACCGGCGGCCAGTCCGGCCAGCAGCACGCCCAGCGCTGCGCCCCACACGGCCGGCTTCGCACCGATCCATATCATGTGACGCCGAATGGCTGCAGGCGCGGCGCCGAGCGCAATGCGAATGCCGATTTCATGGGTGTGGCTGGCCACCAGCTGCGCCAGCATGCCGTAAAGGCCGATCGCCGCCAGCAGACTCCCCAGCACGCCAAGCGTGGTGGCCAGCGCGCCGGCAATCTTCTGCGGCAGGAGCGTCAGCGATGCGATGTCTTCGAGAGGCTGGACCAGCGGTTTGAGCAGGCGTCCGTCGATACGCATCTGTACTTCGGTCATTTGCCGCTCGACCTCGCGCAGCCCCGCGTCGCTTCGCGCGAACACGTGCATGTTGCTGCGCGGGTTCTGGCGATAGGGCAGATAGACGAAGCCGGTACCGGTATCACTGATGTCGCGGTAGCGACCGTCCGGCGTGATACCGACAACGCGCATGGGCCGATTCTCGTTCGCGCTGCCGAAGCCGAACACCTCGCCCAGCACTTCGCCATCCGGTGCCAGGCGGCGCGCCAGCGATTCATTGACTATGGCCACAGCTTCACCACCTTGCTGGTCACGTGCATCGAACACGCGTCCGCGTACCGGGATTTCAAGGGTCTCGAAGAAATCGCCTGAAACGACGTTGACGTCGGCAGAAACGGCGTCGCCGTCTTCCCGTATGAAATCGCCCAGCCCCATTCGGCTCATGCTCAACGGAACCACTGCGGCGGCCGCAGCCGAGTCGAATCCCGGGTGATCTTCGAGCGCGTCAACGTAGCGCTCAATAAGTGCGACGCGCTGGTCATAGTCGAATCCTGTGGGTTTCAGGTCCACGCCGGCGGTGTAGACGCCATCGACGCGATAACCGATGTCGACATCGCCGGCTCGTTGTACGGCGTTGACGAACATGCCCGCCAGCACCAGCAGCAGAAGCGAAAACGCTACCTGGGTGCCTGCCAGAACCATCCTGAATCCACCGCGCCCGCCGGCGACAGAGCGGCCGGAACCGGCCAGCACCTGGCTGGGCGCCGAGCGTGCTGCGCGCCAGGCCGGAAGAAGACCGGCAAGCAACGTCGTCAGAAGCACCATCGCCACCAGGAAAGCCATGACCATCGGCGAAAAGGTCAGATTGAGGTTCAGGGCAATAGGCTCCGGCACCGGCAGTTCGATGCCCTCCAGCGCTCTTTTCGCGATCCAGGCTGCCGCCGCACCCAGGGTGCCGGCGGCCATCACGAGCACCAGAGTCTCGATCAGCATCTGGCGCAACAACCGGCCGCGACCGGCGCCCAGCACCAGGCGCATTGCGATTTCGCGCCGTCTATCCTCGCCGCGCGACAGCAGCAGCGATGCAACGTTGGTGGTGGCCACCAATAGAACAACGCCGACAAGCCCGAATAGCATGCCGACGAAAACAGTCACCGACATCCGCGCCGGCGGCGGCAGTGCGCGCATCGGTTTCGCGGCATAGCCTATTCCCCGATTGGCGACGGGCCAGGCGGCCTCGAGCTGATTGCCCAGCGAGACGAGCTCGGCGTTGAGTTCATTCAGGCTGCGGCCTTCCGCCAGCCGCCCGCCCGCCATCATCCAGCGTGATCCGCGCGAATCGAGCGCACCGGCCGGTAGTCGGCCCAGATCGGCGGCGAGGCCCAGCGGCAGGTAGAGATCGGTCGGCGCACCCAGGCCCGGATGGCCGAAACCGGGTGACGCGACGCCGATAACGGAAACGCTCAGACCGTTGACCGTCAACGTAGAACCCAGCACTGAAGGATCCGCGCCGAAGCGATCCCGGTACATGCGATCGGACAACACGGCGATGCGCGCCGGCGCGCCGGGACGATCGTCTGTGGGTTGAATCAACCGACCCGCCTGGGGCACTTGCAGCATGGCCCGAAAGTAGTTGCCGGACACCATCCGGCCGTTGACGCGAATCGGGCCTTCCGACCCGAGCAAGTTCATGGTCAGCGCCGAATGGCCGTATAACGCCTCGGTCGTGGTGGATCGCTGCTCCAGGTCGCGCAGATTGGCCAGCGAAAGCGAGTCAAAGCCGTGCGATTGCGTGGTCCGGCCGATATCGACCATGCGCTCGGCATCGGGAACGCCGGCGACCGGCGCCAGGAGCAGCGAATTGACGACGCTGAAAAGCAGCGTTCCGGCGCCCAGTGCTGCGGCCAGCGAAATCACCGCGGTCATCGTAAGTAACGGTGCCTGGGCGAATTGGCGTAACGCCGTTCGAAGATCGTCGGAAAACGGGTTCATCGAGGTCTCCGGAAAAAGTGATTTGAGGAAAAGCGTTCAGACATGGCGGATTCGGATCGTCATTGGTGGTGAAGCGCCTCGATCGGATCGACTCTGGCGGCGCGCCGGGCCGGCATAAGACAGGCAGCGGTCGCGACAACGACAAGGAAAAGCGCCACGCCGCCGAACACCGCCGGTTCCAGCCGATCGACGCCGTAGAGCTGATTCTCGATCAGACGCGTCAGGCCGACGGCTACAACCAGTCCAAGCCCGATACCGGCGGCCACAAGCACACCGCTCTGGCGCAACATCAGCGTCATGATGTCGCCCACGCGCGCGCCCATCGCGATTCGCATCCCGAGTTCCGACGTACGCTGCGTGATCGAGTAGGCCAGCACGCCGTACAGGCCGATCGCGGCCAGCGCCAGGGCGATTACCGAAAATATGATCAATAGCATCATCGGCGCCCGGCGGACCTGAAGCGAAACGTCGATCAACGCCTGCATGGTCTGGACCTGGCCGAGCGGCAAATTCGGATCGACCGAATGCACGACCTCGCGAAGCTGCTCGATTACCGAAGCCGGATCGACGGCCGTACGGATCACTATGGTCGGGCTGCTTACCGAAGACTGGCGAAACGGCAGGTAGTAGGTTTCCTTTTCGACGGTTCGCGCCAGCGTTTCGTGCTTGACTGCCCCGACGACCCCGACAACGTTGAACCATTGGGGGTTCTCCTCGTCGTCGAAGCCGATCCGCCGGCCGATCGGATCGATGTCGGAAAAGTATTTTTCGGCGAGCACTTCGTCGATGATCGCAGGCGGGTCGCCGGCATCGTCCGCCGACTCGAACAGCCGGCCCCGCAATAGCGGGATTTGCAGCGCCTGGAAGTAGCCGGCATCGACCTGCCTGATCATGCCGTGCGGCGGGCTTATGCCCGGCGGCGGTGTATAACCCTCGATGTCGTACGTTGCTTGCGAATTGCCGCCGGCAAACGGAGCGCGGTTGGTCATTCCGACAGCGGTTACCCCGGGAATAGCCCCCAGGCGGCCGATCAACCGGGCGTGGAAGTCCTGGACCGCAGCCGTGGTCGTGTAGGCGTTGTCGGGCATCGACAGCGAGGCGGTAAGAACGCCCTCGGGGTTGAAGCCCGGGTTTGTATTCTGCAGCTTGGCAAAGCTCAGGATGAGCAGCCCCGACCCGACCAGCAGTACGGCCGCGATAGCAACCTGTGCGACGACCAGCCCGCTGCGTGTCGCGCGTGCGCCTCTGGAGCCGGTAGTGGTCCGACCGGATTCCTTGAGCGTGCCGGCGTTATCGGAGCCGGCGGCGCTCAGCGCCGGAAACACGCCGAATACGATCCCGGTCAACAGGCCGAGACCGAGCGTGAATGCCAGAACGCTCGCATCGAGTTGCACTTCGAATAGCGCATTGGTCGACCCCAGCCCGGTCGCAATCATGAACTGAAGGCCGACGTAGGCCACGCCGATGCCGAGAAAGGCTCCGGCCAGAGATAGCAGCATGCTTTCGGTCAGCAGCTGGGCGACAAGACGGCGACGGCCTGCACCCAACGCCGAACGAATGTTGAGCTCGCCCTGGCGCGCCGTCACCCTGGCCAGCATCAGGTTGGCCACATTGGCGCAGGCGATAATCAGTACCAGCGCAACAGCGATCTGGAGCAGCCACAAGGGCTGGGTCAGGTCGCCTATCAATTCCTTCCGGTAGTCGGAGACGCGGCCGCCGAATCCGGAGTTTTCCCAGAATGCCGCAACCTCGGCCGGTGCCATTTCCCGGTTGATTTCGTGGATTCGATCCACCTGCGACTGTGCCTGCTGGATCGTCGCGTCCGGCGCCAGCCGCGCAATCATCATCGAATACTCACTGCCACGCTCGTCGTCGCTTAGTTGCTCCTCGGTAAAAGCGAACGGCACCCAGAGCTGGATGTCCTGATTGGGGAACACGAAGCTGGCAGGCATGACACCCTCGACCATGTAGGCCTCGCCGTCGAGCTGGACGGTTTCGCCGACGATGTTCTCGCGGCCGCCGAAAGCGCTCTGCCAAAGCGAATAGGAAAGCATCGCGGCGCGGTCGTTGCCCGGCTGGGTGCGAGCGACCGAAAACGGTGCGCCCAGCATGGGCGCCATTTCAAGCACGTCGAACAGTGAGGGCGTGGTTTTCAGCGCCAGCAATCGACGCGGTTGATCGGTCGAGGTCAGGTTCATCCCGGCCCATGTGAACAGCGCGGTCGACTCGAAGGAATCGGTGCGGTCGCGGCGATCGATGTAGTCGGGAATAGAGACGCTGGCGGTGTCGAGCCCACTCTTCGGGTAGGTGTTGTGGATCACGACAAGGTCTTCGCCGTCCGGGTAGGGCAACGGCTGAAGCATGATGCCGTTGATCATGCTGAAAATGGCGCTGTTGGCGCCGATTCCCAGCGCCAGCGTAAGCACGACAGCCACTGCGAAGCCGGGCTGTTTCAGAATCTGGCGAAAGCTGTTCTGGATGTTCGGGATCAGGTCCATGTTCGGTATCTCATTCGTGATGAAGTGCTTCGATGGGCTCGACCCGCGCGGCCCGCCGAGCGGGCAGCAGGCAGGCAGTCAGCGCGATCGCGAGCACCAGGCCGATCGTCGCCAGCCAGGCCGATGGATCCGCACGACTGACGCCGTGCAGCATGCCCTCCAGGAACCGGATGAACAGCGCGCCCAGCAGCAGGCCGGCGCCAAGCCCGGTGATGCTGACACGCAACCCCTGACCGACTACTCTCGACAGGATGTTCAGGTTGCTGGCGCCCATTGCCTTGCGCAGTCCAATCTCCGGCGTGGCCGCAGCAACCTGCTGGGCCAGCACGGCATAAAGCCCGACCGAAACCAGTGCCAGCGCGCTCAACGCAAACGCCGCAACCAGCGCCAGCCGGAATGTGCTGTCGCGATAAAGCCAGCCAATGAATTCATCCACCGGCTCCACCCAGTCGACCGCCGAGCCGGGCGCGATTCGGGCCAGCGCGGTATTGAGCTGCTGCGCGTAATCGGCCGGGTTGCCGTCGACCTCGATGATGGGGGAAACTACGCGGCGCGGAATCTGCGCGTAGGACAGGTAGATCTGGTGGTTGAAATCCGCCGACCCGTCGGGACCGCCGAAGCGCGTATCCCCGACCACGCCGACCACCCGATAGGCGGTGCCGTTGAGCGAAATTTCCCGTTCCAGTGCGTCATTGGATCCGCCCATCAGGTCTGCAAGCGACTGACCGACGACGGCGCTGCGCATGCTCGATCCGGCATCGCGTGAATCGAACAGTCGGCCGGCCACGCGCGGAACGTCCAGGCCGTCGAAGAAGCCGTCGTCGACGATGTAGTTGCTCACCATGATGCCGTCGGCGGCGCCTGCCGCCGGCATTTCCGGCCAGGCCAGGCGCCCGGTGACCGGATTCGGCATCGGGACAGTAGGCCACAGCAGTGCAACGTCCCGCACGCCGGGTTCGGCCATCAGTTCGGCTTCGACCCGGTCGACGAATGCCGGCAGCGCGGATTCGTCGGGCACGTCCTCGGCACTGATGAACAAGCCCATCCGCAGCCGGTTTTCGGTCGCGAAGCCCAGGTCCCGGTTGCCCAGTTCCAGGTATGCGCGGCCGAGCAGCGAGCCGGCCAGCATCAGCGTGACCGTGAGCGCCACCTGGCCGCCGATGATCCACCGGGCCCAGCGCGACGCTGTGCGTGAGCCCGCCATCTTTCCGGAGCCGTCGCGCAGCGAGTCGCTGACGTTCACCCGGCTTGCGGCCCAGGCGGGCAGAGAGGCCGCCAGCAATCCGCCGATCAGCATCGCGCCGAACGCGATCGCCAGCGTGTAGCCGTCGATCTCGATCGTCATGTAACTCGGAATATCGGTACCCGCCACCGCCAGAAATGCGGACAGCAGCGGTGCGGCCACCAGGCAGCCGATCAGGCCGCCGACCAGCGACAACAGCAGTGTCTCCCCCATGATCGGGGCCAGCAAGCGGCCTCGGCCGGCGCCCAGCGCTCCGCGAATCGCCAGGTCGTGCCTTCTTTCCACGGTGCGGCTGACTAGCAGCATCGCCACGTTGAGCACCGCGATGGCCAGCAGCAGCGCCGCCGCGCCGGCCAGCAGGCCGTTGGCCCGATTGAATCCTGCGCGCCAGCTTGCACCCAGATGCGCGACCAGAAAGCCGTGGCCCTCGGTGATGTCGGCGAAGTCCGGCGCAAGCGTTTCGGCCATTGCATCGGCTTCGGCTTGCGCGGCAGGCAGTGCAACGCCGTCGGCAAGTCGGCCGATCGCCAGCACGTTGCGCAAATCGCGCCGGCTGCGGGTGTCGGCGTCCAGATAGGCGCGGAACGGAATGAAGAACTCGAGATCCGGCATGTCGTCCTCGATCGTGCCGTGAAAGTCCGGCGGCAGTACGCCGACGATCGAGTAGGTGGTGGCGATTTCCTGGTCCTGGGTAAGGGTGCGGACAGTCTTGCCGACAATGTCGGAATCGAACTGGAATTCCCGGCCCCAGGTCTCGTGCGAAAGCAGCATCACCGGCTCGCCGCGCGAAAACTCGTCGGCCGTAATCAGGCGCCCGATGAAAGGCCTGACGTCAAGCAGCGGGAAGTAACCTGACGTGACCGCCTCGCCCTCGACCCGGCGACCCGGCTCACCCGGCCGATCCCAGATCAGCCGCGAACGTGCGGTGGCTTCGAGCCGGTCGAGCGAATTCATGCCCGTTTTCAGATCAGCCAGATCGGCCGGCGCAAGCGAGTCCTGCCGGGCCGTGCCCTGCTCGACGTTCCAGATGCGCACCAGTCGCTCGGCATCCGGAAAAGGCAACGGGCGCAGACTTGTCAGGCTGATCAGCGTCGAAACCGAAGCGGTAGCCGCCATGCCGAGCGCGATACACAGCACCACGGCACTCGAGATTCGCGGCGATTTCAGGATTCGCCTGGCGCTTTCGCGAATCAGTACCGTTATCCGCATGACTTCACTCCTGCCTCAGGCCGACCACAGGGTCGATACGTAGCGCGCGCCAGGTCGGCAGTGCGGCCGCGATCGCCGTGATCAGGATCAGCAGGATCGCGACGCCAAGATAGGTCAGCGGGTCGGCCACATTGACGTCGACCAGCATGCCGCGCATGACCTGCGCGAACCCGAACGCCAGCGCCATGCCGATGAGCAGCCCGAGCGCCAGCTGGCCGAAGCTCACGCGCGCCATGTGGCCCACGATGCGCCTGTCGGCCGCCCCAAGCGCGCGGCGGACGCCGATTTCCCGGGTGCGCTGGGCAACCGAATAGGCCAGTACGCCGTACATGCCGACCGCCGCGAGCACCAGTGCAATTGCGCCGAAGATCTCGAAGTTGACTGCAATCACCCGGCTTGTCCATGCGCCGTAAGTGATCCAGTAGTCCAGCGTTTGCACGAAGTACACCGGCAAATCGGGATCCAGTGCCAGCACCGCCTCGCGCATGATTTCGGAATAAGCCAGCGGATCGCCGGCCGTGCGGATCGCGGCGTAGGCGAAACGCACTGCGTTCTGGCTCATGGGTACGAACACGGCGCCGCTCAGGGTTTCTTCGACATCACCGAGGTGGACATCTTCAACCACGCCGACAACGGTGCGCAGTTGCGCCGGCTCGGTGCTCGAACTCACGGCAATCTGCCGCCCGACCGCATCCTGCCCGGGCCAGCGGGATTCGGCCAGGGTGCGCGTGATGACGGCCACGGGCTCCGATTCGGCACGGTCGCGCACGTCCAGCGTGCGGCCGGCAACCAGGGGAATCGACAAGGCGTCGAAGATCCCCGGCGTCACGACGGTGAAGCGGTCCCAGGTGCCGCGATCGAACTGATCTTCCAGCAGACCCTCGCCGGCGACACCCACCTTGGTCCAGCTTGCCAGCCCGCCGGGCAGGCCGGTGGCGGCGAAAGCGTGCGTAACGCCGGGCCTTGCCGCCAGGTCGTCGGTCAGCGTTTCGAAAAACTGTTGTCGCGAAGCCCCGGAAGGATAGGCGTCCTCGAACAATCCCATGCGGGCGAGCAGGATGTTGGATGAATCCACACCCAGGTCACGCTGGTCGATGTTGACGATGCTTCTGACCATCAGGCCGGCGCACACGAGCAAGACGCAGGCCAGCGAGATTTCGAATATGACCAGGCCGCGAGCGATGCCGGTACTTGCCGAACTCCGGCTGCCGTCCTTCAACGACTCGCTGAGGTTGATTCGGGTGCCCCGAAGCGCCGGCAGCAGCCCGGCCATCAAGGTGGTCAGCGTAGCGGCGCCTATGGTGAATACGAACACCCGATAATCAGCAGAAACGTCGACCCAGAACGGCATCTGCGCGTCGCCGGCGCTAAGCGCCGACATCATCGCTTCCCCGGCGACCCCGGAGAGAAACCAGCCGAACACTGCCGCCAGCGCCGACAGCAAAAGGCATTCGGCCAGCACGCGGACAACCAGCTGTCGCCGGCTGGCGCCCAAGGCACTGCGGATGGTGAGCTCGCGAGCGCTGCGGGTGGCCCTGACCAGGACCAGGTTGGCGGTATTGGCGCAGGCCATGATCAGGATCAGAACCACGGCGGCGAACATTGTCAGGATGGTGGTACGCGCGCCCTTGTCGACGAACTCATGGGCGAAGGGCTTGACCAGCACGGTACGGTCTTGATTGGTTTCGGGATATTCCCTGGCAAGGTTTGCAGCGATCGCATTCAGTTCGGCCGATGCCTGCTCGCGCGTCACCCCGTCCATCATCCGGCCGAAGACCTCCAGCGTCGTTCCCTGGTCGCGGTTGTCAATGGTTGCCGGATCGATCTGAAGGGGCACCCATACCCGCTCGTTGATCGGGAATGCAAACTCCGGCGGGGTCACGCCGACGACCGTGGTTTCGCGGCCGTTGACCCGGATCAAGCGTCCGATGATGTCGGGGTTGCCGCCGTAGCGGTGCATCCAGACGCTGTAGCCGATCACCACAACGTCCGCGGCGCCCGGCTCGCTGTCGCGCGGTTGCAGCAGGCGTCCCCTGTGCGCATCGAGCTGGAGCAGCGAAAAGGTATTGCCGCTGACGAACGCGCCGTCGTAGCGTTCCGGGCGATCGGCGCCTGCGCCGCTGAGGTTAACCGTACCGCTGTAGAACCCGGCCAATCCTTCGAACAAGCTCTGCTCTGCGCGGTAATCGAGAAAATCCAGGGGCCGCACTTCCAGGCTGTCATTGCCGCCGGGCAGGTCCTGGTTCTCGATATGCATCAACTCCGAACTTTCGGGAAACGGCAACGGTTCCAGCAAATAGCCCTTGACCGCGCCGAACATGAAGATCGCGCCACCGAGCCCGACGCCCAGCACGAACACGATCAGCAGTGAAAAGCCCGGAGAACGTTTCAGGCGGAAGGCGGCGTTTCGAAGCTCTTGCAGTAATCCGGACATGACAATCTCCATGGGTCATAGACGCCGGGCGGGGCTGCGAGCCCGTTGCTGATCGGCAAAGATCCAGACTGGTCGCCGGCCTTGCGTCTTGTCTGGGCAACCTATTGCTTGCAAGCACCGCGCCAAAAATCCTCGCTGCCATACAGGTAATTGATTATTAAAAGAAAATATACACATCGGACGCGCTCGCCGCGCCAATCACGGTCGGTCGGCGCTTCGAATCCGGGATTCCGGATTCCGGATATGAGACGTGCAGACCCCTGCGAAATCCGGGCGGTTTTCAGCGCCGGGCTTGCCGGAACGGCCGCAGCATGTGGTCGGCCAGGGTCGGCGGGTCCGTGTCGACAACGGTGCGTCGTGCGGCCTGTGCGTCGAAGGTGCCGTGGCGCCGATACCGAACGCGCAGTTGGTTTTGCGCCCCCCGGCCGCGCGACTTATCGCGCCGTTTGCCCGGCAGGTGTGCGAGCCGTCGGCTCCGGACGAATTTGAACCCCGAACAATGGCTGCAGCCACTTGACACGCAGCACCAGAAAACGGTGTATAAACGCGCAGCCGACCAAGGTGCTGATCAGCACCAGCAAGGCTTCGACGGCGCCTGGAAGGTTCAACGGGATCAGCAGGGCGGCCAGCGGCACGATCAGGCTCTGGTGAAGGATGTACCGGGGATAGACCGCGCGATTGGCCTGCGGCAGCCAGGTCCAGGGCTTGTTCAGCCAGACCGCGCCAAAGGCCAGACAACTGAGTAATGCCGACCAGCCATAGATCGCGTGGCCGGCGTCGGAGATGGCGCGCCAGTTCCAGTCCGGCAGCGTGGCTGCGGCATCGGGCGTGATCACACGGCCCAGAATGCGCAGGCCGAAATAAAGCACGAATCCGACCGCGGCGATCGACAGCACCCGATGCCGGGCGGCCTTAAGCGCCGACCAGAAATCCTCGGGCCGGGCAATTGCGAAGCCGAACAGGAAGGCCGGGAAATACCTGGCGTGGTTGGCCCAGTCGCCGAAAAGGGCCTTGCTGTCGCCGAAGATCGGTTCCAGCCAGTGGATGACCGCGAACCAGGCGAAACTCGGCACGACGAGTATTCGATTGCGCACGTTATCCTGATGGTGGCGATGCGCGAGGCTGCCTACGCGCTGGCCGGCGGCAGTTATTCATTCGGCCCCTGGGCCGGCGAGCTGTTCTACGAGTACCTCAAGGACGTCCGGACCTATATCGGCGTGGTCTTCCTGATCGAGGGCTACCGCTTTGTCCTGCGTCGCCTCAAGGGAGAGGCCCGCTGGCTGGATACGCGCGACGATCGGCCCGAACCGCTGAAGGACGGAACGGTATTGCCGTGCTCGCGTAATTACCGGTCGGAATTGTCCTGACCGCGTTCCTTTTTCAGCCGTTCCTTTGTTCGACGGCCCTTCTTCTCCAGCATCGGACGGAGCGTGCGGCCGACGCGCGGGAACAGGTAGCTGATGGTGGTCAGGTAGCCGCTGATGCGCGGCATGGGTTTGTCCAGCGTGGTGTTGTCGACCAGCGCCACGATGGCATCGGCCACCTGCTCGGCGGTGCTTATCGGCTGGGAGAAAGTCAGGTCGGTGACGGTGTCGATGTCTTCCATGATGAAACCGGTGTCGATGGGGCCCGGCGACACGCTGGCGACTTTGATGTTCGACTCGCGGATTTCTTCGGCCAGTGCCAGGCCGAACGCGCGCAGCCCGAACTTGGTGGCCGAGTACGTGGCCGAGCCCGGCACCGGGGTGCGACCGGCCAGCGACGCGACGTTGATCACTGCGGGATGCTTCGACTGTCGGAGATACGGAAGCATCATACGGGTGGCCATCAGCGGCGCCTTGAGGTTCACGTCGATCATCCGGCCAATGTCGTCAGCCGACACCGAATCCACCTTGCCGCGGGCATGAAAGCCGGCATTGTTGACCAGCACGTCGACCGAGCCGAACACTTCGTCGGCGCGCGCCAGCAGCTTGCCGAAGCCTTCGATATCGGTTACGTCCAGCGGCACGACCATCGTCCGGTCGCCGATGTCCAGTTCCCCGGCCAGCGCGTCGAGCTTTTTCCGGCCACGCGCAATCAGCACCAGGTTGGCGCCGCGCTTCGCGAACGCCCTGGCGGTGGCGGCGCCCACGCCCTGCGAGGCGCCGGTGATGACGACGGTGGTGCCGGTGAACTCTGCGTTGCGGGTCATGGNTGTCTGGCCGGGGTTGATTTCAGCGGTCACTATACGTCGTCCGCCGCGCGCTTTGCCACGGGCCGGCGCCCGGCGTAGAATCTCTGCAACATCTTCCGCCGAGCCCGATCATGTCGCTACGCTTTTCTTATCTCGTCTGTCCCATCATGGCCCTGGTGCTGGTCTTCGCGCCAGCCTCTGCGCGGGAACCGGCGCAAGCACCGGTCTTCAATGCCGAACTCGCCGCCGAACTTGGCGCCGACGACTATGGCATGCGCCGCTACGTGATGGCGTTTCTCAAGTCCGGTCCGAACCGGCCCGACGATCCGGAAGAGGCGCAGGCCCTGCAACGCGCGCACCTGGACAACATCCGTCGCATGGCCGAGGAAGGCAAGCTGGTGCTGGCCGGGCCGTTCATGGATGGCGGCAGCATTCGTGGCATCTACGTGTTTGCCGTCGACAGCGTCGAAGAGGCCGAAACGCTGACTGCCACCGATCCCGCCGTACAGGCCGGCAGCCTGGTGATGGAGCTCCACCCCTGGTACGGCTCGGCGGCGCTGATGAAGGTCAACGACATCCACGCCGGCATCGCAAAGGCTTCGCCGTGAGGGAGATGCGCGAATGAAAACCTGCGTATGGCTGCTGGCAGCCCTTGTGGTCGCCAGCAGTACGAGCGCGCAAGACGAATCGGCGACCCGACTCGAGCTTTCCGATCTTGCCTGGCTGGAAGGCTGCTGGGAAGGCACAGGCTTCGGCAACCGGGTCGGCGAGTGCTGGATGAAAGCGCCCGACGGCCGGCTGACCGGCATGTTCCAGATGATCGACGGCGACGGCAAGCAGACGATGTCGGAGATCTTCGTGCTCGACGAATTCGAGGACGGTCCGGCGATTCGCCTGAAGCATTTTCATCCCGACCTGACCGGCTGGGAAGGCCGGGACGATTTCGTCGTCTTCCCGCTGCGCGAAACCGGTCCCGACTTCGCCAGGTTCGACGGGCTGACCTACCGCCTGACCGAGGACGGCCGCCTGATCGTCGAGCTGATGGTGTCGCGCGGCGGCGAGTCGTCGCTTCAGCGGCTGGAGTTCGAGCGGGTCG
>JGI12210J13797_10442461_pt1 | contig 15672 bp, 13 predicted proteins | sample ElkSlonscriptome_3_FD_13797 | JGI IMG/M metagenome (IMG submission 13797)
GGGGGCGCGCCACGTGGAGATCCAGGTGTTCGCCGATCAGCACGGCGCGGTGGTGCACCTCGGCGAGCGCGAGTGCTCGGTGCAGCGCCGGCACCAGAAGATCATCGAGGAGGCGCCCTCGCCCGCGGTCGACGAGGCCACCCGGGCGCGCATGGGTGAGGCCGCGGTGGCGGCGGCGCGGGCCATCGGCTACGAGGGGGCGGGCACGGTCGAGTTCCTGCTGGCCGACGACGGCGCGTTCTACTTCCTCGAGATGAACACGCGGCTTCAGGTGGAGCACCCGGTCACGGAGATGGTCACGGGGCTCGACCTGGTGGAGCTGCAGCTTCGGGTGGCGGAGGGCGAGGCGCTGCCGTTCGGCCAAGCGCAGGTGCAGCTTCGGGGGCACGCCATCGAGGCGAGGATCTACGCCGAGGATCCGTACGCCGGGTTCGCGCCGCAGCTGGGGGTGGTGGCCGCGTGGCGGCCCCGGGCTGGGGCGGGGCTGCGGGTGGACGACGGCGTGTGCACGGGGCAGGAGATCACGCCGTTCTACGACTCGATGATCGCCAAGGTGATCGCGCACGGCGAGACGCGGGAGCGAGCGCGGCGGCGACTGGTGGCGGCGGTGCGGCACGCGGTGCTGCTGGGGCCGGGGAGCAACCGGGCGTTCTTGCTGGAGCTGCTGGAGGACGAGCGCTTCGTGGGGGCGGCGATCACTACCGATGCGATCGATCGCTGGCTGGCCGAGGCGCCGCCGCAGCGGCCGGTGCCGTCGTCGTTGGCGTGGGCGGTGGCGGCGGTGCTGCGCTCGGGCGTCGATGCGCGAACGATCGGCGGCGGGACGAGCGGGACGAGCGGGACGAGCGGGACGAGCGGGACGAGCGGGACGAGCGGGACGAGCGGTCCGGGCGGTCCGGGCGGACGGAGCGGGACGAGCGGGACGAGCGGGACGAGCGGGACGAGCGGGACGAGCGGTGTGGGCGGTGCGGGCGGTGCGGGCGGTGCGTGGCGGAGCGCCGGTGAGGCGGCGTGGCCGGTGGAGCTGCGCGAGCACGAGACAACCCGAGCGCTCCGGGTTCGACACGAGGGCGCGGGTCGCTACGCGGTGGAGGGTCTGTCCGAGGGTGAGCCCGTGGCGTTCGCGCTGCACGCTCTCGACGACGAGCGCGTGGTGGTGGAGCACGCGGGCGTGCGCCGCTCGCTGCCCTGGGCGCCCACCGAGCGCGGCGTGGCGCTCGACGAGGCGGGGCGCGCGTTCACCTTCACCGAGCCGCCGCCACGTCGCGAGACCGACCAGGCCGAGGGCGACGGGGTGGTGCTCGCGCCGATCGGCGGCCGGGTGCTGTCGGTGCGGGTGGCCGCCGGAGAGGCGGTGGAGCGTGGCCAGACCCTCCTCGTGGTCGAGGCGATGAAGATGGAGCACCGCGTGCCCGCCCCCCGAGCGGGGCGGGTGCAGCGGGTGGCGGTGGCCGAGGGCGACCAGGTCGCGGCGCGGCAGGTGGTGGCCGAGATCGAGATCGAGGCCGAGGCGAGCACGGAGGACGAAGCATGAGCGAGGACGCGAAGACCACGGACGCGGCGATCATCACCTGTGCCGTCACGGGGGTGCTCACCAACCCTCAGCAGCACCCGGTGCCGGTCACGGTGGAGCAGATGGCGGCGTCGGCCAAGGAGGCGTTCGACGCGGGGGCGGTGGTGATGCACCTGCACTACCGCGACCAGCGGCCGGGCAAGGGCTTCCTGCCGACCTGGGACCCGACGATCTGCGCGGAGATCACCGCGGCGGTGCGCGAGGCGTGCCCGGGGGTGATCATCAACATGACCACCGGCGTGGTGGGCCAGGACGTGTCGGCCCCCTGCGCGGCCATGAAGGAGGTGCGCCCCGAGATCGCGGCCTGCAACGCGGGCAGCCTCAACTACCTCAAGGCGCGCAGCAACGGCACGTGGGCCTGGCCGCCCATGGTGTTCGACAACCCGGTGTCGAAGGTGCAGGCCATGCTCGACACCATGGCCGAGGTGGGGGCGATGCCGGAGTTCGAGTGCTTCGACGTGGGGATCGTTCGCTCGGTGGGCCTGTACATGGACACCGGCATGACCACCCGGCCCCACTACAACTTCGTGATGGGCGTGGCCTCGGGCATGCCGGCCGATCCGCGGCTGTTGTCGCTGCTGCTCGACTACCGCCGCGAGGGCTGCTCGTGGGAGGTGACCGCGATCGGGCGGCAGGAGGTGTGGGCGCTGCACCGCCGCGCGGCCGAGCTCGGCGGTGCGCTGCGCACCGGGGTGGAGGATACGTTCTACCTGCCCAACGGGGAGCGGGCGCGGGGCAACGGGGACCTCGTGGAGGCCATGGTGGCGTGCGCGCGGGAGGTGGGGCGGGAGATTGCCTCGCCGGCGCAGGCTCGGGCGGCGCTGGGGCTTTCGCCGGCGACGTAGCGACGAGTGAGAACGCGGCGGCTCGCCAGATGCGGTCCCCCGGACGCTCACCCTCGTGGCGCGTCAGCCGGTCGCCTGCTGCCGCTTGGCCTCGCCCACCGGATACCCGGGCCCGTAGGGCTCGATCTGGCGGGAGACCCGAGGCTCCTCTACGTGCACGGGTCCGCCGTGCTGGGCCCGCGCCTCCGGGTCCTTGTGCTCGCGGACGATCCGGAACAGCCCGTTGTCGAAGGGCGACGGGGTCTCGGAGCGCGAGACCTGCTCGATCCGCTCACGCAGGCCCTGGCGGTCGAGGGTGAGCGCGCGGTGGTGACAGAACGGGTTGTTGCCCGGGCGCCCCAGCAGGGGCTCGGCCGCGGCGGTGCAGCCGGCCATGCAGGTGCTCGCGTAGTAGCAGGTGCGGCAAAAGCCCCACAGATCGTCGAGCGTGCGCTGGCGGATGTAGCCGAGCTGGTAGCTCTGCTCCCAGATCTTCGCCACTCCGTGCTCGCGCCAGCTACCGCCCACGTTGTTGGGCCCGCCGAGGCTGGGGCAGCTCTTGATCGCGCCGTTGCTCTCGATGCCCAGCGTGGTCCGCCCCGCCGAGCAGCCGCGGAAGTGCTTGCGCTGCGACGAGCGCAGCTCCTGCTCGAGGGGCCCGAAGTAGCCGAGGTTGTTGCCGGGCCACACCCGGACGCCCAGCTCGCGGGCGCGCACCAGGACCTGCTGGAGCACCTCGAACAGCTCGAGGAACATGTAGGGCTGGAGGATGAGCTCGGGGTGATCGGCCGCGTTGCCGTGGGGCACCGTGATCTGGAGCTGCCACGAGTGGATCCCCGCCTCGGCGAGCTGCTCGAGCAGGGGCAGCAGATCGTGCATGGTCAGCGCGTTGACCTGGCTGTTGCAGGCGATGAGCCCGCCGGCCTCCCGCACGTGGCGCAGGGCGGCAAAGGCCCGCTGCCAGCTGCCCTCGTTGCCGCGCACCTGGTCGTGGTGCTCTTCGAGGCCGTCGATCGACACGGTCACGCTGCTGACCCCCGCCTCCACCATCGCCTCGGCCCGCTCGCGGGTGAGGCCGCGGCCACCGGTGGTCATGGTGCAGGTCATCGCGCGCTCGCGGATCCGGCGGATGACCAGCAGGAAGTCGCGGCGGAGATACGCCTCGCCGCCGATCAGCACCACCTCCCCCACCCCGAGCTCGGCCAGCTCGTCGACCAGGGCCAGCGCCTCGTCGGTGGTCAGCTCGTCGGGGCGCCGCTTGCCCGCCCGAGGCCCGCAGTGGGCACATCTCTGGTCGCACGCGAGGGTCAGCTCCCAGATCGCCCAGCGGGGGCGAGGCACGTCGTCGTTCTTCTGGGCGTTCCAGCGCGTGCCGGGGGTGGGCAGCTCGCTGACGATCGGCAGGCGCCGGCGCACGTCTTCAAGACGCATCGGAGGGCTCCGTTCCGGCGTCCGACTCGCCGTCGTCGAGGGCATCCGCACCGGTGCCCGTGCCCGTGTCGGATCCGCCCGTGCCCGTGTCGGACCCGCCCGTGCCCGAGTCGGACCCGCCCGTGCTCGAGTCGGCCCCCCCCGTGCTCGTCCCGTCGGATCCAGACACGAACGGGTCGCCCTGACCGGAGGAGGTCCAGACATCGGGACCGGCGTAGGTCGTTCCCTCCCCCCAGCCGTCGTCGTCGACCGAGTCGTTACCCGAGTTACCCGAGTTACCCGAGTTACCCGAGTTGCCCGACGAGACCGTGTCGACGGGCTCGTTGCCACCGCCGACGCATGCCCCCATGCCGGTCAGGGACAGGCCGAGCACCAGGGCCGGCCAGGCAGACGTGGTGCGGAGCGGACGCTCACAGAACGGGCAGAGGCTCTCGGAGAGCGCGATGTACTGACGGCAGCCGGAACAGGGGATGAGTCGAGCCATATGGCCCACGAGTGTCGACCGGCGGAGGATCGATCGGTCGTTTCGCCGATACTTCCGAGATCCGTCAACCTGCGGACCGCGCAGGTCCACGTTGGGACGGAGACGCTCGCCTCGAGCTGCGGCCGGCTTCCCGAACGGGACACTGACCTCCAGCTGGCCGAGCATCGGGGTGGACCCGAGCCAAACCGGGCGGCTAGCCGCCTAGCGGGATGGGCGTCTTGCAGAACTGCTCCTCACCGAGATCGTCGACCGAGTGGCCCATGTGGTGGCACACCGCCCTGCGGCGGCGTGCAGCTCCGCCTGAGATCGGCCAGCACCGCGCCGGCGCGGCCGAGCACGCGCAGCAGCGCTCGGTGGTACGATCTCGAGTATGGAGGACGATGCGGCCTTGCTGACACGCTGGGGCAACGGCGATGACGATGCAGGCGAGCGACTCTTCGAACGCTACTTCGACCCCATGCATCGGTTCTTCGCGAGCAAGGTGTCGGCCGGCAGCGAGGATCTGGTGCAGCGGACCTTTGTCGCGTGCATCGAGAAGCACGGCACGATCCGCGAAGCCAGCAGCTTCCGCGCGTTCCTATACGGCATCGCTCGGTTCGAGTTGTTGATGTACCTGCGTCGGATTCACGCGGACAAGGAACGGGAGATCGATCCATTGGCGAGTTCCATGGCCGACCTCGACCCATCGCCGAGCCAGCTCGTGGTCGAAGGAGAGGAGCAACGCCAATTGCTCGATGCGCTGCGCGAGGTTCCCGTGGACCTGCAGATCGTGATCGAGCTTCACTATTGGGAAGAACTCTCAACGGCGGAGATTGCCAGCGTCCTCGAGATCCCCCAGGGGACGGTCAAGAGCCGCTTGCGTTTGGCGCGAGAGCGCCTTGCGCGGGCCCTGGAGCCACGTGCATGAAATTCGACCTCGAGCGAGCATTCGTCGTGATCCACGGCGGCCGCTCGCGCAGCTACTAAGAAGAAGGAGACTCGAAGCATGCCAACCCCTCATGACCATCAAGACATCCGCGTAGAATCCGGCGGCGACACGAATGATGTAGGCGGTGTCTACGTCTCGACCGTCGGTGGCTGGCGCGGGGGCAGCCACCGCGAAGGGCCAGCGCCGGGCACGAGCAGCACATCGGCTCCGTTCGAGTCGTCGAGCTCGATCAAGTACGAAGACAATCGCCATGGTCAGTCAATCCCGATGGGGGAGGTATGGTGGCGAACTCGTATCGAGCATCTCCCCCAATCCTCCACCGTGACCGTCACGCGCTCCTGCGACCCCAGCGGAGCTCTCGGCAGCCCGAGTGCCTCTGCTGGCACGACGCCGTCCACATATGTAGTTCGATCGAGCAACGGCATCCAGCTCACCGTGGAGATCGTGGCGACCGGCTTGGGGGCTCATCGCTGGCGCCCAATCACGGACATGGGGACCAGCGAATCGCGATTCCTGACCTTGGTGCTCGAGACAGATCGTGGGGGGCTCAAGGTGCTCTCCTGCACGCTCCACGCGGTAATGGAGACCACCAAGCCCACCTCGTGAGCCCGAGCAGGTCTCAACGAAGCCACGGGCGGGCATCGGCCCACGCGTGGATCGCCGCTACACCCTGGGCGTCGCCCGCCGCGGAGGCGGCGCGCTGCGCTTCATCGAGCAGCGTTTGCACGCGCGAGCGGTCGAGGTCGGCGGATGATGTCTCGAGCACGTCATCGACCAACGCTCGGACCAGCCCGAAGCGCAGCTCGGCTCGATCCGCCTCGGGCAGCCCGGGCGACTCCATGCCTAGCGCCCGTTCGAAGTCCGCCTCGGCCGCCCTGAATTCGCGCTGGATGAGACGTACGGAGCCGCGGCCGACATGGGCACCGTAGCGTACATTGTTGGGAATCCGAGTGGCGACCGGAGCCATCAGCGCCCGCGAGTAGGCCTGCTCGGCGGCCTCCGGATCGTTCCCGTAGTAGTGTAGCGCAATGGCCCGATCGTACTCGAGCTCGTAGGGCTCGGGGCGCTCCGGATACCTCCGAAGCAAGGCCTGCGCCCGGTCGAAGTGACGCAGGGCTCGCGGCAGATCGTGTCCCGCGAGGCGGTTGGCCAAGCTCGTGTGGGAGAGCGCGGCGTCCGTGGCCATGCCCATCGCTTCTCGCAGTTCGGCGGCCTCGGTCAGGAGGGCCTCGGCGGCGCCTCGGTGGCCGCTACGCCCCTCGAAGACGCCCGCGTTGTGCAGCAGCTCGGCAGCCTGGGGATCGTGGGCTCCGCGGGTGCTGATTTCGTCGCCTTCAAGCCTCCACCCCAACCCCGCGAGGGCCTCGGAGAACAGCGCGGACGCTTCGTCTTGGCGCCCCGCGGCTTGAGCGAGGAGTGCCCGCTGGGTGTTGCGCTCCACCTCGAGCGCCCCCGTGCCCGGGACCTCGGCCACCGCCACGCTGGCATCGGCGTGCTCGAGGCACTGGGCCGCCAGTGCGAGTCGGCCCGCGCGATGCTCGATGCGGGACAGCACCAACCAGACCCTACCCAGGTGGGCCCTACCCGCGGGACCCGACTCGAACGCCGCGCGAGCGAGCTCGGCAAAGGAGCGCGCTTCGTCGATGCGGTTGAGTGCGAGCAGGACCTGGGCGAGCTGGAACTGGGCGCTCCCGAGGACCACGAACCACCGCCGAGGGCTGCGCTGGGCGCCCAAGACCACCGCACGCAGCGTAGTCTCGGCCTCCGCGAGATTGCCCAGCTGGAACTGAGCCTGGCCTAGGTGCATTCGCCACCACAGGGCGTGTCCCGGTGCTCCCGAGAGCTCACCCAGCTCTTTCGGAATGTCCTGCAGCAAGCCGAGATAGCGCTCGGGTCGGCCGAGCTGTGAGGCGACTTGGGCTCGTGCGATCCTCTGGTCGATGGCGACGCCTAGCGCGGCGTCGCCATCGTCCTCGGCTGGAGGCAACACATCGGACTGACAGGTCGGGTCGCGGTGATAGCCTTCGAGCACGTCGGCAGCCGGTTCGAGCAACGCGACGTCCCTCTCCTGCGCGAGCTGCTCGACGATCCACTGCGTCGCCGCGGCCCGGCGTCGCAGGCACTGGGACGAAGCACGCAGCTCGTCGCCGACTCCCTGTTCCTGTCTCCGGCAGATCGCATCGCGCTGAGAGTTCCACTGGCCCGAGACCTGCTGCACCTGCCCGACCAGCCGGGCGCCGGGTGGACCGAGCGACTCGATGGCGTCGAGCCCGGCGGCGAACCGAACCGGATCGGCTGGCTGTGCGTCGAGATCGCAGGGAGCAGAGGCTGGAGCGCTCAACAAGATCCCCACGCCCGCGACGATGGGGACACTGCCGAGCGCGACTGCGCGACCGATCCGCGGAGGTCGCAGCGCGCGGACCACGATCGCCATGGATACGGGTCGTTGCTCTGGGTCGGGTGAGAGACCCTGTGCGACCACACGCCGTACCCAGCGAGGCACGCGGCGGTAGGGGGCTGCTCGCACGTGGCCGCCACGAACCTGCGCCACGTAGGCCTCGGCGTCGTTGCCCTCGAACGGCAGCCGCCCGTAGAGCCCTTCGTACAGGGCCACGCTGAACGAGAACACATCGCTGCGTTCGTCCAGCTCACCGTCGAGTTGCTCGGGGGCAAAGTAGCCGACCGTCCCCCCGCGGGAAGGAGCGGTCGAGCCTTTCATCGTGGCGTCGGGAGCCGACGGCGCAGCACTGAAGCGTGACAGCCCGAAATCTGCAACGCGGACGCGTCCATCGTGCCCCACGAGGACGTTGGCGGGCTTGAAGTCGCCGTGGACTACCCCCGTCGCATGCGCCGCGGAGAGGCCCTCGGCCGCCTGGCGAAACACGGTGAGCACCGAGCGCCAGCCGCGTGGCTCCTTGGCCAGCCACTGCGCGAGCGAGAGCCCGTCCACGTGCTCCATCACGATGAAGGGCCCGTGCTGAGACGCGGCGACGATCTCGTGCACGACGACTACGTGGGGGTGGGCGAGTCGCGCGAGGATCCGGGCTTCCCGGAGCAACGGCATCGCGAGCTGTGGTCCGACCCCGTGGAGGAACTTGAGCGCCACCGTGCGCTCGAGCTCGAGATCGCGGGCCCGATGCACGGTGCCCAGCCCGCCCCGCCCGATCTGCCCATCGAGCTGGTACTTGCCGGCGAGCCGCAGCGCTCGCCCGGGAAACAGCGCCGCTCGGACCGAGTCTCGCGCCAGCCCGACTCCACGTGGGGCGCGGGGACGAACCGCGTCGCGGAGCTGGGCGGACAGTTGCTCGTGATCCGTCACGGCTCGTCCACTCTACTACGCCCCACGCGCTCTCGTGTCCCGAGAACGAATCTCCGCTTGGTGGTGATCCGATCGTTCTCGGCTCGCAGCTACGCAGACGAGGGCCACCGAGGCGGTGGTCTCCACCAACAAAGGAAGCGCGAAATGACCGTCGAGTACATGAATCTCTTGGATGAGCCGACCAGCGTCTTCAATGGCGCCGGTGTGACCTACGACTACAAGCTGCCGACCACGACCGTGCTCGGAGACAATGCGCGCAAGCCGATCTTCTCGTTCATGTTCTCGGGGGCGGCTCTGTTCTACCCGCGCGGTCGCATCGGGCTCGCAGTCGAGGCCAATGGTCATCGCATTGGCTTCTATCGATTCAGTCTCAGCGAGACCAACATCGAGCGCGTCATCTGGGAGGTCGACCGCGAGTATCTCCGCGCGGGGCAGGACAACACCCTCCACTTCGAGATCGACTCGGGCTACGGCGTGGTCGTCATCTCCGATGTCGTGCTCTGGTACCACACGCGATAGTGGCATACTGAATCGCTTGGCGTGAGACCAACCCCCAACCCAATCCCCTACAGAGACCATGATGACCAACCCAGTCCTCCTCCAACCCTCCCGCCCTCGTCGGCGACTACCGATCCTCACGAGCGCTGCCGTCGTGGCCATCCCCGTGCTCGCCATTGCGGCCCCGGTCTCGATTCCGAACCAATTCGCGGAGGGCGACATCGTCTCCGCTCAGGACTTCAATGACAATTTCGAGGCCATCGCGAACGCGATCAACGACAACGATGCTCGCATCGCGGCGCTCGAAGCTGCCCCCTTCGCGGTCCCGGAGATCACGATTCGCAAGTCGACGGGCTCGCTCGAGCGCGCGATCGCTTTCTGTGAAGCGGACGAGATCCTCGCGGGCGGCGGCTGCTTCATGCCTCCTTCGAACGACTACGATCCGGCCAATGCCGACTACGATACGCACTTCACTGGGGCCTACCCTCGCCCGCTGGTCGGCATGACGAGCGTCCCGGTCGCCCCTGGCACTTCGCTCGACGACTTGAGACCCACCGCGACGACGGGCGCGAACATCATTCCCTTCCCGGGTGACATCATCGCCGACGACTCGGGCTTCGTGGCGGCGACCTCGGGAGGAGGTTGGGGGTGCCGCGCCGGTATCGTGCAGCACGATGCCGCAGCCGCAGCTCAAGCCATCACGACGAATCTCTATGAAGAGTGGTTCTACCACGTCAAGTCCTACGCCGTGTGCATGAGGGTCCCGTGATTGCGCGTCGAAGCCTGGAGATCGCCCCGATGCAAGTCCGCATCCTGATGCTCCTGTTGTCCATCACGACCATCCCCGCGTGCTTCTTCGAGCCTCTCGCCACGCCCCCGCCCGCGGAGACGGAGACCGACTTGACGGCGCCTACGGACTCGTCGGAGGAAACCGGCGTGCTCGATACCACCGGGGTCGAGTCGGGAGCGACCGACGAGCCGACCGAGACCGGATCATGTCCCGCTGCCGTCTTCGACCAGTCGGCCTTCGGTGGATCTTGCTTCGGATAGCCGAAGCCAGACATCGACCCCATCGCCGAGCCCGAGGTCTCGGGTCACGCGAGTGGCGAATGCGGAGCGGACGACGCGCTACCGAACGACCAGCGCGATGGGCTCGCAGCGGCCCGCTCTCGCGGGCTTGCCCGTGTCGTCACGCTGGGGACACACCAGCGAGACGCAGTCGGAGTCGTTGAGGCACAGCTGCAGCGGCGTCTGGTCGACGCGTCCGCGTCGTCCGTGGTGCCGGCCGATGCGCGGCCGATGCGGGAGCGTGGGGCGGGGCGAGCCCCATGCACAGCGCCGCGCGCCCCTGCTACCTTGAGCGCGTCATGACGACACCGTGGCGGATGAAGGTCGGGCTGGGCGTGGTGGCAGCGCTCGGGTTGGGCTGCGGGTATCCACCGATCCCGCCGATCCCCACGGGCGACGCGGGCACGAGCGACCCGTCGAGCACGAGCGATCCGACGAGCACGGGGCTGCCCCTCGGCGACTCCTCCACCCGCGGCGAGCCGGGCACCTCGGGCGGCAGCACGCTCGACGACAGCGGCGGCTCGACCAGCACCACGGGCGGGCTCGAGGGCACCACCCACGCGGGCACCAGCACTGCGAGTGACAGCGGGTCGGCCTCGACCGACGGGGGCACCACCGGCGAGGCCTCGACGGGCACGAGCTCTGGCAGCGGGGAGTCGAGCAGCGGTGACCCGCCACCCGACTGCAACCCCGAGCTGGCCGAGGTGTTCTACGACATCGACGGCGGCGACGATCCGCTCGAGTGGATCGAGCTGTACAACCCGTGCCCATTCGCGATCGATCTGGGGGCGTACAGCCTGGGGTGGGGCGGCAGCGACTACGCCTACGGCACGCTGGGGCTCTCGGGGATGCTGCCGGCCGGCGCGTGCACGGTGGTGGGCGGGCCGCAGTCGGTCGCGGCGAACGGCAGCCCCGTGCTCGGGCAGGCGGTCGATCTCGAGCCCGATCTCCAGAACTCCGGCGCCATCGCGGACGGGGTGGCGCTGTTCCTCGGGGCGGCCATCGACATCGACGCGGCTTCGGTGCCGGTCGACGCGGTGATCTACGGCGACGCCAACAGCAGCGGGCTGCTCGACGCCAGCGGGATGGCGCCGGCCCCCCACGTGATCGACGTGCTGCCGGGTGAGACGATCCAGCGCACCGGCCCCGCGAGCTGGGGCTTCGGGGTGCCTACGCCCGGGGTCTGCCCGCCGTACTGAGTGCAGAGCGGCATGATGGCGAGCCGGAACGCGCCGAAGAGGCGCTTGATGGCCGAGAACATGTGCCACATCCGCTTCCACGCCTCGGAGACTGCGCCACCCGCGGAACCATGGGACGTGCTGTTCACCTTGAACGGGATGTAGGGCGTCGCCCCGACGGCCTCGATGGCTTGGAGGTTGGCGTGGGAGAGGTAGGCCTTGTCGCCTTCGACCTTCTCGATCGTGAAGCGCTCGGCGGTCCTCTCGACCAGGCCCGGCATCTCCGGCGAGTCGTTGATGTGCCCGTCGGTCACGACGATCGCCGTGATGATGTTGGTCTCGTTGCCGACCAGCGCGTGGGTCTTGACCCACGTCTGCTTGCGGCGGTTCTTGTGCTTGCACCGGCGCCTCGTGGTCTCGAAGTCCGAGCACGAGCAGGTCTCGGCGTGGTAGTCCACGACGTAGTGACCGGGCTTTGCCAGCTTACCGAGTAGAGTGACGACTACCAGCGAACCGGCGGGCTCTGTTGCCACGTGATGTCAGCTGTCAGCAGCGCTACGGTCGATCGCATGCCGCGAGTGACCATCGAGGTCGACGGGGTCGAGTGCCTTCGGTGCGGTCACCTCTGGGTGGCTCGGTGGCCAACGAAGATCCCAGAGGACAAGTGTTCTGCTCTTACTCCCGAGCCCCGGATGTGTCCACGTTGCAAAAGTCGGCTGTGGGACGTGCCGCCCAAGAACAACTAGCTCCGCCCGCCGTTTCATTCCGCTGCGTCGCCTATGTCGTCAGCGGCCTCGGCTTCAGCGACGTCGTCGGTAAAATCGAGTACCACCTGAATCGGATGCTGGTCCTCGTTCCGTGAGTTATAGACGTCGACATCGGCCTTGAGCTGGACGCAGTCGCCAACGATCTGCTTACGGCGTTGCTGAAAAGCCGCCACCATGTGGTCGCGCGGCGCGGTTTCCATCTCTGCCCACAGAGAGAACTGCACCCCTCCCCGACTGATCCGTACGTTGTGGTTTTTTCGGTAGCGCCGTCCTGTCTTGGGATCGGTTCCGTACTCTGACCGTAGCGCCCTCGCCATTGATTCGGCGAGCAATGCCGCCGGGTCGATCTCTGGGAGTTCGAGAATGCCGTTCTTCACGGCCCACGCGACAACAACATCGGTACCGTGCGGGACGCCATCATGAGCCTCTTGGTACAGATGAAACGCCTGCTGCAACTGCTCCTGCTTGTTCATCGATCAATTCCTGTTCCGGTGACGGGTGCGATCTGGCCCCATCCGTCGACGATGGCTGACTGCACAACTGCAAACCTCACCTTGGCCAGATACCGGGAAAACAACTTGAAGTTCCCCGTGCGCATTCGGAGTTGGCCAGCGACGAGGCCGGGGTGGACTCCGAGCCGACGTGCAAACCCGACGAGGTCCCGCTCTGAGAAGTACGGTGTCTTACGAGCGATCCACGAGTCCATCTCTGCCTTGGGCACGCAAAAGTCGAGCGAGGCCTCGTTCGCGGCTATCTCCTCGGGGGGCAGATGATCGCCAGCGGCATCAAGATCGGCATCGATAATCGCGGACTTCTTGCCATCACCCCGGAGCACATGCTCGAGCTCATGGCGCAGTACGAACCAGAAGTTGTCGATGCGATCAAAGCGCAGAGACATCCCGATCACAGGCGCGGTATTGTTCTTGAGCCAGAAACAAACGCCGTCGATCTTCCCGCCGGGAAGCGACTCTACGATCACGAATCGAATGCCGCACTCACTCAGCAAACGAGGTACGTGTCGCGCCTCCTCAGGCTCGACGGTCATCGCTTTGAGCTTCGGTAGCGCTCCTCGCAGCGCTTTCTTGCTGAAGGGAGGGACCACCGTCTCGCGAGCGATGTGCTTCACGCGGAACATCCACGCCAACTGCTCCGGCGGCACGTCTGAGTAGCCCGACTTCTTGCCCGCGTGCGCTAGGTGCGGCACCTCGTCGACGGAATCGACGTCGAAGAACGTGGCTAGTTGTTGGTCGAAGGTCTTGCGGTCGCCATCGATCCACCCGCGCTTGACCATCTTGCGCACAGGGTAGGTCGATATGATCTTGGCGTTCTTCGCTACAGCGGGCGACGGCCCCTTTGCCTTCGCAAGCTCGGCTTGCAATTCGGCGGCTTTCTGCAAGCCAAGGATGTCCTTGGCCGGCATGCCGAACGCCGCCCCAAGGCTGCATGCCATCTCCGCGCTAATGCCCCGGCGCCCGGATGCAATTTGGCTTACCGCTGCTGCGGGGACGCACAGGGCGAAGGCTAGATCTTGCTGCGTGAGCCCTCTATTCTCAAGCTCCCGCCGGATGAACTCGGCGGGGGTCGGAAGGTCGTCGGCCATCTGGCGCCACGGTAGCGAAGGGGCTGGGGAGCGTCAATTCACATGTTACGCAACATGTTTATCTTTCTGTAATCATTTATCTTTTTGCCTGGTCGCCACCCCCGTCCGCCCGAGCCGGGTCCCTGCCCGAACTCCATGAGATCGGCGAGGTCGCGGAGCAGGTCTCACACGAGGACCCGCCCGCCGGTGACGGTCCACTCCAGCCCTTCTACGTGCGTGGCGTAGCCCGGGTCGACCACAGCGACCAGGGCATCCACTGCCTCAACGATGGCGCTCGCGCGGGTGAGGTTGCCGTTTGTGCGCAGCAGGGCGAGGGCGATGATCAATTCTAGAGTCGATATCGCGCGACGGTATCGTCCGGCCGTGGCCGAGGAGCCGACTCAGGCGTTGCGAGAGCGACTCGCCCGACGGATCCGCGAGCTAGCGAAGAGCAAGGGCGTCACGCTCACCGACCTCGCCGACCGGGCAGGAGTGAGCCAAGCCGGGTTCTGGCTGGCCATGAGCGGGATCGTCGCGCGGTCCATGGGCCTGCAGCTCGCTCGTCGGTCCCACGAAGCCACGAAGAAGCTGCTCTCGAGGCTCGCACCACCCGACTGGCTCTTTCACGTTCCCGAAGAAGCTCCACCGACCCGTCAGTCTCCCAGCCCGCCCCGAGGCTGTACGACCATGTGAGTGCCACCCTCGCCGCTTGCCTCGAACGGCCCGGTTGAGCCAGCATCTACACCGAGCGAGATCTTTGGGATGGAGCATTTGGGCCGCTTGCGAACGTTCGCGTACGTTGACGCCGAGAAGGCCGAGCAGTATCGGGCCGTCATCGGCGCGTTCGCGGCGGCCAAGGAGCGCTTCGCGCTGCACCTACGCCCGGAGGAGGTGGTCGAGGCCCTCGCGACCGAGGGACGTGAAGCATCGCTGGCTGACGTCGATCCCATGCTGCGGCAGCTCACCGAGTGGGGGAACCTGACCTCCTCTCCCGATACCGCAGACGTCACGACCGTCGAGGACTTCTACCGCGAGCGACGGCTCTATCAGCTCTCTCGAGCCGGCGAAGCCGCCGAGCGGGCGATCCGAATGTACGAGGAGGCGCTCCTTCAGCCGGGCGAGCTCCAGACCGCCGCGCTGGCGGACATCCGCGAGCTGCTCCACGAACTCGAGCAGCTCACCGGTCGACCTGCCGATCCCGGCAAGGCCCACAAGACGCTCGGGGAGCTGTTTCGACGATTCGAAGAACTCACCGAGAAGGCCCAGGTGTTCCTCGGCGGCCTTCGCCGCTCGATCGAGCTGCACGGCACCGACGAGGACACCTTCCTCCAGTACAAGGAGCGCCTCATCGACTACCTCGAGCGCTTCGTCAACGAGCTCATCGTGGCGAGCGTGGAGATCACCCAGTCGCTCGAGCGCGTCGAAGCTCGAGGGGTCGAGCCCCACCTCGACGCCGCCGCACGACGCGAGCTGGTCGACCGGCTCGACGCCGACGAGGTCTCCTCCGAGGTCTCGGGGCGCTGGCATGCACGGTGGCAGGGCCTGCGGCACTGGTTCCACGGCCGCTCCGGGAGCCCCTCCCAGGCCGAGGTGCTGCGCTCTCGGGCGAGGGCGGCGATCCCGGCCCTGCTGACTGCGGTCGAGGCCATGCACGACCGCCGCATCCGTCGCACGGATCGGCACGCAGACTGGCGGGCCCTCGCCCGCTGGTTTGCCCAGGCCCCCAGCGACGAGGATGCCCATCGACTCTATCGCGTGGCGTTCGCCATGACACCCGCGCGGCACCTTCGAATCGACGCCGACAGCCTCGACGCCATGGACGGGCGCATGGTGGCACCTCAGCAGAGCTGGCTGGCGGAGCCGACGCTGCGGATCACACCGCGTCTGCGCGCCAAGGGTCGCTACACCCGTCGTGGCCGCGAGCGTGCGGTCGAGGACCGAAGCGCTGCCAAGGCCAAGCTCGCGGAGCTAGCGGCCAGGGAAGCCCGTCAGCTCGAGCAGGCGCGACGACACCTCGTATGCG
>JGI12210J13797_10012320_pt1 | contig 15670 bp, 16 predicted proteins | sample ElkSlonscriptome_3_FD_13797 | JGI IMG/M metagenome (IMG submission 13797)
GCCTCGGCGTGGCGCCGGATTGCAAGCGGACGATCAGCGCCTGAATCTCGACAAGAACGGGCCGCGTGCCCTCCAGAGCCGGGAACACAGAGCTGCCTGCAAGGGGCTGATCGCGACCTGAGAGGAACAGCATGGAGGGGTTGAGCACCTCTTCCAGTCCTTCAGTAGCCATCGCAAAGACGCCAATCTCATCAACCGCGCCAAAGCGATTCTTCAGCGCGCGCAGGATACGATATTGATGGCTACGCTCGCCTTCAAAACTCATCACCACATCGACCATATGCTCCAGCACGCGTGGCCCGGCGATATTGCCATCCTTGGTGACATGGCCCACCAGAAACATCGCAACACCGTTCTGTTTGGCATAGCGGATCAGTTCCAAGGCACAGCCGCGCACCTGACTGACAGTGCCCGGTGCGCCTTCGATCGTGTCCGAATGCATGGTCTGTATCGAATCGATCACGAGTAAAGCGGGCGGTTCGCCCTGCCCCAGTGTCGTCAGAATATCGCGAACTGACGTGTCGGAGGCGAGCCGGATCGGCGCGTCGGCGACACCCATGCGGGTCGCGCGCAAACGCACCTGTCCAGCCGCTTCTTCCCCGCTGACATAGACCACATCATTGCCGCCGCGCGCGATGGTGGCGGCGGTCTGTAGCAACAGCGTTGATTTACCGATGCCCGGATCACCGCCCAACAAGACCGCACTGCCCGGTACAAGGCCCCCACCAAGCGCCCGATCAAATTCTGCAAGTCCGGTTGATTTGCGCACCGGCAATTCAGTCGGCTTGTTGAGCGGCACAAATTCAATGCCCCGCCCCCCGCGTGACAGATCATGCTTTTGCGAAAAGACCGTTGCAGGCGCGTCTTCGGTGAGTGTGTTCCACTCGCCGCATTCCCCACATTGCCCCTGCCAGCGCGCGCTCACGCTGCCGCAATTGGAACACACATATCGCCGCTTTGTCTTAACCATGGCGCGAATCAATAGACAGAACATTTGCGGAACGCAATTGCCCTCGCGCGCTATCCGCGCCATCACTCAGGGCATGAGGCAAAAGGAACTCAGACTTGCACTAGTATGCTATGGCGGGGTCAGCCTTGCTGTCTATATGCATGGGGTCACAAAAGAGGTGTGGCACCTTGCCCGCGCCAGTCGCGCTTTCCATGCCCCAGCCGACGAACCTCTGGGCGGCGCAGCCAAGGCTTACGAAAAATTCTTGCGCGAAATAGAGACCGAATGCGGTCTGCGTTTGCGAGTCCTGCCCGATATTCTGACCGGAGCCAGCGCAGGCGGCATCAATGCAGTGTTTCTTGCGCAGGCGATGGCGAGCGGGCAGTCACTTGAGCCCCTGACGGACCTTTGGCTGGAAAACGCAGATGTCAGCGAACTGACCGATCCCGATGCGCAGCCCATGTGGCGCTATGCCAAGATATGGGCGCAGCCGATTGCGGAGTGGTTCCTCAGCCGGCCCGGCAATGCGGTGAGTGAAACTGTCTCTCCCGAAACGCGCGAAGAGGTGCGCCAAAAAGTTTCGCGCCTTGTTCGGGGGCGCTGGTTCAGCCCGCCTTTCTCTGGCGACCGGTTCTCTACGATGCTGTTTGAAGCGCTCAACAGTATGGGGGCCACAGCGACAGGAAAACCGCTCCTGCCGCCTGGCCACCCGATCGATTTGTTTGTAACGGCGACTGATTTTCGCGGTCATATGGAGAGGCTGCGGCTGAACTCGCCCCCATTCGTGCTTGAGACAGAGCATCGGTTGCCGATCGCCTTTCGCGCTGTGGTAAATGAGGATGGCACGAGCAGTCTTGGCGATCTGTTGGAGCTGGTCTTGGCTGCCCGCTCCACGGCCAGCTTTCCCGGAGCATTCCCACCGCTGCAACTGGCCGAGATTGACCGTCTCGCGTTCAAAGAGGGGTGTTCGTGGGATACGCGCGATGCCTTCTTGGAACGCATCATGCCGGTGCACTCACGTGATGGTTCGCTCGATACAGTCTCATTGATTGACGGGGCAGTGCTGGTCAACGCTCCGTTCGCAGGTGCGATGGCTGCGCTGGATGGCAGGCCGTCGCAACGCGAAGTGGATCGCCGTTTCGTCTATATTGACCCGCGACCGGATCGGGTCGGCGCGGATACGGACATTGCCAGTGAACCGGTCGGCTTTTTCGGTTCGATTTTCGGGTCTCTCTCAACCATTCCGCGTGAACAACCAATCCGCGATGATCTGGAACGGATCGAACAGCAATCGCGCCATGCCCTGCGCCTGCGCCGTACAGTAATAAGCCTGCGTCCCGAAATCGACCGCGCGGTTGAGCGGCTGTTTGGGCGCACTTTCTTTCTCGACAGGCCCACGCCAAAACGGCTCGCGAACTGGCGGGCAAAGGCGCAGCAGGCCGCCGCAGGGCGGTCCGGTTTTGCCTTTCACGCATATGCCCAGGCGAAATTCACCGGAATTATCGAGCGGCTCGCCCAGATTACCCATGCCGCTGCACCTGAATTGGGTCATAGTGACGCCACTCAGATCGTGGATCGCTTGCGCCATCATCTCACTGATATCGGGCTGGAAACGCTCTCGGCTGAGAAAGGCGGCGCGAACCCGCAGGCAATCGAGTTTTTTCGCGCGCATGATATCGCGTTTCGCGTTCGCCGCTTACAATTGCTGGCGCGCAACCTGTCACGGGATTGGGAGACCGATCCCGATATTCCCGATGAAAGCCTCGATGTGGCGCGCGCTCATATCTACGAGATTATTGCGCTGTATAATGCGGCGGATGCCCGGGCGTTTGAGGGCGACACGTTCGCCACTCTCGCCCATGAGGTGATGACACAGCCTGGTGCAGTGCTCGATTATCTCGCTGAGACGCGGCTCTTGCCTCAAACTGATCTGGTCGCTGAAGAGATGTTGGCGAAAGCTCTGGAGGCTGCGCCCAAGAACCTGAAACAGCGTATGCTGCTCAGCTATCTCGGCTTTCCCTATTACGATGTCGCCACCCTGCCCCTGCGCCAGCGTGAGGGCCTGGACGAATACAATCCTGTGAAGATCGACCGTATCTCCCCCGATGACGCACGCTCCATTCGAGAGGGCGGCACGCGAGAGACCTTGCGCGGTATCGAGTTTTACAATTTCGGCGCGTTTTTCAGCCGCGCCTATCGGGAAAACGATTACCTTTGGGGCCGCCTGCACGGGGCGGAGCGGATGATCGACATCGTCGCCTCCACGGTTCCGGGCGAGCTGAGCGCCGCGCGCATTGCGGCGACGAAACGATCAGTGTTCCTGGCTATCGTCGAAGAGGAGGCCGCGGCGGAAAGGTGCGCAAGAGGCTTGCTGGAAACGGTCCGATCAGAGATCGAAGACCGCCTTTAGGTCCCGAACGCATCTTTCAGCTTGGAGAAAAAGCCCTTGCTCTCAGGGCATTCATCGCCCGTTTCCGTTTCACGGAACTGTTCGAGGATTTCTTTCTGCTTGCGACTGAGCTTTGTCGGGGTTTCGACCATGATCTCCACTACCAGATCACCGCGCCCGCGACCTTGCAAGACTGGCATGCCCGCGCCGCGTACGCGCAGCTGCTTGCCTGACTGGATGCCGGTGGGGATGTTGATCGTATTGGTCGAACCGTCGAGATCGGGGATATCGACTGACCCGCCAAGGGCTGCTGCCGTAAAGCTCACAGGAACGCGGGTCGCCAACGTGGTCCCTTCGCGCTCGAACAAGGGATGCGGTTTTACATGGATGAAAATGTAGAGGTCACCCGGAGGCGCTCCGCGCGCGCCCGCCTCGCCTTTGCTGGACAGACGGATGCGGGTTCCAGTGTCCACGCCCGGCGGAATTTCAACCGACAGGGATTGGGCGCGATCGATCCGGCCGTCGCCGCGGCATGCTTTGCACGGGTCTTCGATCACCGCACCGCGCCCGCTGCATGTGGGGCACGGACGCTCAACTACGAACAGGCCTTGCTTGGCCCGAACTGCACCCTGACCGCCGCACATGGTGCACGTGCGCTCTCCGGTACCGGGCGTTGCGCCTGATCCATCGCACGTTTCGCAGGACTGGCTGACTTCGATTTCGACTTCAGTGGATTTGCCGTGAAAGGCCTCATCCAATGAAACCTGCATGTCATAGCGAAGGTCTGCGCCGCGTCGTTGTTGCTGACGACCGCCGGCCCTGCCGCCGCCACCAAAGGCACTGCCGAAGATCGTCTCGAAAATGTCGCCAATATCGCCGAAGTCGCCTTGAGGGCCCCCACCAAAGCCGCCGCCTCCGCCGCCGCCGTTCATGCCTTGGGTAAAGGCTTCATGGCCGAACCGGTCATAGGCCGCGCGCTTTTGCGGGTCCTTCAGGGTTTCATAGGCTTCGTTGCAGGCTTTGAATTTCGACTCCGCCTCCGCATCACCGGGGTTGCGGTCCGGGTGAAACTTCATCGCCAGCTTGCGATAAGCGCTTTTCAGCACGGTGCCATCGGCATCGCGCGATACGCCAAGCGTTTCGTAGTAGGTTTGACTGCTTGCCATAGGTCTATGCCTTAAAGAGCCTCACCACCGGTGCCTACGGGCACCGGCGGTGACAGCGTCTTTCATCAGGACCTTAGCCCTTCTTGTCTTCGTCAACTTCGGAGAATTCCGCGTCGACCACATCCTCGTCTGCAGAAGTATCTTCAGCGGCAGCTTCACCATCGGCAGGCGCGGCGGCCTGCTCCTGTTCGTAAATCTGCTGACCCATCTTCATGGCCACTTCTGTCAGAGCCTGAGCCTTGGCGTTGATCGCCTCGGCATCGTCGCCTTCCAGAGCGGTCTTGGTCTCGTCGATTGCTGCCTGCACAGCGGATTTTGTATCGGCGTCGATCTTATCGCCATGCTCTTCGATCTGCTTTTCGGTCGCATGGACAAGGCTGTCTGCCTGGTTGCGGGCTTCGGCGCTTTCGCGGCGCTTCTTGTCCTCTTCGGCAAACTTTTCGGCATCCTGAACCATCTGGTCGATGTCAGCATCGTTCAAACCGCCAGACGCCTGAATCTTGATCGTCTGTTCTTTGCCGGTGCCCTTGTCCTTGGCTGCGACAGAGACGATGCCGTTGGCGTCGATATCGAAGGTAACCTCGATCTGCGGGACACCGCGTGGTGCGGGCGGAATACCGACGAGGTCGAAATTGCCGAGCAGCTTGTTATCCGCTGCCATCTCGCGTTCGCCCTGGAAAACCTTGATCGTCACAGCGTTCTGGTTGTCTTCAGCGGTAGAATAGGTCTGCGTTTTCTTCGTCGGGATCGTCGTGTTGCGATCGATCATCCGGGTGAAGACACCGCCCAGCGTTTCAATACCAAGCGAAAGCGGGGTCACGTCGAGCAGCAGCACGTCTTTGACATCGCCTTGCAAAACGCCCGCCTGAATAGCCGCGCCCATCGCGACCACTTCATCGGGGTTCACGCCGGTGTGCGGCTTGGCCTCGAAGAATTTCTCCACGACTTCGCGCACTTTGGGCATGCGGGTCATACCGCCGACCAGAATCACTTCGTCGATCTCATCCTTGGTGACGCCAGCGTCGGCCAATGCCTTCTTGCAAGGGTCAAGCGTGCGATTGATAAGGCTGCCGACCAGCTTTTCAAGATCAGCGCGGCTGATCGTTTCCACCAGGTGCAACGGAGTGGAAGAACCACCTTCCATGCGTGCGGTAATGAAGGGCAGGTTGACTTCGGTCGTAGCCGAGCTGGACAGCTCGATCTTGGCCTTTTCCGCCGCTTCCTTCAGGCGCTGGAGAGCGAGCTTGTCGTTCTTCAGATCCATGTTCTCTTTTTTCTGGAACTGCTCGGCCAGCCATTCAACGATGGCATTGTCAAAGTCTTCGCCGCCAAGGAACGTGTCGCCATTAGTCGACTTAACTTCGAACACGCCATCACCGATCTCAAGGATCGAGACATCGAACGTACCGCCGCCAAGGTCATAAACGGCGATGGTCTTTCCATCGTCCTTGTCCATACCATAGGCAAGCGCAGCCGCAGTCGGCTCGTTGATGATGCGCAGAACTTCAAGGCCTGCGATCTGGCCTGCATCCTTGGTTGCCTGACGCTGAGCATCGTTGAAATATGCAGGGACCGTAATGACAGCCTGCGTTACAGTTTCGCCAAGGAAGCCTTCCGCCGTCTCTTTCATCTTTTGCAGGATGAAAGCGCTGATCTGTGACGGGGAATATTCTTCACCGCCCGCTTCGACCCATGCGTCACCGTTCTTGCCCTTGACGATGTCATAGGGAACGATTTCCATGTCTTTCTTCGTCAGCGGATCGTCAAAGCGGCGACCAATCAGACGCTTGATTGCGAACAAGGTATTGTCGGGATTGGTCACAGCCTGACGCTTGGCCGGCTGGCCGATCAGACGCTCCGCATCCTTAGTGAACGCGACGATCGAAGGCGTGGTGCGTGCGCCTTCGGAGTTTTCGATGACCTTGGGTTTGCCCCCATCCATCACGGCAACACAACTGTTGGTGGTGCCAAGGTCGATACCGATTACTTTACCCATTATTTCCCCATCCATTTGGAGTTCGTTGGACACTCGCCTGTGCGTTTCCCCTTCGATCACACAATCAGGCGTCGCCTGACAAATGTGCAGTCCTTCGGGCAAAACGGCTCGGCGGCTCGAATATGACGCGGATATAGGTGCGGTTTCGCTTGGCACAAGAAGTCGGCTGCCCTACTTTTTATTCATCCCCAGCCGGGACAATTTTTCAAACAAGGGATCGAGTCATGACAATCGGGCATCGCAAGATGATGGGCGCGGGGTTTCACAGCGCACGCTTTAAACCTGCAAGAGCCTTCGTAATCGCGGCGGCACTGGGGCTTGGCAGCGTATTGGTTTCGGGATGCTCAGGCGAAACGGAGGCTCCGGCTGAGGTTGAAGGCGTGGTGAACGGATTGGAAGTGACCAATGCGCGCCTTGTCCTGCCACCGGTATCGGGCAATCCTGCCGCAATCTATTTCGATATCGCGTATAACGGCAAGGGCGGCGTCTCCATTGACGGGGCCGAAGTGGAAGGAGCATCCAGCGCAGAGGTCCACGATATGATGGAGTACAATTTCAAGATGACGATGGGGCCTGCGGGTCCGATTGGATTGCGCAGCGGTGATGCCAAGTCTTTCGAGCCGGGCGGCTTGCACATCATGGTGTTCGACCTTGGCGAGGATGTGGTCGCCGGTGGATCTACCGAAGTCACGCTGAAGATCATGGGTGGCGACCGGCACAAATTCACCGCCGATGTCCGCGCAGCCGGGGAAGAGCGCTGAACGAAGTCACGCGACCCCTGCCAAGCGCAGTTCCCGCGTGCCCTGTGGGTGGGGAGCGCGCTTTGACGCCCGGAGAAGTCGAGCTCGCGCGCACGATTTTTGGCGATGCGATGGATTATGCGGGCGTGCAGATCCGGCGGCGCAAGTGGTTTCCCTTTCAACCGCGCAAAGTCACGATGGCGCCACGCGGACATCTACACTTTCATCCCAAGGGTGACGCCTATTGCGATGATTTTTCAGCCGAAGGCGTGCTGCGACAAGGCCTGCTGATCCACGAATTGACCCACGTCTGGCAGACCCAGACGCGCGGGGACTGGTATCTGGTGCTGAACCGGCATCCCTTTTGCCGCTACGACTATGCGCTCAAACCCGGCCAACCCTTCAGCGCCTATGGCATCGAGCAACAGGCCGAGATCGTGAAACACGCGTTCTGGCTGCGGCAAGGTGTGAAGGTCGCCGGGGTCGCGGATCGGGATGCGTATGATGTTCTGGTGCGCTTTGAGGGGGCGACGCTTTAAGAAACGGCCATCAAGGCCATTTCTTCGCTTGGCTTGAGGGCAACTCGTTTTGAAAGGCTGCATTATCCGAAGCGCTGTGGAGAATTTCTCTAAGTGTTTGGACGACTTCGGCGGCAATGCGAACGACTTCCTTCCACGATGCACTTTCCAAGATTGCTTCGTGGTCATAGTCGTCTGCTTGTTTGTCGTTGCTCAACGCCATATGAATATTCCAGAGCAGATCTCGTTCAGCAATGCTTATCACTCCATCATCCATCCGCACTCGACAAGGAGCGGATGGATGGTCTTTCTCGATGATCCGCCAATCGCCACCAACACCATCATAGAAGCACTCAACAAATTCAACGTAGGTGAAGTGCGGGTTCTGCATCTCGGGATCAAGCCAAGTGGCTTTCTGGAATTCAAGGTCGCCAAGTGCGGCGACTGCATTGAGAATGAATTCCCGACTTGGTCCCAGATATTCCTCGTCAATTACCGATGGCCGCTCAATCCGGCTTTTTCGACACCCCCACCATCGCGGCGCGCAGCAGACGATCTTTGATCATCCAGCCTGATTGCATTTCCTGCATCACGGTGCCCGGCTCATGCTCTTCGCTCGGGATTTCCATCATTGCCTGATGCTGGTTAGGGTCAAGCGGCATGCCTACAGCCGGGATACGCTCGATGCCGTGGCTCTTGAACACTTTCTCAAGCTCGCGCTGCGTTGCCTCGATGCCGACCACAAGGCCTTTCATCCGATCGTCTTCGCGCAGGCTTTCGGGGATCGCATCGACCGCGCGGGAAAGGTTGTCCCACACACTGAGCACATCGCGGGCAAAGCCGGTCGCGGCGTAATTGCGCGCATCGGCCATTTCCTTTTCCATCCGGCGGCGCAGGTTCTGCGTTTCGGCCTTGGCGTAGAGTGTGGCTTGTTCAGCTTCCTGAAGGTCGTTTTTCAGATTGGCCAAAGCCTCCCCGACAAGCCCCTGAGCGCCCTCTTCTTCGGCGTCTTCGCTCCCGTCATCCAGAAACTCTTCGGGCACGCCCTTCAGTTCTTTTTCGACCGTATCGTCCTGCGGTTTACCATTCTCGTTCATGTGTAGGTTCCAGCTTTGAATATGTTGTTCAAGCGATCAATTTGCCCAGGGATCGGGCCGTTAAATCCACCATGGGGACCACGCGCGCGTAATTCAACCGGGTGGGGCCGATCACGCCCAATACTCCGACCACCCTGCCCTCACGGTCGCGATAGGGCGAAGCGATCACCGAAGACCCTGAAAGCCCGAACAACCGGTTTTCGCTCCCGATAAAGATGCGGGTTGAATCTGCGTCGCGCGCACTGTCGAGCAGCTGCGCTACGGACTGTTTATTCTCAAGATCATCGAGCAGGGAACGCACACGCTCCAGATCATTCAGTGCGTCATCATCCAATAGATTGGAGGCCCCGCGCACGATCAGAACGGGGCGCTCGTCGGCATCTTCGCTCCACACTGCAAGGCCGCGTTCGACGAGATCACGGCTCGCAGCGTCCAGCTCGGATTTCTCGGAGGCGATTTCGGTGCGCATGATCTGCGCCGCATCCGCCAGCGTCCTGCCAGACAGGCGCGCGGTGATATAGTTGCTGGCCTGTTCCAGCACGCTTGGCGGCACAACCTCCCCCAATTCAACCACGCGGTTTTCAACACCGCCATCCTCCCCAACCAAGACAGCGAGCGCCCTGCCCTGCCCAAGATTGACGAGGCTGAACTGCGCCAGTCGTTGCTCCAGCGTCGGCACCATGACCATGCCTGCCGCACCGGACAGATCGGACAACAACGTACTGGCCTTGGTCAGAGCCTGCTCCACCGCTCCGGTCTCGGCGAGCCCCGCCTCGATCCGGGCGCGTTCGTCCGCCGTCGGCTCTGCCATGCGCATCATGCCATCGACGAAGATGCGCAGACCGCTATCCGTCGGCATCCGGCCTGCGCTGGTATGCGGTGCCGCCAGTAGCCCCAGGCCCTCCAGATCCGCCAGCACCGACCGGATCGAGGCAGGCGAGAGATTGAGCGTGCCATCACCCGCCAGCGTCTTTGAACCAACAGGTTGCCCGCTTTCTAGATAACCTTCGACGACGCGCTGAAAAATGTCTCGCGCACGGGTCGTCAATTCTGTGATCGGGGATGCGGCCATATGCGATCATTTAGGAAAATTTTCCACCAACTTCAATTTTTCGTCGACCCAGCGGTTGTCGAAGTCCCCCACTTCCTTCAAGCGCATCCCCAAGAGAGCTTTGGCTAGAGCATTTGCAAAAGCACAACACTTCAGGAGATTCCCTTTGCGCCCATCCAACCGCACGCCCGATGAAATGCGGGCTATTACTATCGAAACCGGCTTCACCAAACATGCCGAAGGATCGTGTCTGATCAGCTTTGGCGACACACGCGTGCTATGCACGGCCAGTGTCGAAGAACGCATCCCGCCATGGCTGCGCGGCAAGGGTGAAGGCTGGGTCACCGGCGAATATTCGATGCTGCCGCGCGCAACGCACACCCGCGGCAGCCGCGAGGCCGCTCGGGGCAAGCAATCCGGGCGCACACAGGAGATTCAGCGGCTGATCGGGCGCTCCCTTCGCGCCGTGGTCGATCTGGAAAAGCTGGGCGAGCGCCAGATCACCCTCGATTGCGATGTCATTCAGGCGGACGGCGGCACACGCACAGCGTCAATTTCAGGCGCTTGGGTGGCACTGCGGCTTGCAGTGAACAGCCTGATGGCGTCAGGTGATATCAAGTCCGATCCGATCACTGGTCAGGTCTCCGCAATCTCCTGCGGCATTTACGAAGGCACCCCGGTTCTCGACCTGGATTACATCGAGGATTCCAACGCCGATGCCGATGCAAACTTTGTCCTGATCGACGGCGGCCAGATCGCCGAAGTACAAGCGACAGCCGAAGGGGCGACCTATGATGAAGAGGCTCTGCTGCGCCTGTTGCGCCTTGCCCGCATGGGTTGCGATCAGATTTTCACCGCGCAATTGGAAGCAACGAAAGCATAGAGCGTGGAGCCGGTCAGCCACACCATAACCAAGGATGACCACTTCGCCTTTTGGGCGCGGCAGCTTTCGAAGTCGATCCGCCGGTTTGTGATTATAGTGGCTGGCGTGGTCGTGGTGCTGGGCTTGCTCGCATGGTTCTTGAACGACCGGACATCGGCGGTTGCTGTGGCGACTGGCGGTTGTATCGGCGCTATCCTGTTTCCCTTGATCATGCGTTGTCTGGTGCTTCCAAAAGAGGCTCAGCGCATGTGGGACGCCTTTGGCTTGATCAAGGAAGAAATGACCATCAAGCTAGGCGAAGAGGGCTTTACGATTACCCAGCCGTCTGCCCATGTTGACGCGAAGTGGTCGGATATGACCGGATGGGATGAGGTAACAGAGGTCTTGGCGGTGTATGTTACGCGCAATCAAGGCTACGTTGTTCCCAAGTCACAAGTGCCCGTCTCACAAATTGATTATGCCCGTGAGCGATTGATCGCGAACGGCCTTCCGAAAGCAGGAGCGCTTCGCAAATGACAAAGCTGGGCGGTGGATCGCTGGTTATCGCGACGCATAATGCAGGCAAGCTGAAAGAGATATCGGCGCTGCTCGACCCGTTCGGGATGAAGTGTATTTCAGCCGGATCACTCGGACTGCCCGAACCCGAGGAAACGGGCACCACGTTTGTTGAAAATGCTCTGATAAAGGCGCGTGCCGCCGCCGAAGCTTCCCAATTGCCTGCGCTGGCCGATGATAGCGGCCTAAGCGTTGATGCTCTGGGCGGGCGTCCGGGTGTCTACACGGCCGACTGGGCGGAGCGGCAGTGGTTTGAGGGCGATCCCGGCCGTGACTGGTATATGGCGATGGGTAAGGTTGAAGGGATGTTGCAACAGATCGGCCCTGATGCAGCACGTGATGCTGCGTTTCATTGCGTGCTGGCTATCGCATGGCCGACGGGCGAGCACGCCGTTTACGAGGGGCGCTGTCCGGGCGCTCTTACATGGCCTCCGCGTGGCAAAATGGGCTTTGGTTACGATCCGGTGTTCGTGCCGACTGACCAGAGCGGCGGTGAGGGGCTGACTTTTGCCGAGATTGACCCAGCACATAAACACGCAATCAGCCACCGCGCGGATGCCTTTGCAAAATTGGTAGCGGATCAGTTTAACGGGTGATTATCGGTTGGCGACGCGCGCCGGTGCGATGACGGCGCCCATGCGATTGCCTGCGGGCCAATACCGGCACACGAGGATTTCATACTGGACGCCCGGTGCAAGCGCGCATCCCACTTCGCGCGTTTCGGGCCAGACGATCTGGGTGTAATGGCCCACATCGCTCCAGCGTCCTGTGCGTGAAACCTGCGGGAAACGGCCCGGCACAAAGTGCTTTTTCTCAGATACAAATCCGTCAATCATCTGGTTCGGCGTGAAATATCCGCGTGTGCCCATCCACAGGTTCTCGCCGCGCCCATTCCGTTCATCGATGCTGGCGTGGCGCATGCGCTGTTCGCGAGCGAGTTTCTTTGCCCATTGCTGTGCTTCTCTGCTGAGGTCATCGCTCCATCTCAGGGGAACGCTGCCAAAATCGGCGCGCGCCTGATTGTGAGCGTCAAGCCAGATGCTTTGCGCTGAGTTGCCAGGAGCGTTGGCCCCTGCAGGCGCTAAAAAGCCCAATGTGGCTATCATCAGCAAGGAAGTCGCGCGAAAATGCATTCGCAAACCTTGACTTTATCACCTTAAGGAAGCCTGAAACAACTATGGCACGCGCCCTCTATATCCATTGGCCCTTCTGCGCGAAGAAGTGCCCCTATTGCGATTTCAACTCGCATGTGCGCGAAAAAGTGGATGTTGCCGCGTGGGAGGAAGCATTGGTCGCTGACATGCTGGCCGAGCATGCGGTGGCGGGTGGTCAGCCGCTTTCCTCGATCTTCTTCGGCGGCGGAACACCGTCGCTTATGCCCCCTGCTCTTGTCTCTGCTCTGCTGGGAAAAGCGAGGGGATTATGGGGGTTTGCGCCGGATATCGAGATTACGCTTGAAGCCAATCCCTCTTCTGTCGAGGCGTCCAAATTCGCCGATCTGGCGCAAGCGGGGATCAACCGCGTTTCGTTGGGCGTGCAGTCGCTGGATGATGCGACATTGCAATGGCTGGGGCGATTGCATGGGAGCCTAGAGGCACTGAACGCGCTTGAAGTGGCGCAGAGACACTTTGAGCGGGTCAGTTTTGACCTGATCTATGCCCTGCCCGATCAGACCCTTGAGCAATGGGCCGCGCAGTTGGAGCAGTCGCTTGGCTTCGGCACATCGCACCTCTCGCTTTACCAGCTGACGATTGAGCCGGGCACGCGCTTTGCCACGGATGTGCGGCGCGGCGTATTTGAACCGCTGGATGATGATGCGGCGGCGGACCTGTTTGCATTAACGCAGGATATGACAGGTGCGGCGGGGATGCCTGCCTATGAAACCAGCAACCATGCCCGGGCCGGTCAGGAAAGCCGCCATAACCTTACCTATTGGCGGTATCAGGATTATTGCGGGATTGGCCCGGGAGCGCATGGACGGCGCGGCGGCATGGCGACGACGCGCCACAAGAAGCCGGAGAATTTCCTGAGCGCGGTGGCGGATCGCGGACATGGCATCAATGAAGCGCGGGTTCTGGACTCATCCGAACAGGCATCCGAGGCGCTTTTGATGGGCCTGCGCCTGCGCGAGGGGATTGATCTGGCGCGGCTTGAGGCGCGGTTTGGCATTGGTCCTGAGCAGCTACTGAAGCCACAAAAAGTCACGCAATATCGCGACCTCGGTCTATTGTGGCAGGAGGGTGAGCGACTGGGCGTTACTGTGCAGGGAAGCCCGCTTCTGGACGGTTTGCTTGGCGAGATTGTGGCCGACGCATTGGTGGTTGCGGAGCCCGTGGGTGTGGAGGCCGGGGGCGCGTGACCGGCGCGGACCTGATCGCTGCGTGGCACGACCACCTGACCCTTGCCAAACGCCGCAGTCCGCATACGGTGCGCGCCTATGTTTCCGCAGCTCAGCGAATTGTCGCCAAGAATAATCTGACCAAGTGGGACTCGGCTGCGCAAATCGAGGCGCATGATCTGCGCCGGCACTTGGCCGCGCGGCGGGCGGGCGGTCTCGGCAATGCCAGCGCCGCACGGGAACTCTCCGCGCTCAAGGCGTTTGTGGCGTTCGCGCGGGTTCAGGCGGGCGATCCCGACCCCGCCGCGCCGCGCCTGCGTGGACCGCGCCTCAAAAAAGGTCTGCCCCGCCCTGTTACGCCCGATGAAGCGGTGAACCTGACCGATATCGTTGACGGGATTGCAGCGGATGACTGGATCGGCGCGCGCGACCGCGCGGTGCTGCTGCTCATGTACGGATCGGGCCTGCGCATCGCCGAGGCTTTGTCACTCAAGGGAACTGATGCCCCTTTGGAGCCGACGCTGAATGTGACCGGCAAGGGTGGCAAGGAGCGAGTTGTACCGGTCCTGCCGCTAACCCGCGACGCGGTTGAGGATTATACCGCGCGCTGTCCGTGGCCGCTGGCGAGGGACGAGCCGCTGTTTCGTGGAGCGAAAGGTGGGCCGCTCTCCCCCGGTGTAGTGCAAAAGGCGATGGCAAACGCGCGCCGCGCTTTGGGCCTACCTGATACCGCAACGCCCCACGCTTTGCGCCATTCCTTCGCAACGCATCTGCTGAGCGCGGGCGCGGATTTACGCAGCTTGCAGGAATTGCTGGGCCACGCCTCGCTTGGCTCAACGCAGATTTACACAAAAGTGGATGCAGCACAGATGCTGAAAGATTACCGCGCGGCGCATCCGCGAGCGAAGAAGGAATGATCGCATCCGAAAGCGGACCTTCCGCTTACGACCCAATTGCGGTCGTTAGCGGTGCTTGAATGTCCAACTTCGGTCTTCGGCGGGCTCGCCGTTCAGCAAGTATTGAATGTCATCAATCACGCCTTCTGGCCAAACCACAAGTTCACGTTCGTTGATGAAGTCGACTATTATTGCATCGCCCGCAGGCGGACCATCCCAGATGAGCGTTAGTGTGTCCCCGGGTTCAAGCTCGAAGCACTCTGGCCATGGTTCAACCGACACGTAGATCGGGCTTCCTTTGCTGTTAGTGAAAGTCTGCTGGGTTCGCGTCATTCGCACTCAAATAGGCTGCAAGCCCAACAAATGCCAATGTCCGCTTCCACCCCCACAATCAGACACCAGCGCATCAAAGAACCCGTCTCAATTCGGACGCTCCCATTTGCCTAGCACCGTTATCCGGCTACGCGGGCACCACCTTGCCTGCGAAATCGAACACCTGCCCGCTTTGCTCTGGTCCCAGCCCCGCCAGAACGCCGAGCAAATTATCCGCCGCATCGTCCGGCTTTGTCAGTTGGCCATCGGGGAGGTTCGACTGGAACGGCTCTGACAGCGCGCTGTCCACCGTGCCCGGGTGCAGGCCGACCACGACGCCGGCGGGATGCGTGCGGCCCATCTCCAGCGCGAAATTCTTTATCAGCATGTTGAGCGCGGCCTTGGACGCGCGATAGGAATGCCACCCGCCCAGCCCGTTATCCGAAATCGAGCCCACCCGCGCGCTCAGGGCGGCGAACACGAAGCGGTCGGCACGCGGCATCAAAGGCAGCACATGTTTTGCGATCAACGCCGGGCCTATCGTATTAAGCGCCAGAACCTGCGCCATCGCCTCGCCGGAAAGGCGCTTGTACGTGCGCTCCGGCCCGGTGCCATCCGCCAGCGTGAGCACGCCGGTTGCTACGATCACCCACTCCGGCGGATCATCGCGCATCGCATCGGCGGCGGCGGCAATGCTGGCTTCATCGGTCAAATCAAATGCGAACGAAGCGTATGGCGCGCTTGACGGACCGTCTCCAGAACGCGATCCGGCGTAAATCC
>JGI12210J13797_11507486_pt1 | contig 15665 bp, 11 predicted proteins | sample ElkSlonscriptome_3_FD_13797 | JGI IMG/M metagenome (IMG submission 13797)
CCGCCGGCCCCGATCCCCGCGGACGCGGGCCCGACCCCGCCCCGCACCTTGGCCCCGCCGGCCTTGGCCTGCAGGCCCTCGACCCGGTAGGCGCCCACGTCGACCGCCGCGACCACGTGGGTGGCCTGGTCGCATCTCGTGCCCTCGAGGTCGTCGACGAACATGTCGGTGGCGTCGACCACCTCCCAGGTGCCCCCCAGCGCGCGGGTGACCTGAAGCTCGCCGTAGCTGTCGAAGTAGCTCTCCAGCCCGATCCCGCCCAGCTGGAACTCGGCGATGGCCTCGCTGGCGCTGCGCAGCTCCACCGACTGGGGCCGGGACATCGCCGCCCGCGAGAACCGATAGGTGCCCCGCTTGGAGCTGCAGCGCTTCAGGATCTCCAGCGTGCAGCCCGTGGACTTCACCGCCACCGGCCGGCCGCGGTCGATGGCGCGCTGCAGGTCGTTGAGCTTGATCTCGTCCCAGCCCACCACGTAGGGGGTCTTCATCGAGCTGACGTAGGTGCAGGCCTGCTCGCGGTCGCCCCCGAACGCCGACACCAGGGATTGCTGGTCGGCGCTGGGCCGCGGATCGGCGCGGCACGCCGACACCAACCCCAGGGCCGACAGCCCCACCGTGATCGCGGACATCCCCCGTGTATGCGCCATGATCGAGCGCTCAGCGTATCACGCTGCGACGCCCCGGCACGGTCGTGCTCCCTGGCCCTAGGCGGCGCAGGCGGGGCCCGCGGTTGCGGTCGGCCGCGTCGCGGGCCCGCGGCGGGCGGGGCTGCGGGCGGGGCTGCGGGCGGGCCTGAAGGGGGCGTGACCGCAGCCACGCCCGCGACGCGTCAGGTGTGCTCTCGGGTGGCGGAGAAGCGCACCTCGGGGAAGCGCTCCTCCACCTTCTGCAGGTTCCACTTGTTGGGCGCGAGGTAGGCCAGGTCGCCGTGGCCGTCGCGGGCCAGGTTGCTCTCGTTGCGCCGCTGGAACTTCTCCATCAGCTTGCGCACGTCGACCTTGCTCTTGCCCTCGGTGATGGGCGACACCCAGCGCGCGGTGGTGAACTCCGTGCCCTCGTAGTCGGCCTCGACCGAGTACTCGGCCAGCAGCCGGTGCTTCATCACCTCGAGCTGCAGCTGCCCCACCACGCCCACCACGAACTCGCCGCCCAGGGTCATCTTGAACACCTGGATGGCGCCCTCTTCGGAGAGCTGGGTGAGGCCCTTGGCCAGCGCCTTGGCCTTGAGCGGGCTCTTGAGCTGCACGCGGCGGAAGATCTCGGGGGCGAAGCTGGGGATCCCGGTGAAGCGCAGCAGCTCGCCCTCGGTGAGCGTGTCGCCGATCTTCAGGATGCCGTGGTTGGGGATGCCGATGATGTCGCCCGCGTAGGCCTGCTCGACGATCTCGCGGCTCTGGGCGAAGAACATGGTGGCGTTGCCCAGGTTCACCTCGCGGCCCAGGCGGGGGTGGAAGGCCTTCATGCCGCGGGTGAACTCGCCCGAGCAGATCCGCAGGAACGCCATGCGGTCGCGGTGCTTCGGGTCCATGTTCGCCTGGATCTTGAACACGAAGCCGCTGAACGCGGGCTCGGCCGTGTCGACCTCGCGCATGGGCACCTCGGCCCCGGGCGGCGGGGGCTCGACCACCGCCTGCCCGGTGATGGCGCGGCGGTTCTGCGGCGGCGGGGCCAGGCGCAGGAAGGTCTCGAGCAGCTCGCGGACCCCGAAGTTGTTCATGGCCGAGCCGAACAGCAGCGGGCTCTGCTTGCCCGCGAGGAACAGCGCGTGGTCGTAGGGGGGGGCGGCGCCCTCGAGCAGCTCGATCTGCTCGCGCAGCTCGTCGACCCGGTCGCCCACCAGCTCGTCGAGGCGAGGGTCGTCCACGCCCGTGAGCGGGATGCCTTCGGCGGGCATCTGGTCGTCCTTGCGCCCGCTCTGGTCCTTGAACAGGAACACGCGCTTGTGGACGAGGTCGTAGACCCCGCGGAAGCCCTTGCCCATGCCGATGGGCCAGGTCATGGGCACGCAGGCGATCCCCAGCTTCGACTCCACGTCGTCGAGCACCTCGATGGGCTCCATGCACTCGCGGTCGAGCTTGTTGACGAACGTGACCACCGGGGTGTCGCGCAGCCGGCAGATGTCGATGAGCTTCTCGGTGCGCGACTCCACCCCCTTGGCCCCGTCGATCACCATCAGGGCGGCATCGACCGCGGTGAGCACCCGGTAGGTGTCCTCGCCGAAGTCGGCGTGTCCGGGGGTGTCTAGCAGGTTCACGTCGGCGGGGGGATCGTCGGCCGGCGCCCCGGGGATGGGGTAGCGGAAGGACATCACCGAGGTGGTGACCGAGATGCCGCGCTCCTGCTCCATCTGCATCCAGTCGCTCACCGCGTGGCGCGAGGCCCTACGGGCTCGCACCGCGCCGGCGGTCTGGATGGCGCCCCCGAAGAACAGCAGCTTCTCGGTGAGCGTGGTCTTGCCCGCGTCGGGGTGGCTGACGATGGCGAACGTTCGGCGGTGCCGGACCTGCGTGGCGATGTCGGTGGTGCTCACGGGCGTGGCCGCTCCTGCGCACGACATAGCCGAAAACCCGCCCCGAGGTGAAGCGGGGCCCTGCGGAGCCCGCGCGAAGGCCGAGATTTGGGGGTTGCGATCGCCGGATCGGGACTCAGGTTGTGTGTCGAGAAACGATGACCAGCAACGATACCCACGACGCTTCCCTCACGCCGAGCACGACCGAGCCCACGCCCCATCAGGCGCTGCCGTTCGCGTACGAGGACCTCAGCGACGGCCGCCATCGGCGCGCCATCCTCGAGATCCAGGCGGCGAAGGCTTGGGTCCAGCAGCGGCGCGCGCTGGGCATGGCCCCCAACTAGGCCGGCTCGACCGCCGGCCGGGGTCTCGCCCCGCTCACGCATCTGCCGGGCCCGGGTGCTCCCGACCTCACGCTCGTCCCTCCCGTCCCGCCCGTCCCTCCCGTCCCTCCCGACCCGCCGGTCCCCGCCGTGACTCGAGGCGCGTATGCTCGTCCTCCCGAGGACGGCCATGGCTTCGAAGAACGGCTCCACCCCCATCATCTCTGCGCTGCTGCTCGCGCTGGCGCTCCCCGGCTGCGGGGAGCCCACCGGCGGAGGCTCCGAGTCGGGCACCACCGACGATCCCACCTCCGGGTCCACCTCGGCCAGCAGCTCGCAGGGCAGCACCGCGGCGGTCGACGACACCGCGGGCTCCGGTACCGACTCGGGCGGCGAGGACGACCCGCTCCCCTTCGAGCCGGCCGGCCCCGATGCCGCGCCCGACCCGGCCCAGCTGGGGCCGTACCCCGTGGGCGTGGCGACGGTCGAGCTGCTCGACGACACGCGCCTCGACGACGAGGGCCAGCCTCGCCGGCTGGTCACCGAGGTCTGGTACCCGGCCGCCGAGGAGGCCCGCGACCTGCCCGGCTACGTCTACACGGTCGAGGACCTGCTGACCGAGGAGGCCCGCGCCTTGCTCGAAGAGCCGCTCGAGGTCGAGCTGGCCACTGTCGCGGTGCGTGACGCGGCCCCGCGCGACGTGAACGAGCGCTTCCCGATCGTGCTGTTCAGCCACGGCTCGTCGGGGGTGCGCATGCAGTCCACCTACCTCACCGTGTTCCTGGCCAGCCACGGCTACGTGGTCGCCTCGCCCGACCACATCGGCAACACGCTCTCCGACGCCGTGGTCGCCGGCGGCCCTACCACTGAGGCGCAGTTCGAGAGCTTGGGCCTGCGCCCCGACGACATGGGCTTCGTGCTCGCCTACCTCCAGGAGCTGCCCGGCGAAGACCCGCTGGGGGCGATCGTCGACGGCGAGCGCGTGGGGGCGGCCGGGCACTCGTTCGGGGCGCTCACCACCCTGCGCCTGCTGGCCGAGGATCGGCCCATCGACGCCGCGGTGGCCCTCGCCCCGCCCGGCTACGAGATCGTGTGGTTCGGGGCGCTGGCCAACGAGCCCGAGGACATCACCGTGCCGGTGATGATCCAGGCCGGCGAGCTGGACATGACCACGCCGCTGGCCGACGCCGAGTCGATCCACACCCGCATGACCGCGCCGCGCAGCCTGCTGACCGTGCTCGACGCGGGGCACTTCAGCTTCAGCGACATGTGCCTGCTCGACCCGGCCGCGATCGAGGCGGCCACCCAGATCGGCCTGAGCGAGGCGCTCGACGACGGGTGCTCGGGCAGCAACATCGACCCCGCGGTGGCCCTGCCGCTCCAGCGCCACTTCGCGATCGGGCTGTTCAACGGGCATCTGCGAGACTCGCCGGGTAGCCTCGAGCTGATGACCGCCGAGGCCGGCGATGCGGTGGCTCCCGGCGCGTTCACGCTCGACTACGAGGGGTAGGGTAAAGAGAAAGTCAAGTTGCGGCGATGCTTTTCGGTAAGGGGTTGGAGCCGGGAGCCGGGAAGAATTTTCGAGAAGACTGACTGACACCGTGGCAAACACTGTAAGAAGGCGATCTATCTGGCTCAAAGCAACCTGCATACGTGGGGTTTGGTGTTGGTCCTGACGGGAGTGCGGCTGCTCCTAGGAGCCTCTCAGATCAGATGCGAGCCAGTAAACGTGCTGGACGTCAGGTATCCTCACATTATAATGGTGGAATGGCGATAGCGCTTGAGTTTGCGAAAGCATTCGGACCATTCACTTCCTTCCCAAAAGTTGTGCTGCCCAATTTCGCAGTAATCACAGGGGAAAATGGGGCCGGAAAAACGCAACTGCTGAAAGCGATCTTCGAAGGTAATGTCACTATAGAACTAAACGGCGAGAAGGTACTCCCGAAAACACCGCTGCTGCTATCAGGCCCTCTGCCAGTTCATCTCTCTCTTGATTTTAGTTATCAGCAGGCTTTGCGCTTTGAAGAAGAAGCCATCAAGGAACTTCGGGACTTCAACAAAAGTCTCGAAATGCACGAAGCCCACACGGCTCGAGCGAAGGGTCGTTTTCGATCTGAAGAACCCGCTCCTTCAGACTTCCTGAGGTACGCATCTTCTTTTTTCAATAAAGAGCCGGTGAATCTTTTGGAGGAAGAAGTAGAGGCGGTTGCCGTGCAGTATAAAGGAGGGCAGCGTGGTAGGGCGGATAATCCGAATCTGTCAATCGTGTCGATGGGTTATATTCGCCGTCAATATCTGGCGAAGAAAGCCCAGGCTATGGTTACTATGGGGGATCAGTCTCTTGCCACTGTGGCGGGGCTAATGCGTAATGAGGAAAAGGAGCCTCCGCCATGGCGGTTGGCCTCAGAGATTCTGGCGTCATTCGGGTTTACGTTGGACGGCCCCGAGATATCAGCGTCTTCCGCACAGAGTGACATCCATTTGTCGTTGCGTGATCATCTGGGGGTTAAGGTTGCGGTTCAGCATCTTTCTGGAGGAGAACAGTGCTTGCTTGCGTTGGCCATTGCGCAGTATGCAAGCTCCTCGGGCAGCGACTTTCCTTCTTTGATGCTTCTAGATGAATGCTTAGCTCCTCTTCATCCTTCAATCATACATAGGGCCGTTTCGGCGCTTCGTGATGTATTCTGTAAACGTCGTAGTGTTTCCGTGATTGTTACTACTCACTCGCCCACTCTTGTGGCGCTTGCAGATCTAGGCGCGGTGCATTGTGCAAGGCGGAGCGGTAAGAGTCTGGTGCTGGAGCATGTGTCTGCGGATGATGCGATTGGTTTGCTGACGACGGCTGTTCCGACTATGAGATTCGATCCTGAGAATCGCCGGCAGATTTTTGTTGAGGCACATCAGGACGACTTCATATATTCGCGACTATATCAAGCTCTTCGAGAGAAGTTGCCGCGTCAGGTCAGTCTTCAGTTTGTTCCGTCTGGACGTGTCAAGGGCGCTGGTAGTTGTGACAAGGTGATATATCTTGTTAATTCACTATGTGATAGGGGAGTTGCTTCGATTAGAGGGGTGGTTGACTGGGATAGCACCAAGAACGATAAGGCACTGCCTCAGCAGGTTGCGGTCCTGGCGCAGGGGAAACGCTATGCGATCGAGAATGTGATGCTTGATCCTCTCCTTGTGAGTTTGACGCTTGCCACGATTGAACGCAGTAGAAAATATGTTGAAGGTCACACTGAGCAAGAGTTGCGAAGTATGAGCGTCGATGACCTTCAAAAGGTCGTTGATAATGTTTGCAAGGAGATAGAGAGCAAAGCTACGCCGAGTATCTCGTCTGACAAGACCGAAGTCGCATATGTGGGTGGCTTGCGCTTACGTATTCCTTTGTGGGCCATTCAGACAAAGGGGCACACTTACGCGAAATGGGTTGTGGATGCTTTTCCTGAGTTGCGCGTCCATCGAGCGGGGCCCAATAGCGACCATGCAGATCAGCTAGTCGCCGCAATTGCAGCAGATCATTGTCGGGACTGGGTCCCATTTCTTCCAGAGGAAATCCTTGATCTCTTTGTGAAGCTGTGTGCGGAGGATACACTGCTTGAGTCCTGAATGCCGATTTTATGGTGTGTTCTTGAATGTTCGGGCCAGTATTTTCTCTGCTACTGGTATTCGGCTGAGCAGGAACTCCTTTCGCGTGTTCGTGAGGAGTGTGTTCTTGGTGATCGCATTCTCTCGGTTTGTGCACTCAGCGAAGAAGAGTGTTCCCTCTTCAGTTAGACGAAAGCATGGGGAAATATGCATGGCTCTCCAGTTCGTCGTGGGAGTCGACCTGTCGGGGGTGACTGTGAATGATTCAGCTAGATTCGGGTTGGCACTCAGTCGATCGTAGGTCATGAAGACCTCGTCATGCATTGCGAGGTTTGCCCGCTCTTGGGCAAATGTTGGAATTGAAATTGCTTCATCTCGTCGTCCGTAGATGAGGGCGTAGTGTAGCTTGAGAGGGCGCTGTTGTATGTTGTGACGATCTATTTCATAGAGTTTTCGGAATGCGATATGGTTCTCTGGTGTGTTGAACCAGGTCTTCCATTCTCGGAGTTGATGAATTGCTTGGTTTAGCTTTGCTGAAGGCTTGCCCTGTCGGGTGCTCCAGGATTTGGCTGGTGCCTCAATCTCGACAAGCAGTGCGTGGATATAGATGCTGTCCCGATAAAACAACATGAAGTCGGGGCGCTTGGAGCGAAAGCCGGGTAGTTCGGGTTGAGAAAAAATAGCACCTACATGGCTTCCGTTTTTGTATCCTTGTGCTGTGTGCCATGGGTGAGGAAGTAGGCAAGGATGCTTCTCAAGATAATCTTGAAATAGCTTCTCCCTGGATGGATCAGTATTGTCCAGGAATGAACCCCAGTCTTGAGTGAGGAAATCTCGGTAGCTGTCCCAGCGCATCGGAGGCGCTTCGCTTTGAAGATTATCGCAGAGTTCGTTCTCTAGTCGGATTGCTCGAAAATGCTGGTGTGCTCTGCGGATGTCATCAAGGTCGCTTTCTTGTATCCATGTTTTTTCCTTCATCCTGGTGATGACAGAGTCTATTGAAAGCTCTCCTAACTCATCGAGCCGAAGGTCGTAGTCTGGATCTCTGGTCTCTGGAGGAGGTTGGTAGACTAGAGAGTTGCGTATTTTTTTCCAACGGCCCCAGCTAAGTTCATTGCTTCTCATGTGGCTCTCACTAGCTGATCACTTTAGAGTGGTTGTAGGTCTTCGTCGCCGGACTAACTCATCCGGATCCACCCGCAGCACCCGCGCGAGCTTCGCGAGCACGTCGGAGGTTGCCGCGCTCTCCCCTCCGAGCACCGCCCACAGATGCGCGGTGCTCACGCCCGAGTCGGTCGAGAGCTGCGACAGCGTGATCTTCCGGCGCTTCGCGACCTCGCGTATGCGCGTCGCGATTCGGGCGCGTAGCTCTTCCGGCTCGACCGGGACATAGGCCACGGTCGGAAGGCTATCGAGGCGCACACTATACTTTGTAATACCGGAGGATTTCTGTTCGATAATACTTTATTATACCGGAGCATGGAAAGTTCCAAGAACGACCCCTTTTCCTCCACACGAACCGATCTCGGTGGTCCCAGAGGGGCTCATCTCCGCGGCACGTTTGGGCCATCGCAGCCCCGATCCACGCAGACTCCTCCGACCATCCTGCGACGCGACGCGAGCCCCACTGACGTGGTTCGGACCCTCCGGGCAACGCTAGGCCTGGCTCACGACGAGCCCGCTCCCGGAGAACTCGCGGCCTGGATCCGCCGGTCACTCCCGGCCCAGGTCGAAGCCCTCGACTCGGGCGCATGGCTTGCGTGGTGCCTCGCGGGTCTGCCGCTTTTCGGCGGGGCCTTCCCGGCGCTGCGGGAAATCCGCAACGAGGGGACCCGGGTGACGATTGCTCTCGCCATGCTCCGCGAGCATGGCAACCTCAGTGCAGCGGCTCGGCTCATCGGTAGTTCTCGCAAGGTGCTGCGTGACAACCTGCGCGTCGTCGGTCTCTATCCCTGGCCTTCCGACCCGAAGGACGACCAAGATGAGCACTTAGGTCACGACGATGAGTCCTACGGGGACGGAGGAGCTTAGGACGGTCTTCGCGATCCTCGCCTCCCGAATGCTCGGTTCTCTTGCCTTCGTGCTCGCGAAGGCAGAGGAGCGCCTTGCTCGAGGCGAGGTCCGCTTTTAAGGCGGGGCTGAATGAAAATGCGCAGCGAAACGACCCGAGCGGGAGTGGCCTTCGCCATGCTCAGGGAGCACGGCAAACCTCAGCGCGGCGGTTCGGCTTATCGGGAACTCTGGCAAGGCGCGCCGCACCGCGGGAGCGCCGCGGGGCGGGGTCGAATGGCTGAACAATGCCGGCCGCGGTGACGACTCCCCCCGTGAAGTGCCCACGCGATCGCGACCCACGCCCGAGCCCGATCGACGCCATCGACACGACCGTGCCGGCGAGCGCGAGGGCAACCGCCCGCTGGAGCGGAGCTCAGCGGAACCGGGGCATCTTGGGCAGCTTGGGCAGCGAGGGCATCTTGGGCAGCGAGGGCAGGGGCAGCACGTCGCGGTACGACACCACCCCCTCCAGGCTGCCGTGGAAGCGCTCGGCCAGGGAGGGGCTGCGCCGCAGGGCCCACAGCGCGAGGTTCTTGCGCCGGGTGCCGGCCAGCAGCGCCCGCAGGCGCACCGCGGCCATCAGCTCGGGCAGCAGGCGGGTCTGGTAGGCCTGCTGCCACCGCGCCTGGGCCTGGGCCTTCGTCCGGGCCCCGTCGATGGCCTGCGCCACCAGCCGGCCGCTCCACAGCGCGTTGGCGATCCCCTCGCCGGTGATCGGATCGGTGAGGTTGGCCGCGTCGCCCACCCGCAGCACGCCGCCGGTGGCCACCTCGATGGGCTCGGTGGCCAGCGCCAGGTGGTGGCCCCGGCTGCGGCCCTGCTCCACCGCCACCCGGGCCAGGCGGCGCGCCACCGGGTTGCGCTCGATGAAGCGCTCGAAGTCGTCGCGGATCTTCACGCCGCGCGCGTCGTGCTCCTCGCGCCACAGCCCGATCCCCACGTTGAGCTGCACGTGCCCCCGGGTGACGTTCACCGGGAAGATCCACCCGTAGCCCATGCGGAACTGGTCGACGGTGAACAGCTGCACCGTCTCCCGCGTGGTGGGATCGACCCGGTTGGTGGGCACCGTCCAGTAGGCGCGGATGGCCACGGTGTTGGCCTGGCCCGCGTAGACCCCCCGCGCGTCGACCACCAGGTCGTGCTCGCCGACGAGCGCAGCGGGCTGGCGGACCCCGTGCACCTCCATGCGGCAGCCCGCCGCGATCGCGCGGCGCAGCAGCAGGTCGTCGAACACCTCGCGGGGGATGCAGCAGCCCGGCTCGTCGGGGGTGGACACGTGGCTGACATGGCCGTTGGGCGCGCCCACGATGCTGCCGCGGATCTCCGCGTGGCGAGCGGTCAGCTCGCGCAGCCGCACCCAGGGCAGCTCCATGCGGTCGAGCTCCAAGAGCGCCCCGCGGGTGATCCAGTCCCCGCAGGTCTTGGGGCGAGGGAACGCGCTGCGGTCGAACAGCACGACCTGGTGACCCGCCCGGGCGAGGTGGTACCCCGTGGACGAACCCGCGGGCCCGGCTCCCACCACCGCGATCCTCACGAGTTCACGCGCTCCCTGGTGTCCGGCTCGACTTCGCGATCTTTGCACGGGTCCGCGGCGGCCGGCAAGCCGCCCGTGGCGTTGACACCGCATCCGGCGGGGCGTCACCATGGGCGCCTTCGGTACCCCATGGCAGCATCGTCCATGGATGAGCGAGGGGTCGGTCGGCCTCCACGCTCGTTTCTCCGGAGCGAGGCCGACGCCCGCCGCTATCAGCGACACGGGGTGGCCTACATGCTCGCGATCCATGCCGCGTTGGGCGTCGCGATGACGGGGGCGGTCTCGGTGTGGGCGATGGCCCCGCTCATCGTGGTGGCCTACGGGCGCGGGGCGCTGCTCACCCACGAGCTGATGCACGTGCGCCGCCCCGAGCGGGTGACCTGGCTGCTGCGCATGATGATGCTGTTCGAGACGCCGCTGGGGCTGGGCTACCGCGAGCACCAGGCGATCCACCTGCGTCACCACCAGCGGCCGGCCACCGAGACCGACCCGGAGTTCTTCCAGATCCGCGGGGGCTCGATCCGCGCGCTGGCGGCGGCGATGCTGGGCTCGGAGCTGGCCGCGGTGCGCTGGGTGGCCGCCCATGGCATCAGCCCCAGCCTGCGGCGCGAAGCCTCCGTGCGGGCGCTGGTCATGCTGGGCCTGGCCGCGGTCGCGCCGGCCGTATTCTTGGGCTACTGGGTGGTGCTACGGCTCACGGTGGGCGTGTCGAACTTCATGTTCCACCACGTGCTTCATTATCGTCGTCGCCCGCGTCGCGACGGAGGGCCTCGCGGCGAGTACGGCACCTTCCCGCTGCGCCTGCCGAGGGTGCTCGACGGCGCCCTGCGCCTGGTACTCAGCGCTCCCCTCGCGGCCGTGCTCAGCGAGCACGACGCCCATCACACGTGGCCTCAGGTCAAGCCCGAGCGCCTGCGGGGCCTGCTGCGCTCGTTCCCGCCGCGGTCGTCCGTCGCGGAGGTCACCCCATGAGCGCCTGCCCCAGCTGCGGTGAAGAGGTCGCCGAGACCGCTCGCTTCTGCTCCAACTGCGGCAACCGGCTGCAGACGGCCGACGACGACCTGCCGTCGTCCCACCGTCGCACCCACCGCAGCCTCCGGGCCGAGCGCCGGCAGCTCACGGTGATGTTCTGCGACATCGCCGAGTCCACCAAGCTCAGCGAGCAGCTCGACCCCGAGGATCTGATGGACGTGGTGCGGCGCTACCAGGCCAGCTGCGCCGAGGTCATCGAGCGCCTCGGAGGCAGCATCGCGCAGTACCTCGGCGACGGGCTGCTGGTCTACTTCGGGTACCCCACCGCGTTCGAGAACGCGCCCGAGCGGGCGGCCCGGGCCGGGCTCGAGATGCTGGAGGCGGTCGACGCCCTCAACGCCGAGCTGGCGCGGGAGCACGGGATCACCCTCAAGATCCGGCTGGGGATCCACACCGGGCTGGTGGTGATCGGCGAGGTCGGGGGCGGGGCCAAGCGCGAGCAGCTCGCGGTGGGGGACACCGCCAACATCGCCGCGCGCCTGGAGGGCCTGGCGTTGCCCAACTCCGGGGTGATCAGCGAAGCCACCCGCCTGCTGGTGGCGGGGCTGGTCGAGACCGAGTCGCTGGGGCCCCAGGCGCTCAAGGGCATCGCCACGCCCATGGAGGTGCATCGGCTGTTGCGGCTGAGCTCGGCGCGCAGCCGGGGGGGCAGCGCGGCGCATGCCCGCACCCCCTTCGTGGGGCGCGCGCCCGAGATGGCGGCCCTGCGCGAGTGCTGGGAGCGCGTGGAGCAGGGCCAGGGCCGCGCGGTGCTGCTGGTGGCCGAGGCGGGGGTGGGCAAGTCGCGGATGATCCCCGCGTTCGAGGAGGGGCTGGGCGACCGCCCGCACCGCCTGCACGAGGCCTACTGCTCGCCCTTCTTCGTCAACAGCACCCTGCACTCGGTGGTGGAGATGATGCGGGCGGAGACCGGCATCGGGCGCGACGACGAGCCGGCCGAGGCGCTCGACAAGCTGCGGCGCTGGCTCGAGCAGCAGCCGCCCACCCCGGCCGACGCCCTGCCCATGCTCGCGGGGCTGCTCGACATCCCGGCCGAGGCCGGCTACGAGGAGCCGGCGCTGTCGCCCCAGGCCCGGCGGCTGCGCACGGCCGACGCCTTGCTGGCGTGCCTGCTGCCGCCGGCCGACTGCCCGCCCACGCTGCTGGTACTCGAGGACGTGCACTGGGTCGATCCCTCCACCCTCGACCTCCTCGGCCAGCTCGTCGAGCGCCTGGCCCAGCACCGGGCCATGGTGCTGATGACCGCCCGCCCCGCATTCGAATCGCCCTGGCGGTCGAGCGACGCGGTGCAGGAGATCCGCCTGCGGCCGTTCTCGCAGCAGGACACCGAGGCCCTGGTGCGGGTGATGACCGAGGGCCGCCGGCTGCCCCCCCGCATGCTCGACCAGCTCGTGGCGCGCACCGACGGCATCCCGCTGTTCGTGGAGGAGCTGACCCGCATGCTGATGGACGCGGGCCAGATCGAAGACACCAAGGTCAACGTCATCCCGACCACGCTGCACGACTCGCTGATGGCCCGACTGGATCGGATCGACCCGCTGGCGCGACGGGTGGCGCAGCTGGGGGCCACGATCGGCCGCGTGTTCGACCTGGCCCTGCTGGGGCGGATCTTCTCGGGCAGCAGCGAGGAGCTGCGGCGGGGGATCGACGAACTGCTCGAGGCCAAGCTGCTGCTGCGCAAGCGGGGGATCAGCGAGGAGATCTACATCTTCAAGCACGCCCTCATCCAAGACGTGGCCTACGAGACCCTGCTCAAGCGAACGCGGCAGGAGTACCACGCACGGATCGCCGAGGCCCTCGAGCAGGGGTACGGGCGGGTCGCCGAGATCGAGCCCGAGCTGCTCGCGCAGCACCTCGAGGCGGCCGGTGGCACGAGCCTGCAGGCGGCGGCCGATCAGTGGCTGCGGGCGGGGCAGCGAGCGCAGGCGTCGTCGTCCAACCAAGAGGCGGTCAGCCACCTGCGGCGCGGCCTGGCGCTGCTGCCCTCGCTGCCGTCCACGCCGGAGCGGGTGCGGCTGGAGCTGAGCATGCTGTCGAAGCTGGGCACCGCGCTGTCGGCCCTCGAGGGCTACGCGGCCGAGGAGGTCGAGCGCGTCTACGCCCGGGCCACCGTGCTGTGCGACCAGCTGGGCCAGACCCCGGAGCGCTTCTGGGTGCTGTGGGGTCAGTGGGCGTTCTACTTGGTGCAGGGCACCCACGAGAAGGGCGTGCGCTTCGCCGAGATGATGCTCGAGCTGGCCTCGGAGCAGGAGCAGGCCGAGGGGCTGGAGGTCGAGGCCCACTTCTCGCTGGGGCTGAGCTTCTTCTTCATGGGCGACGATCTGGGGCGGGCCCGCGAGCACCTGCAGTGGGCCGTGGATCGCTACGACCCCGAGCGGCACCACGGCCAGGCGCTGCTCACCGGGCAGAGCGTGGGGGTGACCTCTCGCTCCGTGCTCGCGCTGCTGTGCTTCCAGCGCGGCGAGATCGACGAGGCAGTGGTGCAGCACCGCGAGGCGCTGGCCCTGTCCGAGCGGCTGGGGCACGCGTTCTCGCGGGCCTATGCGCTGGGCTGCGCCGCATGGTTCCAGCTGTACATGCGGGGTCACGAGGCCGCGCAGGGGTTCGCCACCGAGGCGGTCGCGCTGTCGCAGGAGCAGAGCTTCGGCTGGTGGCTGGTGTGGGGCACGATCTTGGGGGGCAGCGCCACGGTGGGCCGGGGTGAGCATGCCGCTGCGGCCCAGATCGAGCAGGGCATCGATCTGTGGCGCCAGACCGGCTCGGGCTTCACCGTGCCGTACTTCTTGGGCCTGCTGGCCGACGCGCGGCGGGGTGAGGGGCGGCTGGCCGACGCCGCCGCCGTGCTCGACGAGGCGCAGCAGCTGGCCGAGCGCAGCCGCGAGCGCTTCTTCGGGGCCGAGCTGCACCGGCTGCGGGGCGAGCTGGGCCTGGCCACGGGCGCGTCCGGGGCCGAGGTGGAGGCGAGCCTGCGCGAGGCGATCGCGGTCGCGCGGGCCCAGGGGGCGCGCACCTGGGAGCTGCGGGCCACCGTCACGCTGGCCCGGGTGCTCCGAGCGCGCGGGGCGGGCGGAGAGGCGCGAACGCAGCTCGAGGCCGCCTACGCGCCGTTCGAGGGCCAGGCCTTGGTGCCGGACCTGGTCGAGGCGCGCGCGCTGCTCGAGAATCTGCGCGACGAGTGATCGATCGGGTTCGGGGTTAGTCTCTCCATGCGCCGCTCGGCGATCACCCAAGGCCAGCTCTCGTGACTCACTCCTTCGACATCCTCGACCCTGCGTTTCGGCGCGATCCCTACCCTTCGTACGCCGTGATGCGGCGCGAGCACCCCGTGTGTCGGGTGGAGCCCGGTGGCATGTGGGCCATCAGCCGCCACGAGGACGTGCGCTTCGTGCTCATGCACCCGGAGGTGTTCTCGTCGTCGGGGTTTCGCGAGGCGTGGGAGCCGGCGTGGGTGGGCTACAACCCGCTGGCGCGCTCGATGCTCGCCACCGATCCTCCCGCCCACACCCGGCTGCGGGCGCTGGTGCAGCAGGGCTTCGGCCCGCGCGCGGCTGCGCGGCTGGAGGCTCGCGTGGGGGAGCTGGCGGAGCAGCTGGCGCGCTCGCTGGAGGGGGAGCTGGAGGCGGTCGAGACGATGTGTGCCCCGCTGCCGGCGTTCGTGATCGGCTCGCTTCTGGGGCTCGATGCGCGGCTGCACGCTGAGTTCCAGCGCTGGGCCGACGACATCCTCTCCATCACCCCCGAGCCGCCCAGCGAAGCGCACGCCGAGCGGGTGAAGGGCTCCATCGCCGAGCTGTCGGGGTACCTGCGCGAGGTGGTGGCCGACCGGCGGCGGCAGCCGACCGATGACACCGTGACCGACCTGATCCGGGCGGAGGTGGAGGGCCAGGCGCTGTCTACCGCCGAGATCGTGGACTTCTTGGTGCTCTTGTTGCTCGGCGGGCTGGAGACCACCACGCACTTGATGGGCAACGCCCTGCGGCTGTGGTCGGAGCAGCCCGAGCTGCTCGACGCGGTGCGGGCCGAGCCCGGCTGCCTCGGTGACTTCATCGACGAGCTGCTGCGCTACGACGGCGCGGCGCACTCGCTGCCGCGGCTGACCACGCGCGACGTGGAGCTGCACGGCGTGACGATCCCCGAGGGCTCGCTGGTGATGGTGTTGTTGGGGGCGGCCAACCGCGACGAGCGGGTCTACGCCGAGCCCGATCGCTTCGACATCGGGCGACGGGCGCGAGGCGGGCTGGCGTTCGGGCGCGGGCTGCATTTCTGCCTCGGCGCGGGTCTGGCCCGCATGGAGGTGCGGGCGGCCCTGGCCGCGGTCGCGCAGCAGGTGGTGCGGATCGAGCCCTGCGACGAGCCCATCGAGTACAACCGCACGCTCACCGTGCGGGGGCCGGTGCGGATGCGGCTGCGCTTCGAGCGGGCGGGCCGGGAGGCGAGCGTGGGGTAGCCGGAGGCGGTACTCGGATCCTCGATTCACCACCGTCCCTTCTCGCTCCCGTGGTCCACTTCCCCCCAGGTGCTCCTCCCTGAGCCTTGCGCTACGGTCCCCTCCTCCTCGATGACCGACGTCAAGGCCCCGTTCCCCCACGACCACTTCGTCAAGTGGGTCTTCACCCGCCCGGAGGCC
>JGI12210J13797_11115507_pt1 | contig 15661 bp, 9 predicted proteins | sample ElkSlonscriptome_3_FD_13797 | JGI IMG/M metagenome (IMG submission 13797)
GTGTTGCAAGAAGAGAAGGGGAAGCTCCCCCTCTCGGTCGTGCTGCGGTGCCGGGTGCGGTATTTTACCGATGGGAAGGTCTTGGGATCCCCGGAGTTTGTGCGGGAGCAAAGCGCGACCGAGACGGAGTCCGGTCAGAAATCAGGGAAGGTTCACCCGATGCGGGGTGCCGACTGGGGCGGGCTTGCCGTGGGCAATGGACTGCGGAAGGGGTTGTTCGATTAAAAGCGGGCATTGGGAAACGGAAAACGTGCCATTTGTTCTTAAAGGAATTCAAGAATCCTGGGCTGCTTAAGGAGGCGACGAGCACGGTTCTCCGAGAACCCTCGCCTTAGGCGGCTAAGGCGGGCGGGACGTTTCGCTGCCAATGAAGGAAAGAACCATACATTCGTCATATCGATCAAAATCCTTATCAAAGACGTGCGGATTCCTAAATTTTAGTTGCCGAAGGAGCTGGCGCGGGCTTTTGCTTACCCTTTGTTTCTATGTATCTCCGTGAAGTCACACTTAACGGCTTTAAAAGCTTTGCCGATATCACCCGCCTCGAACTCCAACCTGGCGTTACGGCAATTGTCGGCCCAAATGGCTGCGGAAAGAGCAATATTTCCGATTCCATCCGATGGGTATTGGGCGAGCAGAGCGCCAAGTCTCTGCGCGGCGGATCGATGCAGGATATCATTTTTGGTGGTTCCGAGAAACGGAAGGCACTCCCCTTCTCAGAGGTCAGTCTCACTTTTTCGGATTGCGAGGCAGAATTGGGAGCGAGTTTTCATGAAGTCGAGGTTTCCCGCAGGGTAACTCGCGATGGATCGAGCCAATACCGGATCAACGGGAAGGTTTCCCGCTTGAAGGATATCCAACGACTATTCATGGATACGGGCGTTGGGCAGGTTGCGTATTCATTTCTTGTCCAAGGCCAGGTTGACCAGATACTTTCGACCAATCCCTCCGAGCGCCGAACAATTTTCGAAGAGGCCGCGGGGATCACCCGCTATAAGAGCCAGCGAAGGGAGACGTTAAACAAGCTGGCACTCGTCGACAGTAATTTGTCGCGAGTTTCAGACGTGATCGACGAGGTCAGTCGCCAGATCGGCAGCCTCAAGCGTCAGGCTTCGAAGGCCGTCCGCTACAAGCGCTTGACTCATCGTCAGAGCCATCTGGAAATCGCCCTTCACGCCTTCCATATTAGGCAGCTCGACGCTTCCATTGCCGAGCTGGAGACCGAATCCAATAAAATCAAAAATGAGGCAGAGGGTCATCGGACGCAGATCCAGAATCTTGAGGAGAGCCTCTCTTCGGAAAAGACGCAACGCGCCGAGACCTACCAGAACATCGAGAGCCTCCAAGAAAAGCTTTTTCGGTATCGTTCAATCGCCGAAAACGCCGAGAGTCAGGTCCATATCCTCGAGAGCCGCAAAGAGGATCATCATCAACGGATTGAGCGGTTGCAGGCCGAAATCAAGCGATACATTGAGCAAAAAGCCGAACTGGAAGCAAGAGGTGCAGAGGAAACACAAACCCGTCAGGAAAAGCTCGATTTACTGGGAGATTCGGATTCTGAAACGCTCAGTAAGCAAGAGGCATTTGAGGAAGTGGCTCGGCAACTTGCGTCGAAGGAGAGTGCATTCCGTTCCGAGAGGGAGTCCTCCGTGCAGATCGAAAACACCATCACCCGGCTGCGCTCTCATTTGACCTCTCTCGAGGTGGATCTGAAATCATTTGAAGTCCGCCACGCTTCTCTTGGAGAGACTGTCCACACCGCGAAGGAGGAGTCTGAGAGGATCGAAGATCTGGAGCGTAAAACAGATAAAGCTCTCGGTGAGAGAAAGAAAGAAGCAGAGATATCGGACCAAGAGGTCGAAAAGAAGAAAGCGGATCTCTCCACGATCCGCGACCAATTCAGAACCGCTCAAACCGAAATTCAGGAAATCGACCGCCAGCTCGCCCGGACCGCAGCGCGAAAACAGGTGCTCCAAGATCTTCAAGATCGAATGGAAGGTTTTGGCGAAGGGGCAAAATCAATTCTTAAAGGCAAGCTCGGCGAATCCTTCCCGAAAGAGAGCATGGGACTGGTTTCAAAGCTAATCAAAGTTGATGCGGAATATACCTCGGCAGCGGAGGCTCTCCTCGGCAATGCGGTCGACGCGATTTACTGGAGCACCCAAGGCAAACTCCCGGAACTCTTACAAGCTCTCAGGGACAAGAACATTACCCAGACCGCTCTTCTAGTGGATCAACCCGGCGATACCGAACCAAGTGACGCTCCGGAGGGCCTTACCGATGCGCTTTCCATCATATCCGCCAAAGAGAATGATTTCGCCCCCATCCTCGGTCGCCTCTTATCAGGATGTTACTTCGCGGATTCGGAGGAGCAGTTTCTGCAGTGGAGAAGCAAAAACCCAGAGGTCCGATTCGACAAAATTGTGACCGCTGAGGGCACCGTTTTCGACTCGAAAGGACTCATCATTGCGGGCAAGACGGTCGAAGGCAGCAAGAGCCTGCTCGGTCGCGAGGCGGAAATTCGTCGGATCGTTTCGGAGATTTCCCAGCTCGAAAAAGAACTGGATTCGAAACGGGAAAAGATTCAAGCGGATCAGACCGCCATCGAGACTCTTGAGGTAGAGCTGGAGCGCAACCGCGAAAGGCGGAACGAAATTCACCGCGAGCGGGCAACCCTCGAGGCAGAGACTCGTGCTCTCGCACAAAATCGCGAGAGAAACGCCCGTTCACTTGAAGAGGCGCAACAAAAATTGACCGATCTCGAGTCATCCCGCGCGGAAAGCGAGGAGCAGCTCGAAGAAGCCCGGCGAAAATTGCAAGAGGCGGAGGACAAGTTATCCACCTCTCGGGATGCCGTTACAACGCAGGAGTCGGAGATCGAGTCTCTCCGCGCCGAGAGAGACCGTCGGCGCGAAGACTGGACCAATACAAGGCTGGATCACGCCAGTCGCCGTCAAGCGCTCGAAATGGTCGAAAAAGGCATCACGGAGATTCAACGCAGATCGACCGAAATCGAAACTCTATGCGAGTCCCGCAACGAAGAGATCGAGCAACTCCGGGATCAGATTTCTACTAGCGACGAGGAGGCTTCCCTCCAGAGAACAACCGCAGAAGAGGCTTCGGAAGATATCAAGAAACTCCAAACCGAACTTCAGGAAAAAAGGGAGCTCCTACGGAAGCTTGAAGAATATCTGAGCCAGAAAGAAGGAACGGTTTCCGAATCAAGAAAGCAACTACAAGAGCTGGAGCAGTCTCTCAGCCGAAAAGAAGTTGAGCTCGCTCGCCAACGGTCCCGAGTCGAGTTCATCCTCGAGAAGTCTTCCGGTGAAAACAATGTGAATGTCCGCCAGATCGACTGGCGCCGTTCACTCTGGGACGCAGACCGCGATTTCAAGTCGCGCATACAGCTCGACGACATCGAGGATGGGGAGGAAATTGATCTGGATCCTGTCGACCGACGAGGTGACCCCACGGAGGAAAAATTATCCGCCTACGAGACATCCGTCGATTGGGATGCGATTGACGAAGAATCGAAAAAACTCCGCGATAAGATTAACTCGATGGGAGCCGTCAATCTGGTCGCCATCGAGGAATATAAAGACCTCAAAGAGCGTTACGAATTCCTAAAAGCCCAAAGTCAGGATCTCTGGAACTCAAAGGAAGAGCTACTCCGCGCCATTGATGAAATCAATGAGACCTCCCAGACCCTTTTTCAAAAGACCTTTGATAAAATCAGGGAGAATTTCAAATACACCTATGATCACTTGACCAATGGTGGCACCGCCGACCTCGAGCTGATTGAGGCCGAAGACATCCTCGACTCCGGGATTGAAATCAAGGCGCGTCCGCCCGGAGTTCGCACAGCAACCCTTAGCCTTCTGAGCGGGGGCCAAAGGACGATGGCCGCGGTCGCACTTCTCTTTGCCATTTATATGGTCAAACCAAGCCCCTTCTGCGTGCTCGACGAGCTCGATGCTCCTCTTGACGATGCAAACATTGGGCGATTTACCGAGATGTTGAAGAAGTTCACAGAGTTCTCGCAGTTCCTGATCATCACCCACAATAAGCGGACGATTGCCGCTTCTGATTCGGTCTTTGGTGTGACCATGCAAGAGAAAGGAGTCTCGCGCCTAATCTCGATGAAATTCAACCACAGCACCCAGAAAGCAGAATTTGCAGAGGGTGAATTGGCCGGGAAGGCGATCGCAACCGAGTAATTACAGTGCCGCTACCCAAGCACCTACTCGACCGGATCCCTCCTCTGCCGGTCGACATCGACAAGACACCATATAAGGTCCCCGCGAATCTTTCTTCTTCATTTTCAGCAGCTGCTTCGATCACTCGGCATCACGCGAAATCATTTTTCTTTGCATCCCATTTTCTCGGATCAACCAAAAGAAAAGAGGCTTACTCGGTGTATTCTTACTGCCGATACGTAGATGACCGAATCGATGAACCTGCGGATGATGAAACGCCACCCTCCAAAGCTGAATTGATTCGTGAGAACCAGCAGTTCATCGAAGGCCAGCATCCCATTCTATTTGGTTCATCCTTCTCATGGACCTGTAAACAGAGAGATATCCCCAGAATTCTTCTCGATGAATTGGTAGAGGGATGCTGCCGCGACCAGAGCCGTGTGCGGATCCAGACGCGAACCGATCTTGAAGAATATTGCTACCTGGTCGCATCGGTCGTCGGCCTGATAATGTGTCGGGTCTTCGGCGTCTCTTCTGCGGCTGCCTACCCGCACGCCGTCGAGATGGGGCTGGCAATGCAACTCACAAACATACTCCGCGACATCCGCGAAGACTTCGAGAAGGACCGCATCTATCTACCCGCTGAGGAACTGCACGAACGGGGGATCAGCGTTGAGAAACTGGTCACCGAGGGCCCTGACGAGGCCTGGAAGTCGTATCTTGCAGAGCTTATCCAGACCACTCGTGACTGGTATCAGTCTGCCGAGGGCGGAATCCACTTGATTCAAAACCGAACCTGCGCCCGCACCGCCCGGATCATGGGACGAGTCTACGGCGGTATCCTGAGGGAGATCGAGCGGGCGGACTACGACGTTCGTCGACGTCATTTCGTCCCCTTACGTCGGAAGCTCCGTCTCGCCTTTTCGAGGAGCTAGAGCTTTCGGATATCGGCGAATTCTCCGCTCTCTACCTGCAGGATTTTAGGTAGCAGCTCTACGATTTTCTCCGCACAGGTCCTTCCATCTGGCATTTTCTCCGTGCCCTTTGCTTCCTTGAGAATTTCCAATGGCTTGAATCGGTCATCAGCGGGAAGGTTTGTCAAATAGTCTTGGATTTCCGACTCCACCAACCCCGGAGCTAGCGAAGTAAAGTGTGTCTCCGGCTGCTCTCCGGCGTATAATTTGATCAGCATGTTAAGGGTGGCCTTGGAGAGGCTGTATCCATTCCACCCTCGGCTTCCCGAGCGAGATGCGCCGGAGGAAATACCGATCACCTGCTTCACCTCTGCTGCTTCCTCGAAGAAAACATCAAGAATCCACTTATTGGCCCAAACATTTACTTCCATCGTTTCCCTGAGATCTTCTAGCGGGGTATCCACCATGTCCCGTATCTCGCCAAGCTTTCCGGCATTCAGGTAGATCAAGTCCCATGCCTTTACTCCTCCGATAAACCCGCGAAGTTCTGCAGCCCCTTTCTCTGCATCGACGAGATCGACTGAACAATGTTTTAGACCCCGCTGGATGAGTTCCTCTGGAATACGGCGGCTCAAGCCGTAGACCTCAGCCCCCCTCTCCAAATACAAATCTGCAAGCCCTTTGCCCAATCCCGAACTGACTCCTGTGATGAATATTATCTCCTTCATAACTCTACTCGCCAATTATCGATTATTAAACTTCTCCATTCTCGATCAAAAACTTACGACCCCAGGAGGTCGAATATGCTATTCACCCCTCGCTCGATTATTTCTTCGGTGGACGGCTTTTCCGGCTTTTCCCCCGCATCCTCTCCGGCCTCCTCGCTCTCACGCCGGAGATCTTTGGAGCTCATCGTGGCTGCACGCTCGACGGCTTGAATGATCAATGACCACAGGTCATCCGCATTGGGCTGTTCCAGCGTTCCCGTAATCTGGATCGGCTTTTTCCACAAACGATAACCACGCTCGTCGATATCCGGGCCAAGGAGGGCGAGGGTTTTCAAGGGCGAACTCATGGGGGCTCGGCTACCCAGGCTTAGATCCAGATTCATCGGCGCATCCGATACTTCATCTAAGTCCGCCGCCTCGATCCGGCCCGAACCCGTCATCGAGAAATAAGGACCCGCGAAATTGAGGGAATCTACGACCGTTTCCCGATCTTCGTTTCGCTCCAGACTTAGCTCGAGTTGGTCAAAAGGAACGACCTTAAAGAGATCAATCAGCTCGCTGAGAGCGGAGATCCCGGGACGATTTAATTTGGATCCAAGGACCAAGCCGGCGACCGATCCCACGGAGACCAGTCGCGTGACACGGGCCTCTGGCCTGAGGGAACGAAGCAAGCCATCTTTGACCAACAAATCAAATCCTCCCACCATCTTGCTTGGCAGATCTTCCAACGAGTCCGCGCGGCCCGCAAAATCAATGCTCAGTGTGCTCGTCCCCTCAATGGTGGGAGTTTCCTGCGGGTTTATTTCTGAAAGCAATGGCCCGAGCGGCAATCGACGAACTTTACCGGCAATCGATCCATCGACGCCACCCCCACTCTGAGAGATACGCCCCTCCAGTGCAATCGGAGCATCCTGCAACCAATCTGCGGACAACTGAAGTGTGCCTTGCCTTGAGTCTGCACCGAACCGCCCCTCGAAATTCCGAAACGAGGGGATCTCGGCCATGATCAATTGACCAAGAGAGAACGTCCCCGCCACTTCAAAAGGCAGCGATTCAAGTGGCCAGTGCTGGGATTCATCAGTCTCAGTTTCCTCCGTGTCCCCGATTTCGTCACTTGGCCTTGAGGCGGACCAGACCGAAGCGAATCCCTGCAACATCTCCAGGTCAAGACGCTCACCCCGAATGGATAGACCGAGGGAATGAGTCCCTGTTTTCGATGCCTCGATCTTCAAATCACTGGTCTCATCCTTAGCATTCTTCACCTGTAGTGCGCCTTCTCCGGTGAGTGATTCCGTAGTTTCAACGGAGGCTTTCACCGAAGCATCATAGCTCTCGAAAGCGTCAAGTGGACTGAGACCCGTGACTGCGAGGCTCGTATCCAATGCTCCTTCTCTCAAAGAGATTTCCCCCTCTAAAAGACCTGTCGCCAAATTCGGGATCGCCTCGCGAAAGGGGGTTCTCAACCAGTTCGCAAAATCCAATTTAAATTCGGCCCTCATTTCATCCTGGCCCAAATCGGATCGAAGATCAAAAAGAACGATATCGCTCCCTTCGGGCGAAACTTCCAACCGGATAGGATCAACTGGCCCGTCTGGGCTTACGGTAAATGCAACGTCGAGGCCCGAGTCCACCCCTCCGACCACAAGATTCCGCACTCGTGCCTCGCCTCCAACCCGCGTCGGCACCGCCGTGGAATCCAGCCGGATCTTCGACGAAAAGGTTCCCCCAAGTAGAGAAGAATCAGCAGCAACCGGATCCATCGTCACTTCGATGAGTCCCTCCTCGGAAGGAAAGAGATCCGAAACTTTCAAGGTGAAATCATAAGAAATCCCAGCATCCGACACCGCGCCCCGTAGCGAAAGTTCACCTACATTGATTGGCAGCGCCGCTGGCTCTCGCAGCCAGTCAAAATCTCCGGGACCGAAGGGCAAGGCAATCGAGAGTTCATCCGAACCATCTGACACGGAAGTTTTCGCGGAGGCAGATTTCGGGAATGACCCTACATCTAAATTGAGCAAGCCCTGGGGCATATCAACAGTCCACCGACCATCATCTCCCTGCGACGCTTCCACCTTCAGGCCGGATATCGAGCTTTGGCGGTCAGCTACCTCCCAATTAAGGTCCAATTCTGCCTTCGCTACATTCTGTTCGTTGAGATCAAGCTCTCCCCCTTTGAGCGTAAGTTCGATATTCATCGGATCATAACCGTCTACACCGACCCCGTCAGCTCGTAGAAAGCCTTCGAGACTCAGGCCTTCACCATAGTTCCCGCTGAGGTCCATCTGAACCGTGCCATCCTCCCGCTTAAGAAGCTCCGGGCTCAAAACGAGAAGTGGCGCAATTGCACCCTCCGCCATCACATTAAAGGAGACCTGAGAATAATCCGATCCCTCGAATTCGGCCCCGAGCTTCAGATTCATCTGTCGTTCGCCTTCCGATAGGATCAACACGCTCGAGGTTTTGAGAAAACTAGTGCTGAAAACAGCGCCGGGTTCGAGCCGAACGGCGACCGCCGCGTCATTATTCACGCTCCTGACCGAAGTCGAAAAGGGCTCCTCCGCGGTCAATGAAACGTTCTCATCGTTACCGACGAGCTGAAGACTTCCGTTGAGGTCGGCAAAGCGGAAACCACTCTCAAACGAATTTAAAAAGTCCTCGGGAAGAAAAACCGAGAGTTCAGCGATTTCCCCATCGGGAATATCGAGTGAATCTCCAAACGCAAAAGTCCGGGGCTGAAGAATCTGAATACTCACCCACGGCTTGGCATCCAGCGGCGGAGCGACGGAGAAATCCATCTTATTGATCGTTAGCGAATCTGTATCAGCTGAGAGCTGAAAGTGTCCAGTCGCCCGAAGAGGGTCTGCGAATCCCTGAAAAGCACCAGCCTCGCTCTCCAGCCTATACTGGAATTGGATGAGTCGGAAGCCTTCCACCGAATCCCATTTCGTGCTGCCCTCCATATCAAACGAGATCGGAGGTAACGCGGAGGAGGTGAAAGTCTGCAGGAAATCCAGACTCTCTCCCCTTGCTTTTACCTCCAGATCAACCACTCCCTCCCCCGCCGAGAAATCGCCCGCCAAGGAGATCCCTCCTTCCGGAAGAAGATTATCTGAATGGATTGAGACGGAATAGGATTCACCCAGTTCCGTTTTCTGAAAAGATCCGTCAATTTGCACGTTCCCTTGAATCTTCTCCGAGCGCGAATCGAGCCTCCCTTCGAGTCCAATCTCCTCAAAACTCCTATCATCGCTCATTGTAACCGAGACCACACCCTCTGCCGCGGGAAGAGTCTCGGGAGAGTCGGCGAGGGGAGTAAACCGGAGACTCACTGTCCCCGTTTGGCCGGCCAATAGCTCTTCGGCCTGAATCCTAAATTCAGCCTCTTCGCCACCTGCTCCGACGACTAGACCTCCGACGTCCAACTCTACGATCTCGATCGGGCTGACTCCTCCAAGAACACCCTTAAAATCGGGAACGTCGTTTTCTCCCTTCTCCCGGTCCTTTTCAATATCCGCCCGTTCATCCTTCCTGATCTTTATGTAGACATTTTCAGAAACCATTCGCTCTACAAACAATCTCCCACGAAGAAGAGCGCCGAACGAGAATTCAGCCTCGAGCGAAGGAACTCGGACCAGATACTGCCCCTCAGAGACCTCCAGTCCCTCGGCAACAAAAGAGCCGGGCAGCAGTCGCAAGTAATCAACCGAGATCGGTCTTTCGTCCGAAGAGGCAAAAGTTAAAAAGAGAGATCTCTGAACCCCGGGAATAAAAAGCAACCCGCACGTAACGAGCAGGAGAACGATTACGAAGAGCAGACGTCGGAGCCATTTCGCCATGATCAGCTCTCGTCTCCTTCCTGATTCACGATCCGCTCCAGAATCTCGGTCATATCGTCGACCTTATCCATCACCGCGCGATCCACGTATATCGGCTTCTTCTGCTGAAGAGCGAGGACGAGAGAGTCGCTTGGCCGGGAATCGATCTCGACAAGCTTGGTATCGACCTCGTTATCCATTTTCATGATCATCCTCGCATAAAAAGTGCCCTCGTCCACATCGTTGATGACGACCCTCTCGAGGTTGATCCCGAAGCCAGTGAAGACATTGGCGATCAGATCATGCGTCATCGGGCGCTCCTTCTGAACGTTATTGATGGTCATGGAAATCGTGTTGCCGATACCCTGGTCCACATAGATCACAAAAACTTTATCCTCATCCCCAAGGAAAACAGCACATCCGTTTGCGGTGGGCATCACACCTTTCACCTCCACGGCAATTACATCACTCTTCATGCGGGAAACCTAGCAAACTTTCGAAGAGGAAACAACACCACGAAACAGCTTTACGGGAGATGCCTTTACCCCTGCGAACCGGCGCGAAGGTGAGGTCAATTTCATCTCTCCTTCCGATGCCTCGAGCCCCGTCCCACTAGGGCTACCGTGATTGCGCGCAACCCGTGAACCGGGAGGATCTATCGCCCCCACCTTCGCCGAGTTTCCGGTCGAGATCGAAGGCCGCACTGATCAGGGAGAGATGGGTAAAGGCTTGCGGGAGGTTGCCAAGCGACTGCCCCTGCGAGCCAATCTGTTCAGAGAACAAGCCGAGCGGACTCGCATAGCTGAGCATCTTCTCAAAATAATGCCGCGCCTGCAGAGTCTGACCGCCACGAGAAAGGCACTCGATATACCAGAACGAACAGATCGAAAAAGTCCCGTCCTCCCCTTCGAGATGCTCATCGAAGGCCTCGTTCACTTTGTAGCGATAAACGAGCGAATCTTCGGTGAGCTCGCTCCGTATCGCCTTCAAGGTGGACAGCCACTTCGGATCGGTGGGGCTGATAAATCTTACGAGAGGCATAATCAAGGCACTGGCATCTAGTGCCTCCGTTCCCTTGAACTGCACAAAAGATTGCTTCTCCTCCGACCAAAACTCTTCAAACACACTCTCGTAAGCGGCATCCCGCTCCTTGATCCAGCGCTCAAGGGGGGCGGGCCGACTCCGCTTGAGCGCTAAGCGGACTCCACGATCCAAAGCAACCCAGCTCATGACTCTCGAATACAGAAACTCCCGCTTCCCATCACGAATTTCCCAAATCCCCATATCGGGCTCACGCCAATGGTCGGCCACAAAACCGACGAGCTTCTCGATTTGCTTCCAAAGCTGATGAGAGACCGGCGATCCAAACTTGTCGTAGAGGTAGAGCGAGTCCATCAGCTCCCCGTAGATATCGAGCTGAAACTGATCGTTGTTTGTGGATCCGATCCGAATCGGCTTCGACTTCCGATATCCCTCAAGGTGATCCAGCTCAAACTCACCCTCAACCGGAGTGCCATCGATCCGATACATCACATTCAGATGGCTCCCATGCTCGAGGGACTCGACCCTCTTCTCAAGCCACCCCATAAACCCTGCGGCCTCCTCCGTAAAACCCAACCGCATGAACGCGTAGGTCGTAAACGCTGCATCACGCAGCCAAGTATATCGATAATCCCAATTCCGCTCCCCACCAGGGAAATTCGGAAACCCAAACGAAGGAGCGGCGACCACCGAGCCGTGTCGGCGCGACGTCAGCAACTTCAAAGCCAAGGCTGAGCGCTGGACCGTCTCTCTCCAACGCCCCTTGTAGCTACAGCGGGAAAGCCAATTTCGCCAAAATGCGCTCGTCTCCTTAAATGCCCTTGAAGCAAAATCGACGACAGATTCACTGCTCATTTCGGAGTCGATAGGCTCCAAGACAAAGGCTGCCGATTCGCCCGCCTTCAGCACAAAGGTTGCGACCGCGTCCTCATCCTCCAATTCCAAGGGCGTGTTCGAACGAAGCCGAAGAGACAAATCCGCAGACCTGAAAACAAATCCCCCCTCGCACTTCTCCACCGATTGCTCGGCCCGCGCATAATCGAACCGGGGAGCACATCGCATTTCAAACTTCACCTCGCCATGAACCGCCTTCACCCGCCGCACCAGAGCTTGTCTCGACTCCTCCTCGTGAACGACCATCAAATCAGATACCTCCGCAATCCCCGATTCGGAAAGAAAGCGGGAGAGAAGGATATTCGTCTCCGAGAAGTAAATCTTCTTCTCGGTCACCTCCGAAAGTTGAGGCGTGATTGAAAAACAACCTCCCTTTTTCCGGTCAACGTGAGCCGCAAAAACGGAAGGCGAATCAAACTCTGGCAGACAAAGAAAATCGATCCGAGCACCCGGCCCGACCAATGCCACGGTCGATAGGTCTCCGATGATCCCATACTCCTCAATAAGCGGATAGTCTTCCAGTGGCATTTGTTGGGAGTCTTTTGTTTTGTCGGGCATGACTTGATGACAGAGCAACTCGACCGGGAGGTCAATCTTGCGGACGTGAGAGAGAACGGGTGCCCGCAAAGCGCTTACATGACTGTCGCACTAACCCTACCCAGACAAAAATTGCCCTCTCGAATTTATCTAACCGAAATTTTCGTTTGGATCATGGTCCGTGTCATGCTACCCACTTATTACAACTATGAATTTTTCAAAATATGAGGTGGGCGATTTCTTCGACGAAATGTTCGCCGAGGATGGCTCCGTGCGGCCCCACTATCAGGCGATCTGCGAACGCCTCAAGGACCTCCCGGATGACGAGATGCTTCAGAAGCAGCAGGCCGTGGACCGCGCCTTCCTGCGGCAGGGAGTGACATTCACCGTTTATGACGACGATCAGGGGACGGAGCGAATCTTCCCCTTCGACCTCTTCCCCAGAATCATCCCGGGCGAGGAGTGGGAGTTTCTGGAAAAAGGACTTATCCAGCGCATGCAGGCCCTCAACCTTTTCCTCAAAGACATCTACTCGGAACAAAGAATTCTCGAGGAAGGCATCATTCCACGGCCCTACATTGAATCAGCCGCGCACTTCCGGCCAGAATTCATGAACGTGCCTGTGCCCAAGGATATCTACATCCACATTTGCGGCACCGACCTGATCCGCGACCGCGAGGGAAATTATCTCGTCCTCGAAGACAACGCCCGCTCCCCCTCCGGCGTGTCATACCTCCTCGAAAATCGCGATGCCATGAAGAAGGTCTTTCCGCACTTCTTCCCGCAAAGCGGCACCCGCTCCGTCGAGCGCTACACAGAGGATCTCCTGACCAACCTCCGCTACATCGCTCCCGATGGAGTCGATGACCCCACGGCGGTCCTCTTGACCCCTGGAGTCTACAACAGTGCCTATTTTGAACATAGCCTCCTTGCCCGCCGCATGGGTATCGAAATCGTCGAAGGGAATGATCTCGTCGTCGAAAATGGATACGTTTATATGCGGACGACCGACGGCCTCGAGCGCGTCCATGTCATTTACCGGAGGATCGACGATGACTTCCTCGACCCGGAAGTCTTTCGGCCGGATTCCATGCTCGGCGTGCCCGGTCTGATTGACGCCTACCGCAAGGGGAATGTGAGCCTCGCCAATACAATTGGAACCGGGGTCGCAGATGATAAGCTCATTTACAAATACGTTCCGGACATGATCCGGTTTTACCTCTCCGAGGAACCCCTTCTCGGGCAGGTGGAAACCTTTGTCGCCGATGATGACAAAGAGCGGAGCTACATCCTCGATAACCTGCCAAACCTTGTGGTGAAGTCGACCAACGAGGCTGGCGGCTACGGCATGCTGATCGGACCTCATGCCTCCAAGTCGGAGATCGATAATTTCCACGAAATGATTTCCGCCAACCCGCGCAACTTCATCGCGCAGCCTCCGATATCCCTCTCGCGACACCCAACCATTACCGGAGAGGGGATTCAGGGCAGGCACGTTGACCTGCGCCCTTATATCTTGTGCGGAAAAAAGATTTCCGTTCTTCCTGGGGGGCTGACCCGCGTTGCCCTCCGCAAAGGATCACTCGTCGTCAACTCATCGCAGGGCGGCGGAAGCAAGGACACGTGGGTCCTATACGGAGAATCCTAAGATATGCTTTCAAGAGTTGCAGAATCACTATACTGGATTGGTCGCTACATCGAGCGGGCGGATAACATTGCCCGCCTACTCGACGTCAATCTGAACATCCTCACCGACTTCAAGGATCTCAACGACTCGCGCCTCGTCGAGCACTGGGAACCGATCATTCGGAGCACGGGAGATTGGGACCTCTTCAAATCCCTCGGCTACAAGCCCAATTCACGGGCGGCCACCGACTTCCTCACCTTTGATCGCGAGAATCCAAACTCCATCATCAGCTGCCTCATCTCCGCGCGACAGAATGCTCGAATCATCCGAGACCAGATTCCCAGTGAGGTCTTTGAGGCGATCAATGATACTTATCTGGACCTAAGAAATTCCGGATCAGACGAGGTCTGGAAGGCTGGGCCGTATCAATTTTATCATGAGATCCAGAAATTCTCGCAACTGTTTCAGGGGATGGTTGCCTCGACCGTCGTCCGCGGTTTGGGCTACTATTTTATGGAGTGCGGGAAGTTCCTCGAGCGCGCCGATAAAACCAGCCGAATCCTCGATATCAAATATCACATTCTTCTTCCCAGTGTGCGAGATGTCGGCGGAGTTGTGGACACAGCGCAATGGACAGCCGTCCTTCGCTCTTGTAGTGCCTTCGAGGCCTACCATCGAAATTTCGTGACGAATGTCGATCCGACCCTCGTGACTGAGTTTCTTCTCTTCTCGGCCAAATTCCCGCGCGCGGTCCGATACTCTCTCGCTCGCTTGGGAGATAATCTAAACCGCATCTCCCACAATCAAGCTGACCGGTTCTCGAATGAAGCGGAGCGGGAATCCGGCAAATTGTTCAGCGACATGACCTACATCTCGGTGGAGGAGGTCTTCACGCAAGGGCTTCACGAATACCTCGACTACCTCCAGCTCCGGCTCAATCAGGTCGGCGGCGCCATCCAGGAAACATTTTTCGGTCTCAAGAACGAGTAGGGTTGGGACGGTTTCGAACAAACTCAATGGTCTTAACCATCTCCTACATCCGTCCGAACCCGGCTGAATAAGTGCCTTTGAAAATCGGCAAGCCGGGGATGTTTGTTACCCCGGAAGCTCAGATGTGGGAAGGCTCGACGCTTCCTCGAATGCTTTCGCAGCCAATAGGGTGCTGAGGTAGCGCTCACCGAAGGAACAACCGATAGTCACAATGTTCTTTCCTGCCATACCCTCTTCTTTCGCAAGTTGAATCGCGGCAAAGACATTTGCGCCAGTGGAGATTCCGCCCAGTATCCCGTCGGAGAGAGCGAGCTGCTGCGCGGTTTCAATCGCGTCTTCATTCGAGACGGTGATCACTTTATCGATCAGAGAGGTATCACAGTTTTTCGGAATGAATCCCGCTCCAATCCCTTGAATCTTATGCGGCCCCGGCTTTCCCCCTGAAATAACGGGACTGGCCGTAGGCTCAACAGCAACCGAAAGCAGTTCTTTACGCTCTTTGATCACGCTGGAGACACCCGTGATCGTCCCCCCGGTCCCTACGCCAGAGACAAAGGCATCAATCTTGCCCTCGGTGTCATTCCAAATTTCTTCCGCTGTCGTTTTCCGATGAATTTCCGGATTAGCAGGGTTCTCAAACTGCTGAGGCATAAATGCCTTTTCTCCATATTCCTCGAGAAGCTGACTCGCCTTCAAAATCGCCCCGTTCATCCCCTTCGCTCCCGGAGTCAAGACAAGCTCTGCACCGAGCATGCGGAAAAGGACTCGCCTCTCGGTGGACATCGTGTCGGGCATGACAAGGATGAGTCGGTAACCTCGTGCAGCGCAGACGAAGGCCAAGGCGATCCCGGTATTCCCGGAAGTCGGCTCAACGACGATGCTGTCCTTCGTCAACTTTCCATCGCGCTCAGCGGCCTCA
>JGI12210J13797_11039835_pt1 | contig 15648 bp, 16 predicted proteins | sample ElkSlonscriptome_3_FD_13797 | JGI IMG/M metagenome (IMG submission 13797)
CAATTGGCGTGCGGGTGATCAGCCCCCGCTCCGGGGATGTCGTGCGGGCCCGGGCCTTCGGTCGATGCGCGGTCACGGCCAGCTTGGCCGCTTTGCGACTCATCCTGAAGTCCCGAGGGGGCTCGCGCGTTCCCCCCGCCCTGGCGCGCGTCGGCGCCCTCGCGTTGGCCAGTGTCGGCGGGACCCTGATACGCCCTTTCGCTCAACTTCGTCTACCTCCCGAGCGCGACGGCGAATCGTCGCCAGGCCGCACAAGCTCTTTCAGTTGTTCATCCCGTGCCGTCTATGATGGCGATTCATTCTCAATTCTGTCAATATTCTTGTTCACAACTTCACGGGGACGGGCCACCGACGCGACACACCCGGCGCGTCCCCAAGCACCCGGCACCGGGATGCAATCATTCGGGCTTTCTTGTCGCTCGAGCGGGCCGCCGCTGCCGCAAAGCCGCGCTGGCGCGAATCAATCCAAGGGATCTAGGAGGATATAGCTGTCGTAGTCGGGCAGCACCTCAGATTTCTCGGAGGGCAGATAACGCTCTAGTGCCGCAGCGGCCGCTTTCAGCTCTGCGAGCGGATGCTCGAAGATCAAATCCAGGTCGTACATGACCCAATCCGAACCTACCGTGGGATCCACCCCCTCCACCCGCGCGCGCAGGCGGAGCGCCGGCGCATCGGCAATGCCGCCGAGCATCAAACGAATGCTCTGTCCAGGTTTGTACGACTCAAAGGTCACAACAGACAGGCGGCCATCCGCGATCTCGCCGAGCTTTTCGTGAATCTCCACCTCGTCGGTGAAGAGGATCTCCAACATCGGGACCAATGGCACCCCCTGCTCCACCGCCCCCTGGTCGCGCCCCCGGAGTATCTGCAGCAGCTTCTCCAAACGGTGGTGATCGGAGGTCGAAAGCTCGACGAATCGCGCGGCGAGGATGGCGCGCTCGCCATCGAGACTTTCCGAACGCAACACCTCGGCGACCGCAGAGATCTGGTCGCCGCGGCTCCAGGGAAGGAGGATCCTCACCGAGTCCGTGTTCGACACAGCGTTCTTGGGCGCGATGAAACCCAGCCCGCCCCAAGAGATGTCGCGGGTGCGAACCGTGAGCGACCCACCGCTCGCAGACTCCAACCGAACCGGGACGGTCAACGAGAGGCGCGGCTGTTTGCGTCGATCTGCCGCGCCGTCGTCGGCGCTCGATCCGCTTGCCCGCGCCAGCCCTTCGCCGAGGTCCTCAACACTTCCCTTCGTCGCGTGCAGGTGCTCCGGTCGCTCGTCGAGGAAGGCACTGTCAATACTCGGGTCGCCCATGGTTCGCCTCTTCACTGTCAGGAAACCAGCATCGTGTACAGGATGCACTCAGTATGAGGAGCAGGTTGGACAAGCGAGATGCCCTCTTGCGGACACCGCTTCCGCGCCCGGCGCGACCTTTCGCACCGCAACCCCGCTGAAGTGACTAAAGATCAAAACGAGCGTCTTCCTCGGCCAGCTCTTCGCGGTCGATCGCCTCCAGTGACAGGCTATCCACCAGGCTGTCGACCTGCGAGCTTTTCGACTTGAAGCGAATGTGCTGAGACACGTGCGCCTTGGAATTGGCATGCTCTATTGCCTGCACATCATCGATGCGGTCCTCGTCATAAAGCGCACACAACGCTTGGTCGAAGGTCTGCATGCCGTAGTTGGCGCCCTGCTCGATCGTCTGCTTCATGCTGTCGTAATCGAGATTGGCGATGAGGTCGGCCATGCGCGGCGTATTGACAAGGATTTCGATGGCCGCCATCTTGCTGCCGTTTTTGGTGGGAACCAACCGCTGGCAGACGATCGCCCGCAAGTTCTGGGAGAGGCGCTTGGCCTCCTGCTCCAGAACCTCCCTGTCGAAGAAACTCAGCATACGCTCGATGGACGATACGGCATTGTTGGCGTGGATCGTAGAGAGGCAGAGATGGCCGGTATTGGCGAACTTGATCGCATATTCCATGCTCACCGTATCGCGGATCTCGCCCATCAGGATCACGTCCGGGGCTTCGCGCATGGCCGCACGCATCCCCGAGTCGAAGGACTGCGTATCGGTGCCGACCTCGCGCTGGGCCACCAGTGATCGCTTATGCTTGTGCATGAATTCGATGGGATCTTCCAGGGTGATGATATGGCCCGGAAAATGGCTGTTGCGGTGATCGATCATGGCCGCCAGAGTGGTCGATTTGCCTGAGCCCGTCGCACCTGCCACCACGATCAAACCATGCTTCTGCTCGGCGAGCTTCTTCAGCACCGGTGGCACGCCCAGCCCATCGATCGTGGGAATATCACCGCGAACGTGACGCATCACGACAGAAATCTCCCCGCGCTGACGAAAGCCATTGCCGCGGAAGCGCCCCATTCCGTTGATAGAGAAGGAGTAATCGATTTCGCCCATCTCTTCGAACTCAGCCATCTTGCGATCCGACAGCATGGAGCGGAGCATGCGTTCCGTATCACCGGGCTCAAGCTCCTGATCGAGCGCCTTAAAGCCGAACGGGCCCTTGATCGTCGGGCGGGCATGGGTATGTAAGAAGAGGTCCGCCCCGCCATTCTTGACCATGACGCTGAGGTAAGCCGCGATTCTGTCTTCGGGATCGGTAGTCGTCTTTTGTTCGCTCATCGTTTTTCCCTTATTTTCTGAATCTTAAAAACTTTTTCGAAATCAGGCATTAGGTGGGTGAGCGGGCAGGTGGACCGGCGCCGGTCTACCCTCGCCGAAACCCGACTCGGCCACCTCGCCGGAGCCCCGGCTCAAACAATGGGAAACCAAGCCGAGTCAAGGATTGCGTCCGCTCAGGCCAGGAGTGCGCTCATGAAGCAGATTTTCGTCACGAAGTGACAATTTCGTCACCGCGCCGCAGACGCCGCGGTGCGGGTCCAACTCCCGCCGGGGCGTCTCGCATCGCGCGGTGTCGCTGCCCAGCAGCGGTTCGTCGACAGACATGCCGCTCTCCTGATCCGGGTCTGGCAGTGCTCTGCCTTTAAGGCTAGGCAGATTCCGCGCCAACCAGATCGTGCGCGTCTCGGGCTAGAGGCCGGGGGCGATGCTGGAGGGTCGAAGCGACGCTGGTCGCGCCGCGCGGGGTGCGTGCGGAGTGAGCCTCGTTCCGCGATCGCGGGTCAAGGACGAATCTCGATCGGCGTCCCCTCGCCGGTCGCCTGCCAGATCTCATCGATGGCCTGGTTCGAAACGGCGATACAGCCTTGGGTCCAGTCCTCGTGACGCACCAGGTCCTGCAGTTCGCGATGCTCGTTGGGCGCGGGCTGGCCGTGGATCATGATCTGCCCGCCTGGAGGGACGCCACGCCGCGCTGCGCGCAGACGATCGCGCGCGTTCGGATAGCTGATGTGGATGGACTTGTAGAAGTTGCGCGACGGCTGACGCCAATCGAGCCGGTAGCGCCCCTCCGGCGTGCGTCCATCGCCCTCACGCTCTTTGTGCCCCTCGGGCGCAAACCCAAGGGAGATCGGATAGGAGCGAATCGGGCGTTCGTCGCGGACCAAGTAGAGCCGCCGCTCGGACTTCTCGACGACGACCAGGTCGGCAATCAAGCGCCGATACTCGGCTGCGACCTCGCCCGCGTAGTCCGGCGCCGCGGCCTCTTCGGCCGGCTGCTTAACGATCTGACTCAGGTAGGACATCGCGAGGCTCGGCGCCGACATGCTCAGCCACCCGAGGAACAAGAGGCAGGACAGAACGGCGGGCATTGGAGGCGCGAATCAGAGTAACCACTTGGACCGCGCGTGATTCTATCGGAGGCCGAACGCCTGGCCAAGCCAGGCGAGCGAGTCAGCTGCGCTCGCCGCAGCGGGCATCCGCTCAACCCATTCGAGTCCGTCGAGCGCGCCGTCTGGCGCCAGACGATAGCCGCGGACTTGGTCTCGCGCAGCGAAGACCTGGTCCTCATACCAAAGCGGGACATACGGCAGCTCGTCTAGGAGATGCGCCTGCAACTGCCGGTAGAGCTGGGCCTGGACGGCCAGATCCGCCTCGCCGCGCGCCGCCTCGATGAGCCGGTCTGCAACGGCGCTGCGGTAGCGCCCGCGGTTGGCCCCGTCCGGCGGCACCGAAGCGCTGTGGAAGGCATAGCGGAAGATGTCCGGCGTGCGCAGCCCGACCCAGGTCAAGCCGTAGAGCTGAAAGCGCCCCGCCTGGACGTCGCCGAAGAAGGTGCCCCAGTCGTAGCTGCGGATCTCGAGGGCAATGCCGACGTCGGCGAGCTGCGCCTGGATAGCGGTGGCAAGGCGCAGGCGGAAGGGGTCGCTCGAGGTCTTGTAGACGAGCTCGAGCGGCCGCTCGGGGCCGTAGCCGGCGCGGCCCAGCCAAGCGCGCGCCGCGGCCAGGTCGTGCCTCGGCGCCTGCGCGGTGGCGCCGGCCCAATGCTCCGGCGGAAACAGGCCCGCCGCCGGGCGGCCGGCATCCCGGAAGAGGTGGCCGAGGATGGCCTCAGGGTCGATGCCATGAGCGATCGCCCGGCGCACCGTCAGACGTCCGGTCTGCGGATCCTCCAGGTTGAACCCGAGGTAAGAGACGTTGACGCCGGCGCGTCGCTCGACGCGCACCGCCCCGCGCCGGCGCAGGTACCCGATCAGCTCCGGGGGCAGATCGTTCTGCAGCATATCGATCTCCCCGCGGAGCAACTTCATGACTCGCACGTTCGGATCGCGCACGGACACCAGCTCGACGACCTGCCCATCGCGGCGCCGCTGCAGACGCAGCCGCCCGGGCGTGGACCAATCGACGAGGCGGAAGGGCCCGCTACCAATCGGCTGGCGCTCGAACCGATGGCCGGCGGCGATCCGCTCGGCCGGCAGGATACCGATGCCGAGGTAGGCAGGGAACAGGGGGTCGGCCTCGGCCAGGTGGAACTCGATCCGGTCGCGGCCGCGGGCCTCGACAGACCGGATCAAGCTCAAGACCTCCCGGTGCGGCGAGGGCGAGCCCGGCGCAAGGATGGAGGCAAAGGTGGCCGCGACATCGGCCGCGTCCAAGGGCTCGCCATCGCTGAACGGTCGCCTGCCCTCACGGAGAGTGAAGCGATAGTGGGTCGGGGTCAGCCGCTCCCAGGTCGCGAGCGAGGGCATCGGAAGGCTGCGCGCATCGAACTCGACGAGGCGCTGGTAGAGCAGCCGATTGACCCGATCCGATGTCGCGTCGGTAGCCCGACGCGGATCCAAATTGCGCGCGGAATTGGCAATACCGAGGCGCAGCACGTCCTCAGACGGCGGTGGCCCGCCGCAGCCGCTCAGCAGCAGCAAGACCAGCAGCGGCCACCGCAGCCGCGTCACCAATGACGGTAGGGGTGACGGGCGAGGTTGACGTTGTAGTAGCGCGCCTCCCCGGTGACCTCGGCGCCGAGCCAGTCAGGACGCGTAAACGCCTCGTCCTCGCTTCCGAGCTCCACTTCCGCCAACACCAGCCCCGCGTTGGCCCCGGCAAAGACGTCGAGGTCCCAGACGTGATCGCCGGCCCGGACCTTGTAACGCGTCTTCTCGATCGGCGACGAGACGGACAACTCACGCAGCATTGCCTCGGCGTCAGCGGCCGGGATCGGGTACTCGTATTCGCTGCGGCTGAGGCCGTTACCGGGCCCTTTGATCGTCAGATAGGCCTGCTCCCCGGCGACGCGCACCCGAATGGTCGCGTGCGATTGGTTGGCGAGATAGCCCTGCATGAGGACCTTCTCGTCCTGCACGGCGGTCTTCCAGGAGTCGCCCGCCACCAGGAACTTACGCTCGATCTCGACTGCCATGGATCAAAACCCCCATGCTTTGAGTTGCTTGCCCGACCGCGGCTTGGGTCAGGCGGCCCCGTCAGCCGGCGCTCGGTGCGGCCCCGCGCGCTCGAACAGCGCCATCGCTTCGATGTGTGCCGTGTGCGGGAACATGTCCATCGCGCCCGCCGCCACCAACCGATAGCCTAGCCCATGGACCAACCGATCGGCATCGCGCGCCAGGGTGGCCGGATAGCAGGAGACATAGACCAACCGTTCGACGCCGAGGCGCGGGAGCCACTCGAGCACCTCGAGCGCCCCGGTGCGCGGCGGATCGAGCAGCGCCTTCTCGAAGCGCCCCTGCTGCGGCCAGGACGACAGCGCCGCCTCGCCATAGAGATCGGCGACCTCGAAGCGCGCGTTCGCGAGGTGGTTGCGCTCGGCATTGCGACGCGCGCGCGCCACGAGGCCGGAGTCCGCCTCGATCCCCAGCACGCCGGCGGCCCGCCGCGCGAGCGGCAGCGTGAAATTGCCGAGACCGCAAAAGAGGTCGAGCACCCGCTCGTCGGGCTGGGGGTCGAGCAACGCGAGGGCCTGGTCGACCATCAGACGGTTGAGCTCGAGATTGACCTGCGTGAAGTCGGCCGGTTCGAAGTCGATGTGCACCCCGTGGTGCGGCAGCGTGTAGCGCAGCGTCACCTCCTGGCGCGGCAACGGCCGAATGGTTTCGATGCCGCCCTCCTGCAGGTAGACGTGCAAACCGGTCTCCGCCGCCAGCCTCTCGAGCCGGGCGACATCGCCTGGCGAAGGGCTCTCCAGCACGCGAAAGACGAGCACGGCCGGGCCCTCGCCGATGGCCAGCTCGACCTGCGGAACACGCTCGCGGATCCCGAGGTCCTGCAGGGCCGCGGCGATCGCTGGGAGCTGCGCCCCGCAGTCGGGGTGCAGAATGTCACAGCGGGTCAGGTCGGTTACTAGCGAGGTTCCGCGCTCGCGAAACCCGACCAACACGCGGCCCTTTTTGCGCACGAAGCGCACGCCGAGGCGCGCCTTGCGGCGATAACCCCAGGGCCCACCGGCCAGCGGCGCGAGCCAGTTCTCGGGCGCCACCTTGCCGAGGCGGGCCAAGACGTCTTGGAGAATCCCCTGTTTGAACCGGACCTGGGCATCGCCCGCCAGGTGCTGCAGCCGGCAGCCGCCGCAGACGCCGAAATGNGGACAGCGGGGTGGCGTCCGCTCCGGCGCGGCGCGCAGGACTTCGAGCACCCGCGCCTCGTCGTAGTGACGCTGCAGGCGCGTGTAGCGCGCGCTCACACGCTCGCCTGCCAGGGCCCCGTCGATGAACACGGCCTTGCCATCGACGTGCCCCAGCCCCCGCCCGTCATGGCTCAGGGACTCGACGTCGACCTCGACGGGATGCTCGGGCAACGGTCGCCGGCGCCTGGACAAGCCTTCCCCGCCTCAGTCCGGAAAGACGCCGGTCGAGAGGTAGCGATCACCGCGGTCACAGACGATGGTCACGATGACGGCCTGCTCGACGACCGCCGACAGGCGCAAGGCCGCCGCGACGGCACCGCCCGAGGAAACGCCGGCGAAGATCCCCTCGCGCGCAGCGAGCTCGCGCATCGTCGCCTCCGCTTCGTCCTGGGAGACATCGATGATCCGATCGACCCGGCTCGGCTCGTAGATCTTCGGCAGGTAGGCCTCTGGCCAACGGCGGATGCCGGGGATGCTCGAGCCCTCCTGTGGCTGCACCCCGACGATCTCCACGGCCGGGCTGCGTTCCCTGAGAAAGCGCCCAGCCCCCATGATCGTCCCAGTCGTACCCATCGAGCTGACGAAATGGGTCACCGCACCGCCCGTATCGCGCCAGATCTCGGGGCCGGTCGTCGCGTAATGAGCGGCGGGATTGTCCGGATTGGCGAACTGATCGAGCCTCAACCCTTCGCCACGCGCCGCCATCGCATTGGCGCGGTCGATCGCCGCCTCCATACTCCCCTCACGCGGCGTCAGTATGATTTCGGCGCCGAGGCTCTTCATGACGGCGCGCCGCTCGCGGCTCATGTGCTCAGGCATGACGAGGACCATCCGATACCCCTTGATCGCGGCGGCCATCGCCAGCGCAATCCCGGTATTGCCGCTGGTCGCCTCGATCAGCGTGTCACCCGGCCGGATGGCACCGCGCTCTTCGGCGCGGCGGATCATGTGCAAAGCCGGGCGGTCCTTCACCGAGCCGGCCGGGTTGTTGCCTTCGAGCTTGACCAAGATGAGGTTGCCGGTATTGCCCGCCAGACGCTGCAGACGCACCAGCGGCGTGTTGCCGACGGCGTCCTCGATCGTGGGATAGATCATGGTCATCTTGCTCCGCAGCGGACTCCTCTGAACGGCGCCCTCAACCAGGATTGTGCTACAGACCGCGTCACGCGAGGAACCCCCGGCGCCGACCCTCCCGGCCGGACCGGCCCGCATCGGAGCCGCTGGGCTGGGCGCCGCGACCGCACTGCAATTCGCTATTGGATCGGGGAATGCCTGAGCATCGCTGGTGGAGCACAGCGGCGCAAGGCGCGCTAACCGAACCTCCTCTACACTTGGGTCGATCCGGAGTCGCGACAGAGGATTGGAAAAATGATGGACTCCTCCGACAATCGAGCGGACCCCAACGCCAGCGTGCGCGACGAGGCCCTCGCCCTGGCCGCCGCCGGCGACGACGCCGAACTCGCGGCCGAGCTCTACGCCGCATTGCGGGCCAGCCTGCCTGACGAGCTGACCGCGCTAAGAGCGCATTGTGTAGCGGCGGATTGGCCGGCCGTCGCCGAGCTCGCCCATCGCGTGCGCGGGGCGAGTCGCTACTGTGGCGTCCCGGCCCTGGATCAGTCGCTGGCGACCCTGGAGCGGGTGGCCCGCGACGGCGGCGATGCCGGCGCCATCAGCGCAGCCGCAGCGCAGGTCGAGACGGAAGCGCAACGGCTGCCCTAGCGGCACACTCACGGGGAGAGACCATTCGATGCCTCAGGCACAACCTGCATTATCCTTGCGGTTCCAACTGGTCCTTGCGGTCGCCGGCACCACGCTGGCGCTACTGCCGCTGGCCGCGAGCCAGGCCTCAAACCCATGGCCGAGGTTCGATTCGCCCAGCAGCGGCAGCCCCGCCGCGATCGGTGCCCCGGCGAACGGCTGCCTCGCCGGTGCGGGCAGCTTGCCTCCCACGGGCCCCGGCTTCGTCAGTATCCGCCGGGAGCGCAACCGCTTCTATGGCCATCCGGAGCTGATCCGGTTCGTCGAAGACCTCGCCGAGCGATTGGCACGGCGGACCAACAAAGTGCTGATGGTCGGCGACCTCGCCCAACCGCGCGGCGGACGCATGGCCTCCCTCCACGCCAGCCATCAGAACGGCCTGGACGTGGACCTCTGGCTCGAACTGGCCGAGAATGAGGATCGGGCGCGCCGGCTGCGCTCGGTCGATCCGGACCCGCAGAGCATGGTAAGCGGCGACAGGGGCCTGGCTTCGGCCTGGGGCCCGCACCAGCGCTTTCTGATCCAGGCCGCAGCCGGGGATCCGCGAGTCGACCGACTGTTTGTCAACCCGGCAATCAAACGCCACCTCTGCGCCGTGACCGACGAGGATCGCACCTGGCTCCGCAAGGTGCGGCCCTGGTGGGGACACGACGCCCACATCCATGTGCGCCTACGCTGCCCGACTGGAAGTGCCGGCTGCGGCGGGCAGCCACCGCCGCCCGCCGGCGACGGCTGCGGGGCGCAGCTCAACTGGTGGTTCTCCGAGGAGGCAGCCAAGCGCGCCGGCGGTGGCACCGGGAAGCGCGACCCGATTCCAGAGGCATGCCAGGCGCTGCTTGGCGCCCCCTAGCCTGCTGCGAGGAGTCGAATCCGTTGAAAAAGACGGCGGCTCCCTCCATGATCGCCGACGTTGCACGGAATAAGCTCACGACGCGGACTTGACGAGGAATCAAGGTTGGCTCTGCGAATCAAGAGTCATTGGTGGAACGACGAGGCCAGCCGCTCGCTGAGCGAGATTGCGACGGCCCTCGCCGCCAATGCGTGGCGCATCGCGCTGGACAAGGCCATCAACCTTCACTGCGAACGCTTCGTCTATCGCGACGACGAGCAGCGCATGGCGGTGATCCAAGAATACTTGATCTACCTGATCCAGCTGGGTGACCGCATGGCGCACGAGCGCCTGGACGACGCCGAGCGCCGCGACCTGATCACGCAATTCGCCGCGAAGGTCACCGAGCACGTCCAAGACAACAGCCGCGATCTATTTGGCGATGGCGACTACGGAGGTCCCTTCATCGCGCGACTCAACGTGCGATCCGAGGAGTACGCCGGGTTCCAGCTCACCGACGACGGTCCAAGCTACGCCTTCCTGCGCCACCTGGGTCACGAAATCCAAGCACTGATGGGACAGGCGGAGGAAAACCGCTGGGTCATCGACCAGGTCATGGACAAGGATGGCTACGAGGCCTACAAAACGTTCGCCCGCGCCGTCGGCAATCTGTTACCGAGGTAGCGTCTTCGAGACCGGACAGTTGCCGATGCCGCCCAATTCGGGTAGGGTTCGCTGCGCTATTCGCTGGCTGCCGCAGTGCCGCGCTGGCACTGACCCCGCCGCTGACACGCAATGCCCGTGTGCTTGTCTTCGCAACAAGTAGTCGCATGTAACGGCCATGGCAGGTCGAGCGAGACGCCTTGTCGACAGCGATAACAATTCCCTCGCAAGGCGCATGACCGGCTCTGGACGACCGTTCACGACGAGCCGTTTCGGGACGACTCGACGTCCCGCCGCCAGTCCCTGGCACCCACTGAGGTAATACATGTCCATTCGCATTAGCGGCGATATGCTGGCCCTGGACGTCAGCATCCGATCGATCATCGAGCAACAAGCCAAGCGCCTTGCGGCACGCTTCCCGGGCCGGGACATCCACACCGAGGCCCGTATCCTTGAGGAATTCGACCCGGTGCGCGGACACCGCGTCCGCTGCGAGCTGCGGATCGAGCTCGCCGGCCGCCGGCAAATCGTGATACGCGAGGCGCGCAAGGAGGCCATTGAGGCAGTGTCGGCCGCCTTCGCATCGGTCAAGATCCGACTGCGGCGATTGACGCGACCGGTCCCTGCAGACCCGGTCGAGGAGCCACCGCCGAACATGCAAGTGGCCGGGATCAGACGTTGAAGCGGAAGAGGATCACGTCGCCGTCGCGAACCACGTAGTCTTTGCCCTCCGAGCGCAGCCGCCCGGCCTCCCTCGCGCCTTGCTCGCCACGGCAGGCGATGAAGTCTTCATAGCCGATCACCTCGGCGCGAATAAAGCCACGCTCGAAATCGGTGTGGATGACCCCGGCCGCCTGAGGCGCCTTGCTACCGCAGGGAATCGTCCAAGCCCGGACCTCCTTCGGCCCCGCGGTAAAGAAGGTCTCCAGCCCGAGCAGACGATATCCGGCTCGCACGACGCGGTTCAGGCCCGGCTCGACAAATCCGAGCTCGGCCAGGAAATCGGCCCGCTCGCGGTCATCAAGGGCCACCAGCTCGGCTTCGATGGCGGCGCAGACCGGCACGACCTCGGCGCCCTCCGCGCCGGCGAGGGCGCGGACCCGTTCCAACAGCGGATTGTCGCCGAACCCGTCTTCGGCGACATTGGCCACATACATCGTGGGCTTGGCCGTCAACAGGAAGAGGTCGCCAAGCTCGAGGTGTTCCGCCTCATCGAACCCCATGGCCCGCACCGGCGTGCCTTCGTCGAGCTGCTGACGCACGCGCTCGAGCAATTCCTTGCGCGCCAACACCCGCTTATCCCCCGTCTTCGCTGCACGGACGGCGCGATCGAGGGCCTTATCGACCGACTCTAGATCTGCCAGCGCCAGCTCGGTATTGATCACCTCAATATCGCGCAGCGGGTCGACCCCGCCGGCGACGTGGATGACGTTATCGTCCTCGAAGCAGCGCACAACGTGGGCGATCGCATCGGTCTCGCGGATGTTGGCGAGGAATTTGTTGCCGAGCCCCTCGCCTTGCGAGGCGCCGGCGACCAGGCCCGCAATGTCGACGAACTGCATCGTCGTCGGCACCGCTTTCTGCGGCCCGACGATTTCAGCGATGGTGTCGAGCCGGGGATCTGGCAACGGCACGACCCCAAGATTCGGGTCGATGGTGCAAAAGGGGTAATTCTCGGCCGCGATGGCCGTCTCGGTCAGTGCATTGAAGAGGGTCGACTTGCCGACGTTCGGCAAGCCCACAATACCGCAACGAAATCCCATAGTGGTTGATGGCCTAGCAAGATGGTTGGCGTAAAGGGTGTCGAGGTGGTGATGTCCGGTGGCCAGACAGGCGTCGATCGGGCCGCCCTGGATGCCGCAGTCGCAGTCGGTCTGCCCGTCGGCGGTTGGTGCCCACGCGGACGCCGCGCCGAGGACGGTGTCATCCCGGCGCGCTATGCGCTACGCGAGACACCCGGCAGCGACTACGCCGAACGCACCGAGTGGAACGTCCGCGACAGCGACGCAACGCTCATTGCCGTTCGCGGCGCGCTGACCGGCGGGACCAGGCTGACCGCGCGACTGGCCGACGCCCTCGGCCGTCCCCTGTTCGTCTGCGACCTGCTGCGCCACAACGACCCACAGGCAATCGTCGACTGGCTGGGCACGCACCAGACCCGGGTGCTCAACTGCGCCGGACCGCGCGAATCCGGGGCACCCGGTATCTACGATGCAGCTCGGTCGCTGTTCCTGGCCGTCTTTTCGGCTCAGGTCTAGTTCTCCTGCGCCGAGCGATTGTAGACATCGTCGAAGCGGACGATGTCGTCCTCCCCGAGGTAGCTGCCAGACTGCACCTCGATGATCTCCAAGGGGATGGTTCCGGGGTTCTCCAGGCGGTGTTGGGCCCCGACCGGGATATAGGTGGACTGATTCTCGGTGATCAAGAAAGACCGGTCGTCACAGGTGACCCGTGCGGTGCCGCAGACGACGATCCAGTGCTCGGCGCGGTGGTGGTGCATCTGCAGCGACAAGGCCTCGCCCGGCTTGACCGTCAGGCGCTTGACCTGGTAGCGCTCCCCTCTGCCGATGCCCTCGAAGTCCCCCCAGGGGCGGTGCACCCGCTGATGGTGGCGATACTCGATGCGTTCCTCCCGCTGCAGGAACTGGGTGACCGCCTTGACGTCCTGGGCGCGATCCTGATGTGCCACCAGCACGGCATCCGGCGTCTCGACGACGATGAGATCGTGCACGCCGACGGCGGCCAGCATCCGGTGGCGCGCGATCAAGAGATTGTTGCTGGCATCGTGGACAAAGGCATCGCCGTCGAGGACATTGCCGGAATCGTCGTGTTCACTGACTTCCCACAGCGTCGACCAGGCGCCGACGTCCGACCAGCCGACGTCGAGCGGCAGCACCAGGGGCGCCGGAGTTTCGCCCGCGGATGCGTTAGAGAGGGGCTCCATCACGGCATAGTCGATCGAATCGCTCGGGCAGGCCGCAAAAGGCTCCGCCGGGACACGCAGAAAGTCGCCATCGCGCTCGGCGATACGGTAAGTGGCATCGACGACGTCGGCGATTTCCGGGCGATGGCGCGCGATCAGCTCCAACCACAGGGACGCCTTGAGCATGAAGATGCCGCTGTTCCACAGATACTCGCCGGCGCTGAGATAGCGCTGCGCAGCGNCCNNGTCTGGCTTCTCGACGAAGGCCTCGAGGCGATAGACGGGCCCTAGCGTGTCGGCCGCGTCAAAGGTGCTACCCTGGCGAATGTAGCCGTACGCGGTCTCGGCCTTGTTCGGGACGATGCCAAAGGTCACCACTGCCCCCGCTCGGGCCAAGCGATAACCATCGGCGGCACGTGCCCGGAAGCCCGCTTCCTGACGAATCGTGTGATCGGCAGGCATCACCAAGAGGACCGGGTCCGCGCCAGCGGCTGTGGCGGCATGCGCCGCCAGGGTCAGCGCCGGCGCCGTGTTGCGGCCCTTCGGCTCCAGCAAGATCGCCGCGGACTGCCGCCTCATCAGGCGAAACTGCTCGGCAACGAGGAACCGATGGGCCTCGTTGCAGACAATCAGCGGGTCGAGCAGTTCGATCGCCACCCCCGGGTGCTCGACCTCGATACCATCGAGCCGACGGACCGTGTCTTGGAGCATCGTGCGCTCGCCGGTCAACGGCAAAAACTGCTTGGGATAGGCCTCACGGGATAACGGCCAGAGCCGGGTCCCCGAGCCACCGGAGAGGATCACGGGTTGTAGCGACATAGCGGCAGGCCCTGCTGCGTTGGGGATCCTTGGTCGCCGGGATTAGAGCAAGTCCGGCGGGGAGCGTCAATTTGCCGGGCCGGTCACTCCGACCGGCTCAGGGCACGGCGCAGGGCAACCCAGCCGAAAGCAACTCACTCCCCCTGAACGCCAACCAGGTCGCGGTAGGCATGCCAGGTGCCATGGCCGACCAGCGGCATGAAGACCAGCAAGCCGAGATAGTAGGTCAGGATGCCGATACCGACGAACATCGCGATCAGGGCCGCCCATAACGACATCGCCGCCCAGTTCTCACGAACCGCGGCCAGGCTCGTCTGCATTGCTGTGACCACGTCGCCCTGGCGATCCATCAGCATCGGCACCGTAATGGCGCTGATCGAGAAGGTGAAAGCCGCGATCGCACCGCCGATGGCAAGCCCCGTGAGGACGAACGCCGGACTCTCGCCGGAGAGGAATACCCGCCAGATGAAGTGCTCCCAGGGCGGGACGGGTTGATCGTAGAGCAACGCGAAGGTCAGCAGGGCGGACAACATCCAAGCAAGCAGGATCAGCAAGAGCACAATGGCCATCGCCCAGAGCTGCACCGAGTTGCGACGCCAACCGCGCAGCGCGGAGCAGAATTGCACTCGCTCGCCGCGCCTCAGGGTCTCACTGATCTGGTACAGCCCGATCCCCAGCAGCGGGGCGACCAAAAAGAATCCAGCCGCAAGCGCCGGCACGATGAAGAACAAGCGCTCGGCATTGAGCCCCAGGGTCAACAACCAGCTCACGACGACGAAGAAGGCGCCGTAAGTGAGGCTGAAGCGAGGCGCGCGGGTCAGGTCCTGCCAGCCCTGCCCGAGCCACTCCCAAGGGGCATTGAGGCTGACGCGGCGGACCCCGGGCCGCTCACAGGCAGCCGGAACAACGGCGGCAAACTCGTTCATTGGCCATCCTCCTTATCTCCAGTCTGGTAGTCGGTGACGCGTCGCCTCTTGTTGTCTCTGGTGGCTTGGCTGGGCGACTGACGCAGGGCAATGTTGACGGAAACACGATGGCCGGGCAAGCGGGTGACGAGGACCCCAAGGCGCGGCCGCTTGGGCACGGTGCAACAACAACCTAAACAGGTTGCCGCAGCTTTCTCCCCTCTCCCCGGTGGGGCGAGGGGCTCTCGGGCAAGTTGTGCGAGTTGTTCTTGAACCCCTCCTTATCAATCATCCGGAAAGAAATCGGCGCATAATCCTTACTATGAAATTCGCGCAGCACGTTCGCTCCCTCGCCCTCTGGGAGAGGGTTGGGGTGAGGGAAGGATCAGGGGCGAGACGACATTTCATCGTCCGACCTGGCTCGGCTCGCCCCATGATCGTTAGAAGAGGCCCTCCAAGAGCTCCGCGACGCCCGGCTGATGTTCGGCGGGGCCCAACAGGGGTCGCTCGGGGCCGAGACCCGTCCGCCAGAGCGACTCCTCGCGCAGGTATTCCTCGACCCTACCCGGGCCAGGGGCGAGCACCTCGGCGCCGGTGCGCGCATCGATCTGCACCCGGACGAGCCCGGGTGGCGGGTCGAGGCGGGCCTCGGGCTTGCCGTCGAGTGCCGCGGCCATGAAGTCGGCCCAGATATCGAGCGCGGCGCGGCCCCCGTATTCGCGCCGGCCGAGCGGGGTAAATTCGTCGAAGCCCATCCAGGCCACGGC
>JGI12210J13797_11209590_pt1 | contig 15646 bp, 14 predicted proteins | sample ElkSlonscriptome_3_FD_13797 | JGI IMG/M metagenome (IMG submission 13797)
ACGGGTGATTTCAAGGAGAGTTTACGGTAGATACGGGTTTTTTCCGAATAAAAGATCAGAAAACGGAGGTGTAAGGATGGCGGACAAAATTGCAGAATTATTGGGAGATGAGGCGGACCACTTATTGAACCATGAATGCCGGACGATCTCAAAAGAGATGCTCTACCTGCCGGGTCCCGATTTCGTGGATCGGGTGGTATCCCAGAGCGATCGAACGGTGCCGGTGCTGCGGTCCATTCAGACCCTGTTCGATCACGGCCGCCTGGCCGGGACCGGGTATGTTTCGATTTTGCCGGTGGATCAGGGAATCGAGCATTCCGCGGGGGCCTCCTTCGCGCCCAATCCGATCTATTTCGATCCCGAAAACATCATTGAATTGGCCATCGAGGGCGGCTGCAACGGGGTGGCATCCACCCTGGGGGTGTTGGGTTCCGTGGCCCGAAAATATGCCCACAAGGTCCCCTTCATTCTGAAGATGAATCACAATGAACTGTTGAGCTATCCCAATTCCTATGATCAGATCCTGTTCGCCGACGTGGATCAGGCTTTTGAGTTGGGGGCGGTGGCGGTGGGGGCTACCATCTACTACGGTTCCGAGGAGAGCAGGCGACAGATTCAGGAGATTACGGAGGTCTTCCGATATGCCCACAGCCTGGGGATGGCCACCATTCTGTGGGCCTACCTGCGAAATTCCGCGTTCAAGGCGGACAAGGATTATGGGGCTTCCGCCGACCTGACCGGTCAGGCCAATCATTTGGCGGCCACCATCGAGGCGGATATCGTCAAGCAGAAGCAGCCGGTCAACAACGGCGGTTACAAAGCCGTGGATTTCGGCAAGACCCATCCCAAGGTGTATGAAGACCTGACCAGCGACCATCCCATCGACCTTACCCGATATCAGGTGGTCAATTGCTACATGGGACGGGCCGGACTGATCAATTCAGGGGGGTCTTCCGCCGGGAAAAATGATCTGGCCCAGGCGGTGCGGACCGCGGTGATCAACAAGCGGGCCGGGGGCATGGGATTGATCTCCGGTCGAAAGGCGTTTCAGAGGCCCATGGAAGAAGGGGTGCGGCTCCTCAACACCATTCAGGACGTCTATCTAGACGAGCGCATCACCGTCGCCTGATCCCTCGCCGATCTCCTGGGACCTCAGATCGGTGAGGATGTCGATGATCCGGGCCCGGAAGCCTTCGGGGGCCCGGATCTCTCCCCATCCCTTTTGGGATTGAAACAGGCCGTCATAAGCGGTGTCGTGGTATGAGCGGATCAGATGCGGTATCGATTCCTCCTCCAAAGCGGGGCCGACCAGTTGCGCCTCAAAGGGGTCCTCCAGGACGGCGATTTTAACAAATTCCGTAATTTCATTTTCCGGGTTCGACGGATTTTCGGGTGTTTCGCTCATGTTTTTTTCTCCTCGTAGTCGACGTGCATCAAATAAAGGCCGTGGGGCGGCGCGGTGGCGCCGGCCCGCCCCCGGTCTCCGGAAGCCAGGATTTTCCGGAACTCCGAAACAGTGGTTTTCCCGGCCCCCACATCCACCAGGGTGCCCACGATATTCCGGACCATGTAGCGCAGAAAGCCGTCGGCGCATACCTGATAGGTCACCAATCCTTCCGGGTCCGAAACGATTTTCGATTGGATAATCCGGCGCCGGGTGTGGGCCCGGGGGCTTCCGGCCCCCTCGAAGGCTTTGAAATCGTGTTCCCCTGCAAGGCAACCGGCGGCTTCCGCCATGGCCGCCGGGTTCAAGGGGCGGCGGACATGCCAGACATAGAGGCGTTCAAGGGCCGAGGGCAGGGGCCGGTTTCGAATGCGGTAATGATAGGTTTTTCCGCGGACATCGAACCGGGCGTGAAACCCCGGGTCCATTTCCCGGCAGTCCCGAATCACGATGTCCGCATCCAGAAGACTGTTGAGTCCTTTCTGGAAAACATCCGGAGAAAGGCGGGTTTCGCATGTAAAATGGGCGGTCTGGCCGTATGCATGCACCCCCGCATCCGTCCGTCCGGAGCCGTTCAGGGTGATTGTTTGGCCGGTCATAGTCTCCAAGGCCCGTTCGATCTCTCCCTGCAGGGTTCGGTCTCCCTTTTGCCGCTGCCATCCGTGGTACCGGGTCCCGTCGTATTCGATGGTGAGTTTGAAGTTTCCAATCATGCAAAAGGCCTTACATCAACAGCGCCACCGACAATGAAAGAAAAGAGAGCAGGGTCGAGAGCACGATGGCCGAGGAGGCCAGCTCGGTATTGCTGTTCAATTGGGCTGAAAGCACATAAATGGCGGTGGAGGTCGGAAGGCAAAAGAAGATCATGCCGACCTTGAAGGGGATTCCGGTGACATGAAACAGTTTCAAAAAACCGTAGCCGACCAGCGGAAAGATCAACAGCTTGAAAATCGCCGCCACCAGCGACAGATTCATGTATCCTTTCAGATTTGAGAAGGTCAGCACCCCGCCGATGGAGAGCAGGGCCAGGGGCAGGGTCACCGAGGTGGTGAGCCGAAGGGTGTTGTCGATAAACCGGGGAAAGGTATTGATCATGTGCGCATAGAGGATTCCGGCGAGACAGGCGATGATCAGCGGGTTGGAAATCACCGCCTTCAGGGTGAGGCGACTTCGTTCCCCCAGGGTAAATCGCTTGCCGGAAAACCAGATGAGGGTGGATACGGCCAGAACATTGATCAGCGGAATGGCGAACCCCACCATGATTCCGAACTGACGGACCCCTTCTTCTCCCACCGCATTGATGATGATGGCCATGCCGATGTAGGTGTTGAAGCGATAGCAGCTCTGGGAAAATGATCCGGCTTCGTAGTCGGCCACCGCGAACCGGATATACAGCGTGCTCAGAAGATAGAGCACCATGATTGCGCAGAGGGAGGCCAGACAGAAGTTCCAGTCGATGCCCCCGTCGGATTCGGCGCCGCCGATCTTCCAGAAGAGCATGGCCGGGAAAAAGATGAAATAGACCAGCCGGTCGGAGGTCTTGAGAAAGCGGTCGTTGGTCAGGTTGAAATGCCGAAGGCACCGGCCCAGGATGATAAGGGCGAATACCGGGAACAGCCCGTTGAGCACCATTATCATGGCGGATTAGAGCCTGTCGCACCGCACATCGGCCAGTTCCTCCTCCAGTTCTTCATCCATGGCCTCTTTAAAGCGTTCCAGTGGAAATCGAGCGTTGCACGACCTGCAACGGAGATCTGTCCGCCGTCAGGATCGAAGCACGCTGAGACGCCCGCCGCAGTCGGGGCATCGCCTTTGGTGGTCTCTGCCGAAGTGGAACGGATTCAAAGCCATGGTTCCCTCTTAATCTCCGAACCGATTGACAAGGTCTCGGTATTCTGTCAAATGAGTCCCCCAAGGGGATGATCGAAAATCCATTATATCGTCCTTACGGATATATGTCAAAAGGTATACGGGAAACATTCATATGAAACCAATCATGTGTAAGGGATTCAAGGCTGCGGGCATCGCTTCGGGGCTGAAAAAAAACGGGGCCAAGGACCTGGGGTTGATCTACTCGGAAACCCCGGCGAACGCGGCCGGCGTATTTACTCGAAACCTGGTGCGGGCCGCGCCGGTTCTGCTGGACCAGGAACGGCTCAAGGGCGGGAAATGCCAGGCGGTGATCGCCAACAGCGGCAACGCCAATTGCTGTACCGGAGAAAAGGGCATGGCCGACGCCGTGGCCATGGCCCGGGCCGCCGGGGCCGCCTTACAGGCGTCCGAAGAACTGGTCTGTGTCGCCTCTACCGGGGTGATCGGCCAACCCCTGAACATTCAGAAAGTGGAGGCGGCGGCGCCGGAACTGGTGAAGGCCCTCAGCGAAGAGGGCTTTCAGGATTTCGCCGAAGCCATTCTGACCACCGATCTGAGCCCCAAAACAGCCGCCGGCCGGGGGGAAATCGACGGAAACCCCTACACCGTCGTCGGGGTGGCCAAGGGCTCCGGCATGATCCGGCCCGATATGGCCACCATGCTCTGTTTTATCTGCACCGACATCAAGGCCGAAACCAATGTGCTTCAGAAAACCCTCACCCTGGGGGCCAATCGTTCCTTCAACCGGATCACCGTAGACGGGGACACCAGCACCAACGACACGATCCTGATCATGGCCAACGGGGTCTCCGGAGCCGAGATCGACAGCACCTCCGACCAGGTGGGATTCCAGGCGGTGCTGGATGATGTTCTGCTTCAGCTGGCCAAGATGGTGGTCAAAGACGGTGAGGGCGCCACCAAGCTGGTGGAGATTCAGGTCCAGGGCGCCAAATCCCCCAAGGATGCCCGGGCGGTGGCCGATACCGTGGCCCATTCCAACCTGGTCAAGACCGCCCTGTTCGGAGAGGATGCCAACTGGGGGCGGATCATCGCCGCGGTGGGCCGGGCCGGGGCGGTCATGGACCCCCAAAAGATCGACATCTTCTTCAATGAGGTCCGAATGGTCGAAAACGGCCTGACCTCCGGGGATGCGGCCGAGGGGGACGCCACCCGGATCATGAAGACACCGGAGTACACCATCCGGATCGACCTCAAGATGGGAGAAGGAAAGGCCTCGGTCTTCACCTGTGATTTTTCAGTGGATTACGTCAAGATCAATGCCGATTACCGAAGCTGAGAGAATGAGATAGTGGGAGAGCCGGTCCGTCTGCAGAAGTTTCTTTCCGCCGCGGGGGTCTGTTCCCGGCGGAAGGGGGAGACATTGATTCAGGCCGGCCGGGTTCGGGTCAACGGAGCGGTGGTGACCGAACTCGGGGTCAAGGTCGACCCGGAATCGGACCGGGTGGCGGTGGACGGAAAACCGATCTCGGCCGAGGAAAGGCCGGTCTATATCGCCCTCAACAAACCCGAGGGGTTCGTCACCTCCTGCGATCAACCGGGGGAGAAGGTGGTGGTAGACCTGGTGAAGGTTCCCCAGCGGATCTACCCGGTGGGTCGATTGGACAAGGATTCCACCGGACTGATTCTTCTGACCAATGACGGAGATCTCCACAACCGCCTGCTTCACCCCTCTTTTGATCATGAAAAAGAATACCTGGTCACCCTGGGCCGGCCCCTGCCCGACGGTGCTCTGCAAAAGATGGCCGACGGGCTTCCGCTGATGGGCACCACCACCCGTCCGGCCCGGATCAAACGGATTTCGGACCGTCGGTTCCGGATTGTCTTAAAAGAAGGGAAAAACCGCCAGATTCGGCGAATGGTCCGCAAGGTCGGGGGCCATGTCGCCGCGCTTCAGCGGGTCCGGGTAGCCAATATTCGATTGGGAAATCTGGCGTCCGGTTCCTGGCGGTACCTGCGGGAGACGGAAAAACAGCACCTGCTCAAAGGTGTTTCAGAATAAAATCGGTCCGTTCCCGAATGGACCGAACCGGTACCGAAATGACTCTCATAATCGAACCTTCGGTAGGCCTCAAGCAGGAAGGCATGCAGTTTTGCCGCCGTGGCCTCGTCTTCGGTTCGAATGGCGTCCGGTTCCAGGGGAAGGCGGTCGCAGAAGAAAACCCGCCGGTATCGGCGCCGACGTCCCCGTTGGAACACCTCGGCCGGGTCCAGCTCGTGAAGGCGGTAGTAGGCGATGCTGTCGGGCGCCCCGCGGTCCAGAAAAAGGGTTTCATCCACGGGGAGAGAAGATTCGATGTCGAGCTTCATTTCCAGAATCGTCGTTTGGGCCTGCTTCCGGAATTCCGGCGATTTTGATTCTTCTCTTTTCTTTTCCAGGAAACTTCGGGCGGTTTCATGCACCACCCGGTATCCGCGGACCTCCAATTCCTGAATCACCGCCGTCTTTCCGGAGCAGGGGGCGCCGGTGATGACATGCCATCGGGTCTGAATCATCGGGATAGCGGATGCATTTTATCCGAATATATGGTAAGCATTTGCAAGACCGGCTGATAGCCACCGTTAATTCAAATGTTTTTACCATAACCTTCGGCGTTTTTCCATAGGTAACCCCATGCCTGAAGAAGTCATTGTCATTGACCGGGATGCGTGGATACAGGCCTACCACCGCCTGGCCCCCGCCTCTTTGTCCGATGAATTGGATGACGGACTGCTCATGGAGGAATTCAATCAAGACCCGATGATGCAAATTTCCCGCGCGTTCGGGACCGGTGAGCGGTTCAAAAAGTGCCTCGTGATCGGTCAGGAAGGATGCGGCAAAACCACGGTGTTATCCCGCCTGAGCCGGCGGAAGCCGTTAATCGATCGGAATCGGCTGATTTGTTTTTCCATCTTCGAGACGCTGAATCTGGTGGATATCGAAACGGTGGACATCCTGTTGATGATCTATATCCATCTGGTCCGCGCCGCAGGCGAGGAAGGAATTGAACTCCCGACGGAAAACGCAACACCGTTGCCGGCCGGAATGGTCGAAGAAGCCGAGCATGACGCCTCGGTCGACGATCCGTGGGGCTTGTTTTCCGTGCGGTATAAGTCCGACTCGGCATTCAGAAGAAAGATTCGAAGCAGCCTGAAGGCCGATACCGAATCGGTTCAGGCCCGGATTTCGACCCTGTGCGGGCTTTTTTCCAGACGGGTTCACGACTGCTTTATGATCACGGAGGCCGTCGTTTCCAAACTTCAAGCGGAGGATGTGTCGGAAAAGGTGCTTTCCCGCCTGGAGGCGGTCTCCTATCGGGAATACAAGAGCGAGGTCGCCTTTCTTCGAATGCTGGAGGAGACGATCGGAGAAATTCAGGCTCGGCATTACCAATCCTTACTCCTGAAACATGCCTGGCTGGAGATTCCCGGGGATCCGCTCTTTCTGATCGACGACGCCGACCAGTTGGGAAGAGGGGATATCGAGCGGATTTTCTTTCGCGAGTCCCATCTGCTGACCACGATACCGGCGGGAATGGTGTTCGCCTTTCCTTTGTTTGCGGCGCATCTGACCTCCTTTTCCCGCATTCAGGGACGATTCGAAGCGGTATTTCTTCGGCCGTTGTTCTCGGATGCGGAAGCGGAGATCTCCGGTGTCGACTCTCCGGGGGAAATGGCCCGCCTGATCATCCGACGGATGGCACCGGAAATGGTCACCGAGGATGCCCTGGAATACCTGATCGGCCACAGCGGCGGCATGATCGGGACCCTGATGGGCATGGTCCGCAACGGATGCCGTTTGGCCCTTCAACACCGGGCTTCGGTCATCGATCGGCCCATGGCCGAGACCCTGGTTCAAAATTTTAATAAGCGGTTTGCCCGGTTGGCCGATATACCCGACTGGCGTCGGCATGCCCGGGCCGTGGTCGAATCCCGGAAGCCCCAACCGGAAGACGGATCATTGGTGCATCTGTTTCGGCACAGCCTGGTTTTGGAATACCATACCCCCGAGGGTGAAATTCGCCACGCCCTCCATCCCGGTATGCAACCCCTTTGAATTAACCCCCCTGAAGTGTCGATGAAGGATACCTTCCATATCGCCCAAGACACCGCCTACCGGCAGCTCGTGTCGGACCTTGATCTTCGGCCGGAAGGCGGCGGGCTGTTCCTGCTCGTATACCGGAATGAAGCGGCCGTAAAAGCGGTCACGGCGGGCCTGAAGGCCGACCTTCAGGACGAAGACCTCATCCTGTCTGAACTGGCCGAACAGACCGGTGTGAGGAATCTTTTCAGCCCCATGGAGGGCTCTTCCGGCAAATCCGGGGGCGCCCCTCACTTGGTTCAATATATGGGTGTCGAAAGCCTTTCCGAACAGATGCGGCTGGACCTGCTGGGCCTTTTGCAACACCGCGTCACCTCCGATTCACCCCCGGGGCCTTGTCTGGGGCTCTGGATCACCCCGGAGTTCGAAAAGCTGCTTTTTCTTAAATTCCCCGGCCTGTATCATCGGACCGACGGGGTTTATGACTTTTCCGCTCTGTTCGGAGAAGAGGCGCAGCTCCGGAGACCGTCGCCGTTGCCCGCAGACCCATCCGCCATTCCGTTTGCCGAAATTTCACCTTATCTGGAGAAGGTCATCCACCAGTTTGAAAATTGGAAACGGGTTCGGGAATCCGGCGAGGAATTTTTGATCGAGGAGATGGAACGTGCAGACCTGTATAATTTCTATCTTCCGACCCGGTTTACCAACAACAAGGGAAAGACCTTTCGTCTGGATGATCTTCTGAAGGTATTTCTGGAGAACAAGCAGATCAATTTTCTGACCCTGCTGGGCGGGGAAGGGACGGGCAAAACCGCTTTTGCTCTTCATTATTTTATTCAGCTGTCCAGGCAATTTCTTGAACATCCCGAGGGACGGCGCATTCCGGTATTCATCTCCCTGAAAGACTACGCCGGCCGGCTGCATGTGGAGGAGTTTCTGATCGGTGAATTTGAACGCACCTTTCAGGTCCGGCTTTCTTCCCTGCAGCTTCAGGACATGCTGCTGCGAGGAAGATTCGTGTTTTTTGTGGAGGGTTTCGATCGCATGGGGTCGGCCTATGACATCTATCTGACCCGGGACAATCTCGAATCCCTGGCACGACTTTCCCTGAAAAACATTCTGATTCAGGAAGGGGTCGAAAAACCCCAGGCCCCCAACAAGGTTTTCATCACCTGCCGTCCCCATTACTACCTGGTGAATGTTCAGGAAAAAAACACCTTGAGAGCCGGTTATACCCCTTTATACCGCCACTACGCCACCAAGGAAAACTATCAGCTGGTCCGGATCAATCCCCGGGACCTGGATGAAACCCGGCTGAGAATCTATATCATCAAAAACGGGCGGGGTCCCATTCTGGCTCGAAATGTTCTCAGTGTGGTCATGAATCCCGATCACCGGAACCGGCTTTCGGAGCCGTCGCTTCTGGCGGATATCGTCTGCCGCACTTTGAATTATTTCAAAGAAAAAAAAGAGGCCAATCTGGCCGATTTCTACCGCGCCTATGCGGATATGTGGATTCAGCGGGATGACTGGCGGTTCCGCATTCTGCCCGAGGGAAAACGCATTCTGATGCACCGAATGGCCTTGAAAATGATTCAGAAAACGGGCCGCTCGGGGCTCCATTTTTCAGAGCTGGAGGCGCCTAAACGGGGGCTGGTAAAGAAGAATTTCCCCCTCGGCCATGCGGACGGGTGCCGGGATGAGATACTGGCTTGTGAATTCATCATCCGTGAACAAGACGGCCGTTACCGGTATATTCACCCGTCCTTCATGCATTTTTTTGCGGCGGATGCCTTTTTCGGCGCCGTTCGGGAGGGGACCCCGCCGCCGATTCCCAATGCAAATCTGGAAGCGGACACTCGGGATTTTCTCAAACTGATCATTTCATCGGAAAAATCGAATTTGAGGGAACTCAACCTGAGCGACCTGGACTTGGAGGGGATCAACCTCTATCAGGCCGACCTGGCCGGGGCCGGATTGAACAAATCGATTTTGAAGGGCGCGGTGCTGATTCGAGCCCGATTGACCGGCGCGGACCTGTCGGCCGCGGATCTTTCCATGGTCAAAATGAGCCGAAGCCTGCTGGAGGGGGCGGACCTTTCCGGCGCCGACGCCAAAAGCGGGGGGTTCCGGGAGGCCGATCTTACGGAGGCCCGGCTCAACGGGATCAATTTTCGGGGTGCGGACCTGCGCAGTGCCAGGCTGATGGGGGCCCGAATGGCCTGGGCCGATCTTCGGGAGGCGGACCTGACCGGCGCCGACCTGACCGGCGCCAAGCTGACCGACGCGGACCTGACCGGGGCCAATCTGTTCAAGGCGATTCTCAACGAAGCGGACCTGACCGGCGCCACCCTGAGCGGCGCCCATCTGGGAATGGCCGAAGCCAACACCGCCAATTTCACCTACGCCGATCTGAGCCGATCGGATCTGACCGGGGCCAGCCTCAACTGGGCCCACCTGCACGGGGCGACCCTGACCCTGGCCGTCGTGTTCAAAACCCGGCTGCGGGAGGCCGACCTCACCCGGGCCAATCTCGATCAGGCCAACTGCGCCGAGGTCGATATGCGATGGGCCCGGCTGCCCGGCGCCAAGCTTCAGAACGCCTCCTTTCATGAAGCCGATTTGACCGGCGCGGACCTTACCAAAGCCAAATTGACCGATGCCGATCTGAGCTGGGCCAACCTCAACGGGGTTCGGCTGTCGGATGCGGATCTCTCCAAGGCCAGGCTCAACATGGTCAAGCTTCGGGATGCCCGGTTGATTCGGGCCAATTTAAGCGGAGCGGACCTGACCTGGGCCGATCTGACCAATGCCGATTTTTCCGCCGCCGATCTGACCCGGGCCGACCTGAGCGAAGCCGATTTGAGCGGCTGTGTGCTGCGCAGGGCCAAGCTGGTCAAGACCCGGTTCAAGGGGGCGAACCTGCGCACCGCCGACTTAACCCAAACCGACAGGAAGACCGCTGATTTTGAAGGGGTCGATCTGTCCGATACCAAATTGTAGTTCAGGACGGCAGTTTTCGAATGCTCGGTCCCCATGAGGTGCTGTCCGAGACCGCCCTCCTGATCGAGCACCTTCAGGCACGGAGCTACTTGACGAGCGATCACTATACCAATAATATCAACCTGGAAGGACGGCTCCCGGAAGACCGGTCCCGGCTCCCGGAACAGATTCGATCCGGGCTGAAGCGGTCAGAATCGGATTTCCGACCGTTTTTCATCGGCGATGCATAACGAGATGGTAAATGAACCCTGAACATCCCTCTATCCGGGATGTATTTGAAATGCCTTGATCATCGTTTCAGCCGATCCTTATGGATAGGAAGGCCGAAACGGTGATCATGCCCTATTCGGAACTGGAGAGTGAACAATGGTCACATCGGAATCTTTGGCGTCACGAGAGGATAAAATCGCGGTCATCGGCCTGGGCTATGTGGGGTTGCCTCTGGCCGTCCATCTTTCAGAACACTTCGAGGTGGTCGGGTATGATCTCAAAAGCGAACGGGTGCGCGAACTTCAGGCCGGACACGACCGGACCCTGGAGGTGGAGGACGCGGACCTGCAGGCGGCCGAACTTCGGTATACCGATGATCCCAAAGAGATCGCCGCCTGCCGGCTGATTATCGTGGCGGTCCCCACCCCCATCGATGAATACCGGATTCCGGACCTGACCCCCCTGGAAGGGGCTTCCCGCATCGTGGGCGAAAACATGGTGGAAGGTTCCTGCGTGGTCTTCGAATCCACCGTTTTTCCCGGCGCCACCGAGGAGGTCTGCATCCCCATTATCGAGGAAAAATCGAGCCTCAAATTCGGGGTCGATTTCACCGCCGGATATTCCCCGGAACGGATCAATCCCGGAGACAAGGTCCATACCCTGGAGAGCATCGTCAAGATCGTGTCGGGTTCCGATGAAGAGACCCGGCGGCTGTTGAGTTTCGTTTACGGCAAAGTGGTCAAGGCCGGGCTTCACCATGCCTCTTCCATCAAGGTGGCCGAGGCGGCCAAGGTGATCGAAAACACCCAGCGGGACCTGAATATCGCCCTTATGAACGAACTCTCCATGATTTTCGACCGCATTGGCATCGACACCCTTCAGGTCCTGGAGGCGGCCGGCACCAAATGGAACTTTCTGCCGTTTCGGCCCGGATTGGTCGGAGGCCACTGCATCGGTGTGGACCCCTACTATCTCACCTTCAAGGCCGAATCCATCGGATACCATCCGGAGATGATTCTGGCCGGCCGGCGGATCAACGACGGGATGGCTAAATTTGTGGCCGAACGTACGGTAAAGATGCTGATCCGGTTGGGAAAGCAGGTTCGAGGGGCCAAAATCGGGCTTCTCGGGTTGACCTTCAAGGAGGATGTTCCGGACCTGCGAAACACCAAGGTGGTGGACATCATCGCCGAACTGGAGGATTACGGCATCGAGGTGCTGGTCAACGATCCCTTGGCCGACCCCGAGGAGGCCCGGAAATATTACGGCATTCATTTACGAACCATGGAGGACATTCAAGGTGTCGACGGGATCATCGTGTCCGTCATGCATCGGTACTACCGGGAAATGGGGCTGGCCAGAATATGCCGGTTCTGTTCCACCGGTTCTTCTTTGGTGGTGGACCTCAAAGGCGGGTTCGACCCGGCCGAGGCCGACCAGCTCAATGTACGGTACTGGCGCTTGTAGAGGCTTTTGAATTATCCTCTGATTACTATTGTACCCTTTTCGGAAAGGATGTATTCATCATGACCATCGATCGGGCCATTTTGCGTTTTGCCGGATGCGTGGTGCTCATTTCCCTGCTGTTGTCGGTCATTCACACCCGCCACTGGCTCTGGCTCACCGCCTTTGCGGGTGCGAACCTGGTTCAGGCTTCATTTACCGGATTCTGTCCGGTGGTGCGGGTTTTCAAGGCGATGGGCATCAAGCCCGGCAGGGCCTTTGACTGATCCCATAGAGGGTCATCTCTTTTCGAAACAGCTTATGGAGTAGAATGTGAAGAATCGACAACTGATGTTGGGCAACGAAGCCCTGGCCCGAGGTCTGCTGGAAAACGGGTGCGCCATGGCGACCTCTTATCCCGGCACCCCGGCTTCCGAGATTCTCTCCTCGGTGGTCACATTTCAACAGGCCCACGGATATCCGATGCATGCCCAGTGGGCGGTGAACGAAAAGGTGGCCTTTGAAATCGCCTATGCCGGCTGCATGACCGGTCTGCGGACCGCCGTGTCCATGAAACAGGTCGGTCTGAACGTGGCCTCGGACCCGCTCATGAGCGCCGCCTATATGGGAACCCAAGGCGGGTTTATCGTGATCAGCGCCGATGATCCCGGGCCCCATTCCTCCCAGACCGAGCAGGACAGCCGTATGATGGCCGTGATGGCGAAAATACCGGTGCTCGATCCGGATTCTCCCCGNCAGGCCAAGGAGATGACGGCGCTCGCCTATGAACTCTCCGAGGCGTTTCGCATTCCGGTGATGATCCGGCCGACCACCCGAATCTGCCACAGCCGTCAGGATGTCCCGGTGGGGGAGATGAGGCCCTCCGATACGACCCCCGATTTTCAGAAAGACCCGGCCCGGTGGGCCGCCACGCCCAAGTTCCGGTTCCAGTTGCATGGGGAGCTGGAAGAAAAACTGGCCGGAATCTCCGCTTGGACGGCTACGGCCCCGGTTCGACTCAATCCTGAGGCAAAAGGTTCCAAGGCCCTGGTGGTTTCCGGAGTGGCCGCGGCCCATGCCCGGGAGGTGTTGCAGGACCTGGATCGGTGGGAAATGCTCCCGCTTTACCAGGTGTTGCAGCCCTTTCCTCTGCACACGGAGTTTATCGAATCTTTGCTGAGCACCTATGACGAAATCCTGGTTCTGGAAGAGACCACCGGGGTCATCGAGATGCAGTTGGCCGACCGGAATCGGGTTTTCGGCAAACTGAACGGAACGGTGCCCCGGGTCGGGGAACTGCTTCCGGAGACCCTGGAGAAAATCATCGGGGAATTCGCAGGCGCGGAAACGACACCGGTGGAAAAACCGGCCCCGGCCGGGCGGCGGCCTACCCTCTGTGCCGGGTGCCCCCATCGGGCCAGTTTTTTCGCCATCAAAAAGGCGGCCCCCAAGGGAATCTATACCAGCGATATCGGGTGCTACACCCTGGGCCTCAACCTCGGGGCGGTGGATACGGTCCTCTGCATGGGCGCGGCTATCAGCCAGGCCGCGGGGTTCTTTCACGCCTATAAACATCAGGAAAAGCGGCCGCCCATCGTGGCCACCATGGGCGATTCCACCTTTTTTCATGCCGGAATACCGCCCCTGATCGATTCCGTGGTTCAGAATGTGGGATTCGTGCTGGTGATTCTGGACAACCGGACCACGGCCATGACCGGCAGCCAGCCGACCCCGGCCTCCGGATTGGGGGCGGCGGGGGAACCCCTCAACACCGTGGACATCGAAACCCTGGTCAAGGGGTGCGGGGTCCGGTACTGCAAAACCGCCGATCCCTATGACCTTGCGGGGTTTACCGCATTGATGAAGGAGGCGGTGGCCTATTCCCGGAACCAGGGGCCGGCGGTGGTGATTTCCCGCCATCCCTGTCTGCTGGACCGGGGGCGAAAGGAAGACCGACCTGAAAAGAAAACCGTTCGGGTGGGGGAGGATTGCGACGGATGCGCCTATTGCACCACCCAGTTCGAATGCCCGGCCCTGGTCTATGACGAGGCGGCCGAACAGGTTCGAATCGATCGAATGGCGTGCAGCGGGTGCGGGGCCTGTCTTCAGGTGTGTCCCAAAGGCGTTATTGAGGAGGTGTTATAGATGAAGGGTTCGGTTCGACATCAGATCGTCATCAGCGGGGTCGGGGGGCAGGGGGTGCTGTTCGTCACGCGTTTATTGGCTGAAGCGGCCATCGACCGAGAATTGCCGGTTTTTACCTCTGAAACTCACGGCATGGCACAGCGGGGGGGAACCGTGCTGTCGCACCTCAAGGTGGGAGAATTTTCGAGCCCGTTGATTCGCCCCGGCCGGGCCGACGGGCTTCTGGTGCTGAAGGAAGAGAATCTTTCTCAGCACCGAATATTTTTGAAGGCCGCCGGATGGACGGTGGTCAACACCGCTTCCCCGGGTCCCGATGCCCTCATCGATAACCCCATCGATGCCGATCGGCTCGCCCTGGAGATGGGCAATTCCAGGGCGGTGAATCTGATCATGCTGGGCCGGACGGTTTCACGGGTGAACGGTTTTTTTTGCACCTTGAAGGATATTGAAACGGTCCTCAATCGGCGGTTGACACACCGGACGGAAATGCTGGATGCGTCCCTGAAAGCGCTTCGAATGGGGCAGACCGCTTCTTAATATAGATATTCATGAAGGATGGAATGGGATGAGGAAACTAGGAGGAGAAATGAAACGGAAGGCGAATCTGATTTTGGCAGGGTTTTTTCTGGGGGTCTTGACCGCGGTCTTTCTGATGCCGGGAGGTGCATATGCCGGGCCGGTGCGGCTCAGTTACGCCAATTTTCCCCCGGCCCCCACCTTTCCCTGTGTCCAGATGGAGCGGTGGAAGGATGAGGTGGAAAAACGGACCGACGGCAAGGTGGCGATCAATACCTTCCCCGGCGGCACCCTGCTCGGGGCCAAGAACATGATGGACGGGGTCATCGCCGGGCAGGCCGATATCGGCTGTCTGAGCATGGCCTATCAGCCGGGTCGTTTCATGGTGACCAACGCCGCCAGCCTTCCGCTGGGGATTCCCGATGCCCGGGTCGGGAGCCTGGTGCTGTGGGACCTCTATCGGAAATACACGCCGGAATCCTTCGACAAGGTCAAGGTGCTGACCATGTTCACCACCGCACCGGCCAACATCATGTGCAAACAACCGGTCCGAAAACTGACCGATCTCAAGGGACTGGATCTTCGCGCATCGGGCGGGGCTGCTGAAATCCTGAAGGCCTGGGGCGCCAATCAGGTGGGGATGCCGATGTCGGCCACTCCCGAGGCCCTGCAAAAAGGGGTGGTGGAGGGGGTTTTCTCTTCACTGGAGGTGATGAAAGACCTCAAATTCGCCGAAATCTGTAAATACGTGACCATCACCGATGCCGTCATCTACCCCTTCGCGGTGGTGATGAACCTGGACCGGTGGAACAGTCTGCCGGATGACGTCAAAAAGGTCATGGAGGATTTGGGACGGGAGCAGGCCGAGTGGACCGGATCCTATATGGATGATCATGTTCAGACTGCCATGAAATGGTCCAAGGAGACCCATGATGTGGAGGTCATCGTTCTGTCGCAGGAGGAAAAAGTCGAAT
>JGI12210J13797_10483662_pt1 | contig 15640 bp, 13 predicted proteins | sample ElkSlonscriptome_3_FD_13797 | JGI IMG/M metagenome (IMG submission 13797)
GCTCCCTTGGCCTGTGGATCTCGCGGCTCGGTGTGCAACAGATGGATGCCCAGCTCCGCACACCCCAGGACCAGAGACTGGGCCATGTACGCCGACCCTCGGTCCACGTAGTAGGTTCGCACCAAGCCGTTGATCCGCAGCGCCTCGGACCGCCCACGGAACCGGCGTTCTGTCGCACACGCGGGCGGCGGAGGCACTGCTGCACGACAACGTCGCCTGGTCCGGCGCTGGTCGCCTCAATGGCCGATGGGCGATCACCGGGCACAGCACCGGCGGACGCGGTGCGTTCGATGCGGCGAGGTTCGCACTCGCCACGCCAGGGTTTCTCGCGGCAGAAGAGCTGGTGGCCGTTGCGACGCTCGCACCGAACGCGATCGGACCGACGGAGGGGATCGTGCTCGGCCCGGACGCACCCCCGTTCTTCGTGATGCAAGGGACCGGCGACGGCGACACGGAAGGCGCGGCGCCGTCGCACTACGACAGCGTGGTGCCGGCCATCTCGGATGCGAACGTGACATCCGCACCTGGCACGGCGTGGGTATGGGCGTTCGATGTCGAGCACAGTGAGTATGGCGGGCACACCGGCGCGTCGCCGTGCCCCACGACCGCCAAGGGCGTCGCGTTGGGAACGACCTACTTCAACGGGTTCCTCACCGCGACGTTCTACAACGACCCCGCGAGCCTCGACCTGTTCTTCACCAGCGAAGAACCGACGCCCATCATCACGCCTGCCGTCTCCAACCCGGCGTTTTGGCCGGACTCGCCGGGCAACGTGCCGCAGATCTACGGGGCCACCAGTGTCCGCGTCGACCCGGCGGCTGGCTACACGTCGACGATGATCGACGGCTTCGAGAACGGCAACCCAACGTCGTCCGACGCCGGGCTTTCGTTCGCGGTGGCGGACCCTGGCATGTACCAGGAGAGCGACGTGGCTTCGCTGTTCGACGCCATGCACATCGCGAACGCCGCGGTGATCGGGTGGGATCCGTCGAACGAAATCGGGTGGCAGCTCGATCTCGACGCCCGGATCGCCTTGGCGGGCGCGACATCGCTGACGTTCCGCGCTGGTGCGACCGTCGGCATCGTGGAGCCGGCGCCGGTCTGCATGGGCGTCGAAGGATCGCTCCCTACGATCACGCTGATCGTCTGGGATGGCCAGCAGGCTGACGTGGAAATCGACTTGGCCCCGTACGGTCGCGCGGCGCTGCCGGAGGCACGCAACGAGCAGAGCCTATGCGTGCTCGGTGGTGGTGGCTGCCACGCCTGGGAGCTCATGCAGACCACGTACCGCGTACCGCTGGGCGTGCTGTGCGACGAAGGGGTGGTCTTGTCGGAGCTCCGCGTAATCGCGCTTCGCTTCGATGGCACCGGTGATGCGCCACGCATGCTCTTGGTCGACGACGTCGAGATCCGAGCCGTCCCGGGCGAGCCCGACATCCCGCTCGAGTGTCGCTGTCCGCCGTGACGCGCGCGCAGGCGCTTGCCATGGCGATGATGCTGCAGTGCCGGGATCGTCTCCGTTGCCCGGTGGTTGCCCGGTAGCCGATCCACCAGATCGAAAAACGCCGCTTTCGCGGCGTCATTGGGTGCCCAGGGGCGGGTTCGAACCACCGACACGCGGATTTTCAGTCCACTGCTCTACCAACTGAGCTACCTGGGCAGATGAGCTCGTTCTCTTCGGAGGCCGACGTTCCTACTCCGAACCCGCCCCTCCGTCAAGCACCCTTCAGCCCCACCACCCGCCCGACGTCCGCTCGCCGCCCGCCCGCCCGCCCGCCCGCCTTCACCCAACCTCCGGCGGCGGAACCCGCACCACGAACGTCGTCCCCCGATCCACCTCCGAGTGCAGCCGAATCGTCCCCCGCAGCTGCTGCATGAGCCGACGCACGACCGCCAGACCCAGCCCGGTGCCCTTGGGATCTCGCGTGTAGAACGCCTCGAAGATCTTCTTCCGCAGCTCCGCGGGGATCCCGATCCCGTTGTCGATCACCGCCACCTCCAGCCACGGCACCCCGCCCTCGTCACCGTGGTGGGCCATGCGGATCTCCACCCGCCCCTCGCGGTGCACCTCGCCCCGCATCACCACCGCCCGCCACGCGTTCCGCACGAGGTTCACCACCACCTGCCGGAAGCAATCGGCGTCGAGCACCCAGTGCGGCTCGGCCCTCAGCGACGGCGCCACGTGCAGCCGCAGCGGCACGCGCCGGTCCTCGGTCGCGGGCAGCACCTTGCGGAGATCGGCGAGCGCCTCCCCCATCTCGTGCACCACGTCCAGCCGGCGCGGGCTCAGCTCGCGCTGCCGACCAAACGCCAGCAGGTCCTCCACCAGCCGACCGATCCGCGTGGTCTCGGTGAGGATCTTGTCCACCACCTTCAGCAGCTCGGGCTCGGCGAGGATCCGCTCCTCCTCCCGCAACACCTGCGTCAGCGACGAGATCGCGAACACCGGGTTGCGGATCTCGTGGGCCACCGACGACACCACCTTGCCCATGTCCATCAGCCGGCGCCGGTGCTCGTCCTCCCGCTCGCGCGCGCGCTGGTCGGTGATGTCGGAGAACGACACCACCATCGACCCCGCGTCCCCCAGCGGCCGGTTCGAATACCCGATGATCCGCCCCCCGCGACCCGCCACCACCGAGGGCAGCGCGATCTCGGCCTTGTGCGCGGGCCGGCGCATCGCCCCCAGCGGCGCCCGGATCTCCTCGAGCATCCGACCCGCCAGCGCCGGCGGGTCGGGCTCGTCGCTGCCGGTCAAGATCCGCCGCGCCGTGCGGTTGGCGTGCACGATCTTGCCCTCGCCATCGATGATGATCACCCCGCCCGGCAGATCGGAGATGACCGCGTCGACAAGCGCACGCTCCCCGTCGTCCCGCGCGATCGAGTCGACCATGCCGGCCTACCGTCCGCGCTCGGTGGGCGCGTTGCGGATCGTGTTCTGCACGACCTCCATGAACTCTCCCCGAGCGGCCGGTGCCTCCTCGAGGGTCTGCCCCAGGCCGTCGACGAGCAGCGGCAGGGTGTAGGGCGACGGGTTGCAGCACAGCAGCCACTCCCGCAGCTGCTCGCGCATCAGCTCGCCCGCCTCCTCGCGCGTCTTGCCCGCCCGACCCACGTAGAGCGTGAACTGGTGCGCAATCCGGTCGAGCACCGGCCCCAGCTCGCCCCGCATGATGCGGCCGATCTCGTCCTCGACCTCGTCCCCCTCCTGCACGTCGTCGTCGAGGTTGCCGCCCTCGTCCAACAAGGTGCGCAGCTCCCCCAGCTGCGCCCCCAGCAGGTTGCGCACCGGCGAGACCGCGGTGTCCCGCTCGAGCAACACCACCACCGTGGCGTCCTCCCGCAGCGGGATCACCATCATCCGCGCGGCCCCGAAGTTGATGAGCAGCTCCTGCAGCGGCACGCCCACCGTGGCCGAGGCCACCGTCATGCGCCGCACCGTCTTGGCCACGTCGTTGGCCGTGACCGCGGGCAGGCCGCTGCGAGCCCCGCTGGCCAGCGCACCGTCGGCCGTGGCGATGATCGCCCCGCGCACCCCCTGGATGGCTCCGAGCTGCTCGAGCAGGTCGAGCAGCTGCTCGCGTGCGCCCTGGACCGTCACTCCACCCCCATGACCTGGTCACGGACCATCTCGGGATCGGTGCCCGGCTCGACCGAGAGCACGGCCGAGGCCGCTCCCATGCTCACCATCACCATCTGCTGACCGGCGATGGAGCGCGCCACCACCCCGTCGAAGACATTGTAGCCCAGCGTCCGCGCGATGCGAGCCGCACCCCGCATGTAGAAGCCGGCCAGCGTGACCAGCGAGCTGTTGTTGCGCATGTCCTCCGCGAGCACCTTGCCCGTGCTCGAGATGATCGCCACCCCGTTGATGCCGTCGAACTGCCAGAACTGCTCGAGCATCACCGCCCGCATGTCCGGGTCCTCGAACATCGCGGCGTGACCGAGCAGACCCCCGCCTCCCCCGGCCGGCTCCTCGGGCTCGTGCTCGACCTCCATGTCGTGCTCGACCTCGACCACCTCGGGCTCGGCGATCACCTCGATCTCCGGCTCGACGTCGATCTCGATGTCGATCCGCGCCTCCGCCACCGCCGCCTCGATGTCGAAGTCCTCGGCGAGCCCGTCGAGCACCGCCTGCTCCTCCTCGCCGATCAGCGCGTCGTTGAGCGCTGCGGCCGCCGCGGACGGCTGCGTCCGCGGCCGCGGCCGTGGCCGCGGCATGGTCGGCTCGGGCTCCGGCTCCGGCTCCGGCTCCGGCTCCGGCTCCGGCTCCGGCTCCGGCTCCGGCTCCGGCAGCTCGGGCACGCCGATGTCCTCGGGCTCGGCGAAGGGATCGACCAGGTCGTCGTCGTCGACCACCGGCAGCCCCGCGGGCGAGTCCGAGTGGAACGTCAGCTCCCGATTCGGATCGGCGATCCCCATCGCCCGATCGAACTCGAGATCGGGATCGAATTCGTCGTCGTCGTCGAAGTCGGGCACCGGCTTCGGCTTCGGCTTCGGCTTCGGCTTCGGCTTCGGCTTCGGCGCCTCGGGCTCCGGCTCCGACTCGGAGAACAGCTCGTCGGCGTCGGGGATGAGGTGGTCGTGGGGCTCCTCGGCCGCGACCTCGGCCGCCACGTCGCCAAAGGACGTCTCGTCGTCCTCGTCCTGCGGCGGCGGACCGTGCAGCGTGCCCTCGTCGGCCCGGCGCGCGGCCTCCATCAGCAGGTGGGTGCTCGAGCGCACCACCGTGCGCATGGGCGGCTCGCGGTTGAACACCTCCTTGAAGGTGCCCCGGTTCACGCCCAGCAGCGTGTAGAAGGCCATCTCGCCGCGGTACTGGTCGTACTCCACGTGCACGATGTCGCCGTGCTCGAACCAGATGAGACCCTTGCCCGTAGGCGTGGTCACCTCGACCAGCTTGTCGCGACCCGACAGCGCGATCATCTGCACGTAGTCGAACAGCTCGACCTCGATCGCGTTGCCGTAGAAGCCCTTGCGCGGGCCGAGCTCCTCGAGCGTCTCCACCAGCACGTCGAGATCGACCGGCTTCTCGAGGATGCGCAGCCGTCCCGTGGGCTGGTAGGTCTTGCGAAACTCCGGCGTGACGAAGGCCGAGACCACGATGATCATCGTCGACGGCGAGTAGCTGCCCAGCCACTGCAGCAGCTGCGTGCCGTTGCCTCCCGGCATGCGCAGGTCACACAACACGACGTCGTACGCTTCGTTGCGCAAACGATCGATCGCGTGACGCACCGTGCTGGCCGACCCCGTCTCCAACCCGGCCTTGCGCAAACGACGCTCGATCGCAAAGCGCAGGTTGACCTCGTCATCGACGATCAGCACCCGCATGGGATGGCGCGAAGAAGATCGACCCTGGTCCGCCACGGCGCGGCTCGCATGGTACTCAGTAGGGCCGCCTAGACCGAAGAAAACGCGGTGAACGAAGGGCGCCGGTATTCGCGCAGGGGGAGCGAACTGCGCAGACCTGGTGAGATCTCCAGGTCCGCTCCCGCCCGAAACCGCGCAAATGGACCCATTCTGATCAGTCTGACAGGGTCCTCTTCCCCCAGTTCTCTTAGTGGATCAACAAATATTAGGAAATGTCCCGATAGGACCGCTCGGACTGGTCAGGTTCATGACTGAGTCTTCGGAATTTATCGGGGTAACCTCCAATATCTTTGTGGATTCGCGCGGAATTCGGGTATCAAAACTTCGCGCAAGTACCGCACACCACGAACGCGGGCTCTTTTACTGAAAATATGCGCAGTTATAAACCCGGATGGATATGTACGGTAGACCACCAAATATGGGTCTCCCACCAGCTCGATTTCACCTATCCTCTGGTCATGCCGATTCTTTTGGAAGACCTCAATCTCCGCAAAGCCGAGCGGTTGTTGTGCCAGCAGGCCCTGGACCGGGCCGGAAGCATCGTCGAGGCGGCCCAGCTGCTGGGCATCACTCGACACGCGCTGAAGCGGCGGATGATCAAGCACCGGATCGAGTGGCCCCCCGTGCCCCAGGCCAACCCGATCTCCACGGGCGTGCCGATGGTCCGGGACCACCGTCCCCCCACCTCGCCCGAGCGCGTCGCGCCGCGCAGCAACCCCCCCGAGAGCACCTAAGCCAGGCCCTCGGGTCGGGGGGCGCCCGACGCGAGATGATCGATATCGATCATCCACCCCCCTCGGGCCCCCCGCCGCTCCGTAGACAATAGAATAGAAGCACGACGACGATGGGCGCTGAAGCGACCCTCCGAGCCCGAGACCGGCCTTGGAGACTGCTTCAGCGCCCTCTTCGCGTTCGTGACCCTACGCTCACTCGTCGTCGAGCTCGGCCTCCGACGCGGCCTCGACCGCATCGAGCAGCTCGCCGATCCATCGGTGCTCTTGCGGCGACACCCACGGCAGCTCGGCGTGGCTCCGCCGCAGCAGCTCGAGCGCGCTGCCCCACCCGGAGATGAAGGCGGCCAGCGACGCGGGCGGCAAACCCTCGCTGCGCTCGAGCAGGTGGTGACGCACGAGCCGGCGGAGGGCGGGCGACGAGGACTTCGAAGACGATGACGACAAGGCCAGCGACGTAACCCGGGCGAGGAGTGTGGCGTCGGGGAACCGAAGATGTCCCCTGCGCTCGTTCATCGTATCCGAAGGGCCGCCTCGCTCCCAAGAAGCGGGCCCGCGATGCATGCCGATCCGCGCTATCTTTCGTTCGCCTCCATGACCAAGGCTCCCGACCAGCGAGTGCTCGCCCGCGCCATCGACGGGATCATCGCGTCCTACGCCGAGCACGGGAACATCAACCACCTCGACGGCCAGAACCTCCCCGCGCGGGCCGAGGTCGAGACGCTGCTCGACGATCTCGTCGCCATCCTGTTCCCCGGCTACTTCGTGCGCGACCAGCTCGACGAGCTGACCGCCCGCTACTTCGTGGGCGAGCGCTGCGCCCGGGTGCTGCGGGGGCTCGAGCGCAGCATCGGCCGGGCCCTGTGCGAGTCGGGCACCACCGCCCCCGACGATCCCCGCCCCTGCTCGGACGCCGAGGTCTCCCGCCGGTCCCACCAGCTGGCCATCGATCTCATCCAGTCCATCCCCTCCATCCGCGCGGTGCTCGACACCGACGTCCGGGCGGCGCTGTCGGGCGACCCCGCCGCCCGCTCGGCGGCCGAGGTCATCCTGAGCTACCCCGGCGTGCAGGCGATCGCGGTCCACCGCGTGGCCCACAAGCTCTACTCGTTCGGGGTGCCCCTCATCCCCCGCATGATGTCCGAGCTGGTCCACAGCCGCACCGGCATCGACCTGCACCCCGGGGCCACCATCGGCCGCAGCTTCTTCATCGACCACGGCACCGGGGTGGTGGTGGGCGAGACCACCGTCATCGGCGAGCACGTGAAGCTCTACCAGGGCGTCACCCTGGGCGCCCTGTCGGTCACCGCCGACGACAAGCCCACGCGGCAGCGCCACCCCACCCTCGAGGACCACGTCACGATCTACGCGGGCGCCACCATCCTCGGCGGCGACACGATCATCGGCCGCCACTCCACCATCGGCGGCAACGTCTGGCTCACGCGCAGCGTGCCCCCGGGCACCACCGTAGCCCTCGACAGCCCCTCGCTGCGCTTCGTCCCGCGCCGCGACGAGGCCCTCGCCGAGCCCACCGGCTCCGACGGCTGAGCCGGCGCTGCCTCAGCCGCCGCGCCGGCGACCCTCGGGGCGCCGGCGGATCTGCCCCTGCAGGGCGTCGCGCACGATGCCCTTGGCGTCCTCGTCGAAGCTGCCCTCGAGAAACCACCGCAGGTACTTGCGCTCGTGGGGGTCGGCCGCGATCGACCGCAGGCTCTTGCCCCGCATGCGCCCGAAGTTGAAGACCGGCTCGTTGTCGCGCCACACGAAGCGCCGCTGACCGTCGCAGTACGCGTCGTTGTGGGCGCTCGACTCGTCGTTCAGGGCGTCGACGTCGGTGGGCAGGTCCTCGTAGCGCTCGAGCTGGCCCGCGAACACCTCGAGCGAGGCCATCGTGTCGGCCTCGGCCCCGTGCGCGTCGACCAGCTCCTTGTCGCAGTAGTAGCGCAGCGCGGCGGTGAGGTTGCGTGGCTCTCGCTGGTGATAGATGACCTGCGAGTCGATCACCCGGCTGGCCGAGAGATCGAGGGTGGAGCCGGCCCGAGCAAGCTCGGCGCTCAAGATCCGCACGTCGAAGCGACCGATGCTGAAGCCGGCCAGGTCGACCCCCGTGAACACCTCGACGATCTCGCTGGCCGCCGCCGCGAAGATGGGCGAGCCGACCAGGTCTTCGTTGACGATCCCGTGGATCTCGCTGGCCTCGGAGGGGATCCGGATCTGCGGGTTGATCCGCCAGGTGCGGGAGACCACGTCCCCGGCGGGCGGCGGCTCGATCCGGAGCGCGGACAGCTCCACGATCCGATCGGAGATCGGATCGGTCCCCGTGGCCTCGATGTCGAAGAACACCACCGGGCGAGTCAAGGAGCGCCAGAACGCGCCGAAGCGCGGGCCGAGGTGGGCGAGCGACTCGGGGACGGCGACGTGCTCGGCGGAGCCCGACGTCGGGTCGGTCGGCGTGTCGTTGGACATGAGGCCGGGGTTATACCGGACCCACCGGCTCGCGCTCCGAGCCCGCCTCCGATTTCGACCCCAAAATCGTCAGAGGGGTGGCCGTTCGTCCCTCCCACGGTGTTCCCCGACCCCGGCTCACGCGATGTCGAGCGCGGCGCCGTGGCGAGCGCGTGGCCTCTTGGAGCAACCGCCCCCCCCTGCTAGCGTGAGGTCCATGCGTAGGACGCTCGTGATCGAGGGATGGATGGTGGCGCTGGTCACGGTGGCACCGGGCTGCACGAGCGACGACGAGCCCTCGCAGATGGCCGCGCCGACGTCGGGCATTCCGCTCCCCACCTCCGGCCCCCTGACCGACGGGGACATGGCCGACGACGACACGGGCCCCCGGCTCGACGTGGTGGGCGGCTCGGGGAGCATGCCGTGCGCCGAGGGAGGCGACTGCGGCGAGTGCCTGCCCTCCGAGCACGTGCCCTGCGACGGCGGAGCCGACAGCATGATCGCCGCCATGGGCCTGAACTGCCCGGGCGACGCCCAGGTCGAGGTCTCCACGTTCGGCAGCCCCGCGGCCATGGCGGTGCGCACCGGCTTCGGCCCCACCGGGCAGTGGGCGCCCCGCGAGGGCTCGGCCTTTGCCGTGCTCGGCAGCGGCTTCACCAACGACCTCGATTCCGAGACCCCGGCGAGCGACGACGACTTCCCCAACGAACACACCGCCCCCACCCACTGCAACGACAACCTCGGTCCCGAGTACGACGTGGGGGTGCTGCCCGCCCCCCTCGACCCCTCCGACGTGGTAGGCGACTGCTCCGAAGACGAGTCCCTGCTGGGCACGGGCGACTGCTCCAGCACCATCGAGGGCCAGTTCACGCAGGGGGTCGGCGCCTTCGACTACACCGAGGTCCGCATCGTGGCCGACGTGCCGGTCACCAACAACTCGCTCAACTACGACTTCGCGTTCTTCTCGACCGAGTACCCCTACTACTACAACTCCAGCTTCAACGACATGTACGTGGGTTGGCTGGAGTCGGAGAGCTGGACGGGCAACATCTCGTTCGACGACCAGGGCAACCCGATCTCCCTCAACGCCGGCTTCCTCGACTTCCGCGACGACGACGGAGCCCTGCCGGAGTTCAGCGGCACCTGCATGAAGTACCACGCCGGCACCCGCTGGCTGCAGTCGGTGGCCCCGGTGTCACCCGGCGAGACGATCACCCTGGTGCTCGCCGTGTTCGACCTGTCCGATCCGATCCTCGACAGCTACGTGTTCCTCGACAACTTCGGCTGGGGCTGCGACGGCGAGGACCGCCCGACCACCAAGCCGGTGGGCTGAGGATCTCGGGCCCGCCCTACGCCTCGGCGACGGGCGCCCGCAGCCAGCGCGTGATGTGATCCCGCGTGCGGTGCAGCGCGACGGGGCCGTGCTGGAGCCGAAACGGGGTGACCCGCGGCAGATCCGGGGTGACGACCATCAGCCGCCGCCCGGGCACCGGCGCGGGAGCAGCCGGGCCACGAGGCCACCGCCGCCGGGACGGGAGGTAGTGCATCAAGATCCGCTCGTCGGAGCCGACCGCGTGCAGGCCCACGCGATCGGAGACGCCGCCGTCGACGAGCATGCGGCCGTCGATCCACACCGGCCGGAACATCAGCGGCACGGTGCACGAGGCCTGGATGGCCAGGTCCAGCCGCCCGCTGTCGAGCGCCACGCACCGCCGCCCCATCACGTCGTGCACGATGGCGGTGAACGGAACCCGGCACTGGTCGACCCGCTCTACGCCCGAGCGCGCGAGCAGGTCGCGGAGCTTCCGGTTGAACTTGCGCCCCTTGAGCAGCCCGCCCAGCGGCAGGCCGGGGTCCCAGAACTCGTGGCGCTGGAGCGCCAGCAGCTCGGTCGCCAGGTCGTCGGCCGACAGCCCGCTGGCCCACAGCCCCCCCGCCAGCGCGCCGGCCGAGCAGCCCACGATGCGCCGCGGCTGGAGCCCGGCCGCCTCGAGGGCCTGCAGGAAGCCGGTGTGCGAGAAGAACCCGAAGAAGCCCGCCCCGAGCATCAGGGTGAACGGCTCGTCGGCGAGCCACTGCGCGCGGGTCGGCCCGGCCCCCCTCACTCGGCGGCTCACTCGGCGGCGCCCTCGGGCTCACCGAGGCCGTCGAGCCCCACCGCCGCGTCGATCGCCGCGGCCAGCTCGTCGTCGTCCTCGGCGAGATCGACCATGATGCGCGGAACGCTGGCGATGGCGGCGTCGCGCTTGCCCGGCCGCTTCACGACCCAGCGCTTGCGCGACTGGTAGCGCACGGCCCCGGTGGGATCGCCGTGGACCAGCAGGCAGTAGTGGAAGCCCTTGTCGGGCGGACACGACTCGAACCGGAGAGTGGCGCGCCGATCGTCTTGGAGGAAATGCACGCGGGCCTTGTCCTTGCCCTCGTCGTGCCACTCGAACACGTCGTGCTGGCCGCGCAGCATCGAGCCCTGGAAGAAGGCCCCGAGGTAGCGCTTCTCGCTCGTGCGCATCGTGAGGAATGCCGTGACCGGCTCTCGGGGGGTCTTGGGCATGGTGGAGACCCACAGCCGCTCGGTGGGCGTGGCCCCGCCACCGCCGCACCCGACCCCCAGCCCCATGACCCCCAGGGCCAGACCGATCACCACCACCTTCGGATCGTTGCGCATCGTGCTTGCGATCGTGGCAGCGCCGCCCGGGGTGAGCAAGTCGGCATTCTTGCCGCCCCGGCCCGAGGATCTGGTCCCAACGATGTTTCCGCAGCATGCCCACGACGAGGTCTCTTCCGGGCGGGCGTTGCCTCTCGCCGAGAGCAGGTGTAAGGGTTCGGTCATGAAACAGGGTTTGCTCGGGATCACCTCGCGGACGATTCGAAGGCGCCCTGGGGCCCACGCAGCCAAGGGCCTCGGCGCCGTGCTCGCGATCGGCGTGCTCGCCTCGTCGGGGTGCCAAGATCCCTACGCCGGTGGCGCTCCCACCCGCTGGAACAAGGACAACCACGGTCATGGCAAGGGGGTGACGCTCCCGTCCATCCCGGAGCGCCCCACCGGCGTGTCCGTGGCGGCGCTGCTCGAGAAGGCCAAGCAGCACTTCTCGCCGCTGCCCGAGACCGCCGAGAGCCGGCGCAACCCGGCCACCGAGGAGAAGATCGCCCTCGGCCGCATGCTCTACCACGACAAGCGGCTGTCGGCCGCGCGCGACCTGTCGTGCGCCAGCTGCCACGACCTCGAGGCGTATGGGATCGACGTACGCGAGCAGGAGGGCCTGCGCTCCCGCACCTCGCTGGGGCACGAGGCCCAGGCGGGCGACCGCAACGCTCCCACCGTCTACAACGCCGGGCTCTACCTCGCGCAGTTCTGGGACGGGCGGGCCAAGGACCTCGAGGAGCAGGCCAAGGGTCCCGTGCTCAACCCGGTCGAGATGGCCATGGCCGACGAGGCCAGCGTGATCAGGACCCTGCGGGCCGTGCCGGGCTACGAGCGGGCCTTTGCCGCCGCGTTCCCCGGCGAGGGCGAGCCCATCACCTACGACAACGTGGCCAAGGCGATCGGCGCCTTCGAGCGCCAGCTGATGACCCCGGGCCCGTTCGACGCCTTCCTCGACGGCAAGCTCACCGCGCTCGACGAGCAGCAGCTGCGCGGCCTCGATCTGTTCATCGGCACCGGGTGCGTGCAGTGCCACGTGGGCCCCGCGGTGGGCGGCACCATGTACCAGAAGCTCGGCACCGTGAAGCCCTGGCCGGACCTGAAGGACACGGGGCGGGCCAAGATCACCAAGGCGGCCACCGACGAGTACGTGTTCAAGGTGCCGTCGCTGCGCAACATCACCGAGACCGGGCCCTACCTCCACGACGGCTCGATCCTGTCGCTCGACGTGATGGTGCAGAAGATGGCCGAGCACCAGCTGGGCAAGGGCGAGTTCGAGCCCGACCAGCTCAAGGCCGTGCTCGCGTTCCTCGGCAGCCTCAAGGGTGAGCTGCCCGAGGCCTACCTCGCCGTGCCCACCCTTCCGCCCGACGGCCCCGGGGCTCCCCCGCCGGTCGACGAGGAGGAGGTCGAGGACGAGCCCATCGAGCACGTGGTCGAGGACGAAGCCGACGGCGACGGCGACGGCGAAGCCGACCCGGCCTGAGGCCCGACCGAGCCGGTCCCCCCGGCCTCGCGCTGGGCGTGGATCCGCGCTCCACGACGCGCGCGCGAGCAGCGGACAGGCGATGCCGCTGATGCAGATGCCGCTCAGCGCCGCGGACCTCGGCGTCATCGAGCAGTGGATCGTCGACGGCGCTCTGCCGTAGCCGCGACGATCGACGCTGCCGCTCGCGCCGATCGAGCAGCAGCGTCTTCGTGACTCGATCGCGAAGGTCGCGCCGTAGGCGACGCTGCATCCGTCATCCTTCGATCGGGTCTTGCCCCTCGGGGGCGTCCCGCCCGTGTTAGCATGCGCACATGCACGCAAAGGTGGGGGTCTTCCTTGCATTGGCGCCTGTTTCGCTGATCGCAGGCTGCCAGGGCGGCTCGCTGGTCGACCCGCCCGACAATGCGATCTCCATCGAGATCGGTCCCGACGGCGGGACGGTGCGCTCGGAGGACGGCGTGCTGACCATCGAGATCCCGCCCGACGCGGTGAGCGAGTCGGTGCTGGTCTCGGTGGGGCGCAGCGGGAGCGCGCCGGCGAGCATCGGCTCGGCGTACCGCGTGCAGCCCAACTTCGAGCTGCTCCAGGACGCGACGGTGACGTGGCGCTACGCCACCGCAGACGTGGCGGGGCGCGACCGCTCGATGCTCTCGATCGCAGTGGACGTGAGCGGGCGATGGGAGCGGCTGCGTCGCATGGGCGCGGACGAGGCCGGCAACACGGTCACCGCCCTCGACGACCAACTGTCGTTCCACTACGGCCTCATCGAGGGCCTGGGCGACCAGGCCACCGGCACGGACACGGGCGGCAGCGATGCGGGCTCGACCGACGGCATGCCGATCGACACCTCCGACACCACGTCGGGCCCGACCACGGGCGATCCCACCACGTCGGGCCCGACCAGCGACGGTTCCTCCAGCTCCGACTCGGGCGAGTCCTCCTCGGACTCGAGCGAGTCCTCCTCGTCGGACTCGGGCGAGTCGTCCTCGTCGAGCTCCGACTCGGGCGGCATCGCGGTGTGCAGCAACGGGGTCGTCGAGGAGGGCGAGTACTGCTACATCGAGGGGCTGAGCGTGGCGATGGGCCTGGGGCCCACCGCGGTGCTGGTGCTCGACCTGAACGGCGACGGGCACCTCGACGTCGTCACCGCCAACGGCATGTCGGACGACGTCAGCCGGCGGCTGGGCACGGGCACGGGGTTCTTCGGGGCGCAGGCGCTGTTCGGCGCGGGCGTGTCCCCCTCGGCGATCCACGCCGACGACGTGGACGGCGACGGCGACACCGATCTGCTGGTGGCCAACGCGGTCTCCGACTCGGTGAGCGTGCTGCTGGGCAATGGCCTGGGCAGCTTCGGCGCCGCGACGGACTTCCCCACCGGCAACCTCCCCCGAAGCGTGGCCACGGGTGACTTCGACGAGGACCTGGTCCTCGACGTGGTGACCGCCCACACCAACAGCCTGGGGCTGCTGCTCGGCGACGGGCTGGGTGGCCTGAGCCCCCACACGAACTTCGCGGCCGGCGGCTCGCCGGTGGACCTGGCCGTGGCCGACTTCAACAACGACGCCAACCTCGACGTGGTGCTGGCCAACGGGACCTCGCTGACGCTGATGGCCGGCAACGGCGGGGGGCTGTTCGGCGCCCCTTCGAACACCGCGCTGCTGGGCACGGCCTCGGCCCTGCTGGTGGTCGACGTGAACGGCGACGGCCTGCTCGACGCGGTGATCACCAGCGGAGGCGCGGACCTGGTGACGGTGCTGGTGGGCAACGGGGTGGGTGGCTTCGGCGGCGGCGTGCCCTTCGGCACCGGCCCCAACCCCGTCGCGCTGGCCGCGGGCGATCTCTCCGGCGACGGTCTGCTCGATCTGGCCGTGGTCAACCAAGGCGACGGCTCGGTGACGATCCTCGAGGGCAACGGCGCGGGCAGCTTCACCAGCGCGGCGACCGTGGCGGTGGGCAGCGCCCCCACCGGGGTCGGCATCGGCGACTTCAACGAGGACGGCGCGCTGGACATCGCGGTGAGCAACGACGACGACGACGATCTCAGCCTGCTCATCTCCAACCCGTAGGCGCGCGCCTCGAGCTCGGCTCGGGCCTCGCGAGAGCCGCCCGGTGAGCGTGAGCCGCCCGCCCGCGGCCCCGAGCCGGGAGCGCGGCCCCAAACGCGCTTGACCACCTCGGCCGTGGCCCGCACCCTCGGGTCGAGCCATGCCCACCATCATCCAGGGCGACAACCTGGAGGTCCTCCCCAACCTCCCCGACGGCAGCTTCGAGCTGATCTACGTCGATCCCCCGTTCAACACCGGCCGCGAGCAGCGACACACCCGGATCGAGGTGCGCCGCGACGAGCAGGGCGATCGCGTGGGCTTCGCCGGGCAGCGCTACCGCAGCACCACGGTGGGCACGCTGAGCTTCGGCGACGTGTTCGACGACTTCCTCGCCTTCCTCGAGCCGCGCCTGCACCACGCGCACCGGCTGCTGTCCCCGCAGGGCTCGTTCTTCCTCCACATCGACTACCGCGAGGTGCACTACTGCAAGGTGCTGCTCGACGTGATCTTCGGCCGCGCGTGCTTCCTCAACGAGATCGTGTGGGCCTACGACTACGGCGGCCGCCCCAAGCGGCGCTGGCCGGCCAAGCACGACACGATCCTCTGGTACGCGCGCGACCCCAAGCGCTACACGTTCAACTACGACGCCATCGATCGCATCCCCTACATGGCCCCGCGCCTGGTGGGCAAGGAGAAGGCCGCGCGCGGCAAGACCCCCACCGACGTGTGGTGGCAGACCATCGTGCCCACCGCCGGGCGCGAGCGCACCGGGTACCCCACCCAGAAGCCGCTCAAGATCCTCGAGCGGATCGTGGCGGTGCACTCCAACCCCGGCGACCGCGTGCTCGACTTCTTCGCGGGCAGCGGCACCACCGGCGAGGCCGCGGCCCGAGCCGGCCGCGACTTCGTGCTCGTCGACCAC
>JGI12210J13797_10679336_pt1 | contig 15639 bp, 16 predicted proteins | sample ElkSlonscriptome_3_FD_13797 | JGI IMG/M metagenome (IMG submission 13797)
CAGCCTCCCCCCGGTGGCGCTCCGCCGCCGCCTCCCGGGATGGCACCGCCCGGTGCCCGCCCGCCAGGTCCGCCCCCCGGAGCGCCTCCACCCCACGGGCACGGTGCGCCTCCCCCGGGCCCACCGCCGGGTGCGCCCGGAGGCTATCCATCTCCTCCGGGCCCTCCCGGTCCGCCGGGCCCTCCCGGTCCTCCGGGTCCTCCCGGTCGCCCCCCGGGTCCTCCCGGTCCTCCGGGCGGGCGTCCGCCTTCGGTGGCCCCTCCCAAGCCACCCGGCCCTCCCGGACTTCACGGAGCGCCGCCTGGTGCGCCGCAGCACCAGCAGATGGGCAGTCGACCGCCCATGCCCCCCTCCGGTGGCCGCCCCACGGGCCCGCCCGGTGGTCCGCCTCCGGGCCCCGGCGCACCGCCGCCTCCGCCTCCGGGTGCGGGCGCTCCGCCGCCACCGCCGCCGGGCGCCGGCTATCACTCCGCGGCGCCCCCACCTCCAGGACCGGGTCAGGCCCCCTACGGAGCGCCTCCGGGCGGTGGTGCCCCGCCGCCTCCCCCGGGCCCAGGCTATCAGCCGCCGCCCCAACCTCAGATGGGCGCGGCCCCCGCGCCGCCGCCTCCAGGCATGCAGGCGAACGGCGCGGTCCTCGTCCTCTACTACCGAGGTCAGCGCCACGAGGTGAACAAGGATCGGTTCATCATCGGCCGCGGCAAGCAGTCGAGCGACCTCACCATCAAGGACCCCAACGTCTCGCGCCAGCACGCCATGATCGAGAACCTCAACGGCCAGTACTTCATGGTCGACATGGGCTCGACCAACGGCATCGAGTTCAACGGTCAGCGTCTCCAGCGCAAGCCGATCGCCTCCGGCGACGTCTTCAACATTTGTGACCACGAGCTCCGCTTCGTGCTGGAATGAGCGCATGCATGCGCGGAAGCGGTGGAGTCGCGGGGGGCTCCTCGCGGCTCGTCTCATCGCGGGGCTGGGCCTAGCCCTCCTCGCCGCCGCGTCTCAGCCTACGGCCGACGCGGCGCCCGGGCAGACGGAGTCTTCCGCGTCGCCGTCGCCCGAGGCGTCGTCGGCCGTGATTCTGCTGCCCCCGTGGTCGCGTGCGCGCCTGCCCAACTGGGCGACCAGCGTGCACATCCTCAAGGGCGACCAGCCCCTGCGCACGTACCCCTCCCGCGACGCCGAACGACGGGGCTCGGTCGCGCGCTCGGTGCACCTTCCCCTCTTCGGTGCCCGTCGGGGGCGCGGCTGCGGCTCGACGTGGCTCCACGTGGGTCCGCGGGCCTGGGTCTGCGGCGACGACGTGAAGATCTCCGCCGGGGAGCCGATCACGCCGGGTCGGCCCGCCTTCGAGGCCACCGCCGATGGGCTGCCCTACCGCTACTACTTCGCGGGACCCGACGGCTCCCTCGCCTACGCCACCCTCAACGAGGTCGACATCGGCGAGCCCGTGATGACCATGGAGAAGGGCTTCGCGGTGGCCATCGTCGAGGAGCGCACCCTGGCCCGGCAGCGATACGGCCGCACCAACCGCGATCTCTGGGTGCCCATGCGTGACTTCGGCGCCGCGCGCCCCTTCTACTTCAAGGGCGCGGAGCTGAAGGCTCACAAGCCCGGCGAGCCGCTGCCTGTGGCCTGGGTGCTGGCGAACGTCGCCCGCGTCTATCGCAAGACCACGACCGGCTTCTCGATGACCGGCAAGACGCATGAGCGCTTCGACCGCGTCCCCTTCCACGAGGAAACCCAACGCTTCGGCATCGCCTACACCCGAATCGGTGAGGACACGTGGATGCGGAGCAAGGACCTCCGTCATCACCGCGTCGCCCCGCCGCCGAGCGAGGAGGAGATCGGCTACGGCGCCCGCTGGATCGACATCGAGCTGGCGAGTCAGACCCTGGTCGCCTACGAGGGGGAGACTGCGGTTTTTACGACGCTGGTCTCCACCGGCAAGGGCCGCACCAAGGGCCACCCCTTCGAGACGCCCAAGGGGGTGCATCGAATCTGGGTGAAGCTCCTCTCGACCACCATGGACAACCTCGAGAACGACACGGCCAACCGCTACTGGCGCATCGAGGATGTCCCTTACGTGCAGTTCTTCAAGAAGGGCGTCGGCCTGCACGGCGCCTTCTGGCACCGCTCCTTCGGGCGCATCCGCAGCCACGGCTGCGTGAACCTCGCGCCCCTCGACGCGCGGCGCCTCTTCTGGTGGACCCAGCCGAAGATGCCCGCGGGCTGGACCGCCTCGCTCCCCACCCCGTACGACCGCGGCACCATCATCCGCGTCCGCTGATCCATGGCTTCGATCCTCACCGCCGTGCGCGACATCGGTCGCCTGCGCGAAATCTACGTCGTCCTCGTTCGCCACGGCTTCGGCGAGCTCGCGCAGCGCCTCGGCTTCAACCGGGCCAACAAGGACGATTCGCTCTCCGGCGAGACGGAGCGGGGTGAGCAATCGAAGCGCAAGCACTCCCTGGCCGAACGCGTACGTCTGGTGGCCATGGACCTCGGGCCGTCGTTCGTGAAGCTCGGGCAGATCGCCTCCACCCGGCCCGACCTCTTCCCCGGGGAGTGGATCGTCGAGCTCAAGAAGCTTCAGGATGAGGTGAGCCCCTTGCCCTTCGAAGACATCGAGAAGGCCGTCGAGACCTCTCTCGGCGCCACCCTCGACGACATCTTCGCGTCCTTCGAGCAAGAGCCTCTGGCCGCCGCCTCCATCGCTCAGGTCCACCGGGCGGTGCTCGCGCACCCCGAGGGGCCCAAGGAGGTGGTGGTCAAAGTTCAGCGCCCCAACATCGCCGGCACCGTCGCGCGCGACGTCGATCTTCTCCACACCCTGGCGCGCTTCGTCGAGCGGACCATCCCCGAGTCGCACATCTACCAGCCGACGGCCCTCGTCGAGCAGTTCGACCAGGCGATCACCAGCGAGCTCGACTTCCTCCTCGAGGCCGACAACGCCCTCCGCTTCCAGCGGAACTTCGAGGGGCACCCGTACGCGCTCTTCCCGCGCATCTACAAGGATGCGAGCAGCAAGCGTGTGCTCACGATGGAGTTCCTGGACGGCTACAAGGTCTACGACGCGATCGATCACCATGGCTTCGACGGGCCTGCCATCGCCAAGGCCTCCACCGGCATCGTCATCAAGATGATCTTCGAGGACGGCTTCTTCCACGCCGATCCCCACCCCGGCAACATCATCATCCTCGGTCACCCCGACAAACCAAGAGTGGGCCTCATCGACCTCGGCATGGTGGGGCGCCTCACCCCGGAGATGCGGCGCAAGACCATCGACATGATGATCGCTGCCATCCGCCAAGACCACGACGCCCTCGCCGATGCGCTCTACGGCATCGGCACGCCCACCCAGAAGGTCGACATGCGGGCCTATCGGGCCGAGGTCGCCTTCCTCGCGGACAAGTACCTCAACAAGCCGCTCAAGGAGATCGAACTCTCGACCATGATCAGCGATCTGGTCCAAGGGGCGACCAAATACGGTTTGGAGATCCCCGCCGACTTCATGCTGGTGGGCAAGGCCCTCATGACCATCGAGGGGATCGGAAAGGAGATCCATCCCGAGCTCGACGTCTTCGAGGAGGCACGTCCCTACTTCATGGACCTGCTCAAGCAGCGCTACGCGCCCGAACGCGTAGCCAACGACGTCTGGCGTGGCCTCGAGCGCTTGAGCACCGCCGCCTACGACCTGCCGCAGCAGATGCGTGAGGTCCTCGACGACCTTCGCCTCGGGCGCCTGTCGTTGCGCACCAACGATCCCGAGGCCCACAAGATGGCCGACCGCCTCGGGCGCCGCATCTTCGCGGGGCTGGTGGTCGCCACGTTCGTCTTCAGCGGCAGCTGGCTGGTGTCGGGCCAGAGCGTCGCGCTTCAGTACGTGGGCGGGCTCATGCTCGCCTTCGGGGTGGTCTGGATGTTCTGGCACGTGCTGCTCGACCTTCGTCGTTGAGCACGCGGGCCCAAGCCGGAGTATCATCGAGGAGATGTTGGCGAAGAAGCGTCCGCGGCTCCTGCTTTGGGGCTTCATGGGCACCGGCAAGAGCACGGTGGGACGGCTGGTCGCTGCCGCCCGCGGGGTCCCTTTCGTGGACCTCGACGCCATGATCGAGACCGACGTGGGCATGCCCCTCGTCGAGCTCTTCGCGAAGGAGGGCGAGGCGGCCTTTCGCGAGGTGGAGGCGCGGATCCTCCGTACGTGGCTCGAACGGGAGGGCCCCTACCTCGTCGCCCTCGGCGGCGGCGCCCTGCTCGACGACGAGCTGCGCCGCGAGGCCAAGGAGCGCACCTGGGTGGTCGCGCTCGACGCGCCCGCCGCCGTCTTGGCTCAGCGCCTCCAGAGCGAGCAAACCAAGCGCCCCCTCCTTTCCGAGCCACCGGGCCTCACCCTCGAAGCGCGCATCGAGGACCGCCTCGCCTCGCGACGCCCGGCCTACGACGACGCCCACTACAAAGTCGACGCGACGAAGAGCCTCGAGGCCGTGGTGGAGGCCATCCTCCGCGCCTGGCGTCCCAACGCGAGCCCGTAGGACGGCCGTCGCTGGTGTGCGTGATTCAGCTACCTGAGCGGCTGTCCGCTTCGAACACGCAATACTTGGCGCGGATGCAGCCCGTTCGGTAGCATTTGAGTGTGGCGCGGGTTACGCGCGCACAACGGGGCGACATGAAGCGTATGAAGACCAGCGATTGGGCCGCTACCGCCTTGGTGGCATCATTTGCCGTGGGCACCACCGGCTGCGCCGAGAACGACTCGACGCTGTACGTCCGGCAGATGCAGGCACTCACCCGGGACACGGAGTGCATCATCGCCGCCGACACGGGCGCCCTCATCGACGTGCTCGGGACGTTCGATCCGCTCTGCGAAGTCGACGACGACGGCAATCTGACCGGCAACTGCTCTACGGGCCCCTACCGAGGCTTCCCTCTCGTCGGCAACGGCATGGTGGCCCGGGGCGACGGCGCTCTCTTGCGCGCCGAGAGCAACAGCGTGCAGATCTTTGGCGTCGAGCGCGAGGTCATCATTCCGGGAGGCGGCTTGCTGACACCCGAGATCGGCGACGACAACGGCGCCTTCTCGGCCGCGTCCGGCTTCGTCCCCGTCGGCTCCCCGACCCAGAACGGCTTCGGCATCACCGAGGTGGTGCTCCTCACCCAGACCGAAGCGCTCAGCGCTCTGCAGGCCGCGGGCACCGGCGACACCAACGTGCTCGTGCGCTTCAAGATCCTCGGAGAGACCCTCGGTGGCCAAGAAGTCGAGACCGGGGTCTTCGACTATCCCATTCAGATTCGCAATCGGCCGGGGCGCTTCCTGAGCTGCTGCGATCCGCGGGTCGACCTCACAGCCGAGCTCGAGGAAGCGGACCTCCCCTGCGATATCAACCAGGGTGATGGCATCAGCTTTCAGGACCCGCGCTTCGACCCGGCCCAGAATTTCTGCTCCAACGCGATGTGCCCCTAGCCACACTTGCGACGCGCAAGTGTGTCGCGAAGGGGCTCAGAGCGGCCGGGCGTCGTCGCTCGGCCCGCGGAGGGCGTCGACGAGCATCACGATCGGCAGACCGAGCGCGACGACATCGATCTGCGCGGTGATGCTCAACAGCTTCTCGTCGACGGTCGGTCCGGCGGCCGGTGAGACGCCGAAGCTGTGGTGGTATCCGACGCGGAGCCCCCCGGCCATGTTGTAGGCGCCGTGGTAGTTGAAGCTTCGCGCGCCCCAGAAGACCGAGGCGTCGAAGCCGGGCCGCGGTCCGAGATCCTCCCGCGCGATCCGGAGGTGCCCTCCGCCGCTGATGACGAAGGGAAAGGCGTCGTGCACCGGAAGGAGAAAGCTCGCGCCCCCGCCTAGCTGTCCCTGGTCGAAGGCGAAGGTCGACGCCTCGAGATAGGGGCCGAGGCCGAAGTCGTCCGGCCGACTCCGTAGGAAGAGCAGATCGCCCCTCAAGCCGAGTTGCAGCTCGGCGTGATCACCAAAGGCTCCATCTGGCCCGGACGAGACCACCGGGCCCACCAGAAGGCTCGCGTTGATCTGAATCGCGTCCTCATCGGCGTCGGGCGAAGGCTGAGCGGCGACGGGCGAAGGCCCGAACCACGAAACAGCCACGAGCCCTACGCTGCTCCACCTGCGATGTCTCAACGGTCGCCCATCCCGTGCTCCCTTGGTGGTTTACCTCACCCGGGCCCGGTCGGGCGAGGTTGAGCTACTCCCCTGCGCGGGCTAGCTTTCTCCCATGGCGGACGAGGCGGTGGAGCTGTGCGTCGCGGGGCAGCGATGCCGCGTGGTCACCACCGCCGATCCCGAGGAGCTGAAGGAGCTCGCCGCCATGGTCGAGGAGAAGCTCGAAGCCATTCTCTCGCCCGGACGGCCGGTCACCACCCAAGCCATGCTGCTCGCCGCCGTGGCGCTCGCCAACGACGTACGCGAGGAGCGCGACCGCACCACCGCCGTGGCCGACAAGGCCAAGGGCCACCTCCAGACCATGCTCGCCCGCGTCGACGAGACCCTGGCCGAATCCGAGACGCGCACCGCCGCCCCGACCGTCGAGAAAGGGCGCACCCGAAAGGGCCGCTCCAAGAAGGGGCGCGGCCTAAAAAAGCAGGAGTCATGAGCCCGCTCGATCACCTCGAGGCGGCCCTGGCCGACCTCGATTCCGCCGGGAGGCTCCGGGCGCCGATCGAGCTGCCCGCCGATGCGCTCGTGCTCTGTAGCAACGACTACCTCGGCTACGCCGCATGGCCGGTCGCCGAGACCGCCCCTGCCGGGAGCGGAGCATCACGTCTCATCAGCGGCGACCACCCACATCACCGCGAGGCCGAGCGGGCCCTCGCGACCTGGGTCGAGGCCGAGGACGCGCTCTTGTTCACTTCGGGCTACGCGGCCAACGTCGGGTTGCTCTCGAGCCTCGCGAGCCGTGGCGATCTGGTGATCAGCGACACCCTCAACCACGCCTCGATCATCGATGGCTGTCGCCTGTCGCGGGCCGACGTCGAGGTGGTCCCCCACCGTGACGTCGAGGCGGTGCGGCGACGGCTCGAGGGGTCGGTGCACCGCCGCCGCTGGGTGGTCACCGAGTCCTACTTCAGCATGAACGGTCAGAGCCCCGATCTGCGTGCACTGCGCTCGGTGTGCGACGCCCACGGCGCCGGGCTCATCGTGGACGAAGCCCACGCGTTGGGCGTCTTTGGGCCCGGCGGGCGCGGGCTCTGCGCCGAAGCGAGCGTACGGCCAGACGTCCTCGTGGGTACCCTCGGCAAGGCCGTCGGTCTTCAGGGAGCCTTCGTGGCCGGACCTGCTGTTCTGCGCCGCTGGCTGTGGAACCGTGCGCGCAGCTTCGTCTTCAGCACCGGTCCCTCACCGGTGCTGAGCGCCACCGTTCCCACCCGCGTCGCAACCATCGTGGAGGACGATGGACGCCGAGGCCGTCTTCTTCGGGCTTCCGAAGCGCTGCGGGTCGGCTTGCGCGAGCGTGGGGCGCACATCCCCGAGGACAACCACGGCCCCGTGATCCCGTGGATCCTCGGCGGCGAAGCCGATGCGGTCGCGATGAGCCGTGCGCTTCTCGCGCGGGGTCTCTTCGTTCAGGCGATCCGGCCGCCCACGGTTCCCGCGGGCACCGCACGGCTGCGATTCACCCTCAATGCCGCCCTTCTCGATCCGGCGAAGAGCGAGGCCTCGGACTCCCAACCCCGAGAAGCCTCCCTCGTCGACGCGGTGCTCGAGCGGGTCGACGCAGCGAGGGCTAGGCCGCCGTCGAGCGGGGGCGCTGGCGTTTCCGAGCCGGCGCCGACGCCGCCACGGTGAGACCCATCATCGTGAGCCGCACACGGTCGGCATCCACGAAGCCGGCCTCGGCCAGGTGCTCGAGGATGGCGTCGGTCTCGACGCAGCTCCGACCGAGCTCCGCCGACACCACGGCGAGATCGGCAGGGCGGTCGTCCTGGGCGAGATCGAAGAGAATGCGAAGGGTGAGTCGTTCGGTCTGCTTCAACATGGCGACAGAATCACCCATCTGCTGAATGCCCGTCCAGTTTTGTGCAGTACTTTTCTTTTGTTCAGTGTTTTTTGCTCTTAACCAATAGAATTGCTTGGTTTTAATAAGTGGTTAAAACCTGGACAGCTGCTCCCCCCATGTGACAACCACGTGTCAAGACGACAGGCGCCTACGCCACAGCACATCAGCACGGTCGACCCACCATATCGCACGCCCATCCGTGGCTACCGCCTTGGCCGTGGTAGGGACCCGGAGCGCCCCTGCGGTGCCCACGGCGACGACGCCTTCCGCAGCGCCGAACGCAAGCCACCCGCCGGCCGAGGACAGAGACGCTGGGGCCTCGGCCTCGATGATCCGGCCTCCGTCCGGTTGCCGCACGAGGCCATCGGGGGTCGCCACCGCAAAGAGCCGGTGATCGAGGGCGGCCACGTCGCCGGCGCCGGGGATCTCGGCGATGCGACGCGGCGCGCCGCCAGTGACCTTCACCTCCCACAGGGCATCGTTGGCGGTCCACACCACCCGGCTCCCCGACACACAGAGGTCCTGCGCATAGGCGTCCGCATCCTCGGTCAGGCGAACCGGTGCCTCGCCCCCCCAGCGCCAGATCGCGCTCGTCTCGCGCTCGATCCAGCAGACGGCCGCCCCCGCCGCCAGCCGCCACGCGGGTCGCTCGGACCACGGCTCGCGCTCGGCGCCGGTACGCGGCATGGCGACGACGCCGCCGTCGGTCGCGACCACCCAACGGTCGTGCACGACGATGACGTCGCGCGGGTGCACGAGCTGGTCGAGCCGCTCGATCACCTTGCCCTGGACGTCCACGGTCCACATGCGTCCCCGCGCGCCGCCCCCCACCGCGACCACGACGCCCTCGTGCACGGTGATGGCTTCGATGCCCGCCCCATCGAGCTCGGCGAGGCGCTCGTCGGGACCACAGCCTCGGCGCGAGCAGCTCACGGCCAAGAGCGCGAGACCGAGCTGCCGCCGTGTGCACGCCACCCCGAGGGTGTACCACGCGGGTTAGGCTCGGGGACGTGAGACGCTGTCGCAAACGAGGCGGAGAGCTGGAGGAGCTCGCCATAGGCGGCGTGGGAGAGCAGCCCGCAACGCGACTGCTCTGCCGTCGATGCGCGACGGAGCTGGCCCAGCCGGCGGAGACCATCACCATCGACGGTGCCGTCGACCACACGTGCAGTAACCCCGCCGGCTTCACCTACGCCATCCGCTGCTACCGCGCCGCGCACCTGATCACGAACGACGCCCCCTGCGAGGCACACTCCTGGTTCACCGGCTACGCCTGGCAGATCGGGAGCTGCCCGGGCTGCGGGGCTCATCTCGGGTGGCGCTTCCGCGGCCCCGAGCGGCCCGCCTTCGTCGGGCTCATCCGGGCCCGGGTCGAAGAGCGCTAGCGCATTCGCTGACGGGCGATGGCCAGGCGGTATAGCGCCTCGTACTGCGCCGCCGAGCGATCCCAGCCCATGCTCTTGCGCATGGCTGCAGCCCGCATGGCCGCGAAGTGCTCGGGGCGCTCGCGCATGGTGTAGAGGGCGTACTTCACACAGCCGGCGAGCACCGTGGGCGACAGCTCGCGGAAGACGAACCCCGTGGCGTCGTGCTCGACCGTGTCGACCAGCCCGCCCACGGCCCGCACGATGGGAAGGGTGCCGTAACGCTGGCTGTACATCTGGTTGAGGCCACACGGCTCGTAGCGCGAGGGCATGAGGAACAGATCCGACCCCGCCTCGATGAGATGAGCCCATCGCTCGCTGACGGCGATCTTGGCGCCGACCTTGTCGGTGGTGTTCGCGAGACGGACGAGCAGCTCCTCGGCCCACTTCTCCCCTTTGCCCAGCACCACCAGCTGCACGTCCTCGCGCAGCAGTTCGCCGAGGGCGCCGGCGACCACATCCATGCCTTTCTGGTGGGCGAGACGCGTGACCATGCCGATGACGGGCACGTCTGGGCGGACCGGGAGTCCCAGCTCCCGCTGCAGCTCGGCCTTGCACGCGGCCTTGCCCGACAGATCGTCCGGACCAAAGGTCGCGGGCAGGTGGTGGTCGTGGCGCGGGTCCCAGATGGCGTCGTCGATGCCATTGAGCACCCCGATGGTGTCCTGACCCCGCCACCTCAGCACCCCTTCCAGCCCCATGCCTCCCTCGTCGGTGGCGATCTCCGCGGCGTAGGTCGGCGACACCGTCGAGACCATCGTCGAGTTCACGATGCCCCCCTTCAACAGGTTCAGCGGACCGTAATGCTCGTAGCCCGTCGACGAGGCCTCGTGGGCTGCGATCCCCGTCGCGCCCAACCCCTCCATGCCGAACCAACCCTGATAGCCGAGGTTGTGGATGCTGAGGACGGTGGCCTCCCGGCGACCCAACAGCTTCTGGTACAGCGGCACCAGGCAGGTCTGCCAGTCGTTGATGTGGATGACGTCGGGCCGAAAGCCGACCGCATCGGCCACGGCGAAGGCGCCCCGCGACAGGAGGGCAAACCGGAGGAGGTTGTCCCCGAAGTCCCCGTGGTCGTCGCCGTAGAGGCCCTTACGGTCGTAGAGCACGTCGTGCTCGAGCAGGTAGATGGGGACGTCCCTCCGCAGCTTGCCCTCGTAGAGCCCGCACCAACGCTCCCCCCCGCCGAGCGGCACCCCGATGGGTACGTCGAGTCGCTTCGCGGGGAAGGGCTTGGCCTCCTGGTAGCGCGGCATCACGACCCGGACGTCGTGCCCCCGCTGCGCGAGGGCCGGAGGTAGCGCACCCGCCACGTCGCCGAGCCCGCCGGTCTTGACCAGCGGCACGCATTCCGAAACGACGAAGAGGACCCGTAGGCGGGGCATGGGGGCCGGTATACGACAACGAACGGACAAATGCGCCGTCTTTACAACCGACCCGCTCCGTGCGACGAACCGAGTCCCTCATGGAGCTCGAAACCTTCAAGAAACTGCCCCTAGGGGGCGTCGATCGCCGTTCGCTGGTGGGCCTGCTGAAGGAGAAGGGCCCCGCCGCCGCCGAGAAGGTTCTCGCGGATCAGCGGGCCTCGCTCACCCCGGCCGGCATCGACATGCCCGACGACGTGGCCGTCCTGTTCCTCGGCGGCAGCAACGGGATCACCCGCGCCCTCGCGGCCCAGCTGCTCTTCGGCGAGAAGGTTCCGGTCTACGGGGTGCACTACGACTCGGCCAAGATGCAGATCGGCGGGCACCACGTCGCAGCGATGGAGAAGGCGGCGGCCGAGATCGGCGTCCCCTGCGGCTTTTTCAACCGCGACGCCACCCGCGACAAGACCGTCGCGGAGGTGGTCGAGTTCTTGTTGGCGCAGAACATCCGCGCCGTGCACCTCATCAACGGCATCGCCGCGGGCGCGACCAAGCGCTACGAAAAGCACGGCCCCACCAAGGTCATGGACCTCGACGTGGCCTTCGACCCCGTCCTTCAGGTCCCCGCCTTCGACCAGGCCGACGCCTACCGCCAGCTGGGTCTGGTGGAGGTCGACGTCGCCACCGAGGCCGAGATCGAGCGCACCAACAAGTTCATGGGCGACTCGTCTCTCGCCTGGGTCGAGCCTCTCGCCAAGGCCGGTCTCATCGCCAAGAACGAGTCGATCGTGGCCTTCTGCGACTACGACTACGAACCGGAGGATCCGGTCTACGCCATGGGACCGCTGGCCGGCGCGAAGATCCTTCAGCGCCAGAACCAAGCGATCATCGCGGAGCGCTTCGGCGCCCGCACCGTGCGCCTCTGCTACCCGGCCATGGCCACCACCGCCCTCGGCGCCATCCCCGGCGGTACGCTGATGTACGCCCTCACCGCGCAGATCCTCGAGGAGCGCGGCACCTACCGATCCATCGAGGAGCTGGCCGCCGACACGATGCCCATGTGGACCGGCGACGCCGACGAGCTCCGGCTCGACGAGGCCTACCAGGCCACCCTGTCCGAGTTCCACGTGCGCAAGGACGCGCTCACGCCGAGCGACATCCCGGGCGCATTCTCAGCCCTTTACGGCTGAGCCGGCCCACAGCGCCCACCGCGCCCCTAGCGCCGCGGACGCGGCCGTCTCCGTGCGCATCGTGAAGGCCCCGACGCGGCCGGCGACGAAGCCGGCGGCGGCGGCGGCGGCATGCTCGTCCTCCGTGAAGCCGCCCTCGGGGCCGATGGCGAGCGTCACCGCCTCGGCCTCGGCCAACACGTCGGCCATCGGTGCACCGTCGCCGTCGAGCAAGACGCCGCGTCCCTGCCCGTGCCCCCACGCGGCCGACAGATCCACGACCCCGAGCAGCTCCGGCACGTCTCCCCGTCCGCACTGACGGGCCGCCTCTACCGCAACGCGACGGTAACGGTCGACGTCTCCGCCTCGCTTCACCGACCGCGACGCGACCGCGAGCACGATGCGCGTCACCCCGAGCTCGGTGGCGTCGCGCACCACCGCATCGACCTTGGTTCCCTTCGCCATGCACTGGATGAGCGTGGTCGCGACCCGCGGCCGCCGCGTGGTGGTCCGCGGCGTCTCGAAGCGCACGCGGGCCGGACGGGTCGCCACCAGCTCGCCCTCTGCCTCCAGCGCCGTCTCCGGATCGAACCCCTCGATCACGTCCCCCACATCTCGGCGGTGAACCCGCGTGACGTAGCGGTCGGTGTCCGACGACAGCGTCAGCTCGCCCTCGCGGAGCCCGGCGACCGGCACCCGCAGGGTCATGGCTTCCGCAAGACGATGGCGGTCCAGGCGTCGGGCTTTCCCTCGTGAGGGCCCGGCTCGTCGCGCCGGGTGGTCTCCACGTGGTCCAGCCCGGTGGCCACGAAGGCGGCACGCACCTCCGCCTCTTCGCTCGCGAGCACCCCCGAGAGCACCAGCCACCCCGACGTACGCTCCCGGAGCGCCTCCGCCATGGCGATGAGCACCGGCGCGCGGATGTTCGCCACCACGAAGGAGTACGCTCCAGGCACCTCACGCACGTCGGTGGTGCTCACTTCGAGCCGGTCGTCCAAGCCGTTGCGCGCCGCGTTCTCGGCCACCACCTCGAGGACCTCCGGGTCGTTGTCGGTGGCCACCGCGCGCGACGCGCCGAAGCGCAGCGCCGCCAGGGCCAGGATCCCGCTCCCGGTGCCGACGTCGAGCACGGCGGCGTCGTGGTAGGCCTCGCGTCGGCGGTCGAGCTGGGCGCTCACCAGAGAGGTCGTAGCGTGAAGCCCCGTCCCGAAGGCACGCCCCGGGTCGAGCACCAGAGCCCCTTCGATGAGCTCCCAGGGGGGGCAGACCCAAAGCTCGTCGGTGAGCGCGAACGGCTTGAAGTGCTCCTTGTAGGCGTCGCGCCAAGCGTCGCCCACGAGCTCTTCCACGACCCCGTCGAGCTCGCGTTGCGCGCGCTCGGCCTCGATCCGGGTCGAGAACCACCCCACCACCCGGACCCGCCCGTCGCCCGGCCCCTTTTGCATGGTGGTGCGGTCGCGAACCTCGACACCGGTCGCGCCGAGCTCCATCAGCCGATGCCCGAGGCCATCGGCTTCCGCCGGCGGCACGTCACACCGCAAGTACGGAAAACGCGGCTCGCTCACGGGTCGAAGACGTTGACCGTGACCGTCGAGTCCCGCTGCCGCGTCGACACGAAGACGACCGGGATCACCACCGCGGCCACGACCGCCAAGCTCACCGGGACCCAGAGCCAAGGACTCTCGATGACGTTGCCGCCCCCTTCTTCGGGCACCGCGATGCGCAAGGGGTTCTCCACGTCGCCGCGCGTCGCGACCGGCAGGCCGTCGGTGTCGACGGCCTGGATGTAGTATTCGAACAGCGGCGGCTCGATCGCGTCTCCGGGGATGTCGACGGTGAATTTACGCATGGTGAAGCTCACCCGCTTCTGCTCGAACTTCCCCTCCGTGCCCGCACGGTAGAAAAGAATCACCTTGTCGACGACCGCATCGGGGTCGTCGACCTTGCCGTCGAGGCTGACGGTGAGGCCCGCCGAGACCTGGGCCGGAGCGGAGTGCTTGATCACGACCGGCTTGGCCTGGTCGTCGGGACGGTCCACCTCGAGGCCGGGTCGGCCCTCTTCGTTCCACGCCTCACGGGTCTTGTTGAAGAAGTCCCGGAAGCGCGGAGACTCGGTCTCCGGCAACTCGTACTTGGGGTCGAAGACGAGCAGACCGCGGACCGCGCCGTCGGCCTCCTCGGTACGCTGGAGCACGATGTAGTTGTAGGCGAGGAGCTGGTAGACCCGGATCTTCTCCGCCTTGGAGGTCCCAGGCCGCATCAGCGCCGCAGACAGGGTCTGGATCGACTCCTGGTACAGCTGCTCGTCGAACTGATCCTGACCCTTCTTGATGAGGGCCTGCGCCGACTGCCTCTTCTGCGCGAAAGCGGGGGCGGGGGCTGTCGTCACGACCATCACCAAGGTGAGGAGGCCGAGCGCGAGACTCAGGGCCGTGGGTAGCCACCAGCCGGAACGCGTCGAAGGCATGAACGTCAGCGTACTGTGACAGCGAGATGAGGCCAAGCTGCCCTGCTAAACATGACGCGTGCATTGGCTCGGTGCGATGGCTCGCTCCCAGATCCGCCACCCGCGGTGGTGGTGTCTGGCCGTCGCCCTCTCGACCCTCGCCGCGCTCCTGTCGGCCCGGGGGCTTACCCTTCGGACGGGGCTCGGCGAGCTGCTCCCCGACGACCAACGCAGCGTCATCGTCGCCCAGGCCGTCAACGAACGGCTCCCCGCCCAGTCCACCCTGGCGGTGGTGCTCGAGGGCCCCGACCCGGCCGCGCTGCGCGCCTACGTCGACGCGGCCGCTCTGCGCCTGGCCGCGATTGGACCTCCCCTCGTGGGACGGGTCGACGCGGGCGCGGGCGACACCGCCGACTTCCAGCGGCGCTTCGGCGCCCTCTACCTCTCGCACGAAGAGCTGCGCGATCTCCACGCCAGTTGGAAGGAGCGGTACGACTACGAGGTCACGCGACACCTCGGATTGCTGGTCGTCGACGAGCACCGACCGCCGCTGTCCGAGGCCTTGCGAGACGACCTCGAGACTGCCCCCCCTGCGGCCTACTACCTCGACGACCAGCGAGGGGTCGCCGTCATCCTCGTGCGTACACCCATCGCTCCCGGCGACGTCGAGCCCACCGACGCTTTGGTGGCGGCCGTCGAGGCGGCCCTCCCCCCGGCGGGCGATCTCACCGTCGGCCTCGGCGGCAACCTTCTCACCGCCGCTGAGACCTACCGCCGCATCGCCGGCGACCTCTCCCACGTGGGCCTGAGGGGTCTGCTCGCGATCCTCGGCGTGGTCGCGCTCTACTTCCGCCGCCTCCGCCCACTCGTGGCGCTGGCGCTCACGATCACCGTGGGGGCGAGCTGGACCTTCGCCTGGGCGCGCTTGTCCGTCGGGCACCTCAACGGCTCGACCGGCTTCTTGTTCAGCATCGTCGTCGGCAACGGGATCAACTTCGGCCTCGTCGGCATGGCCGCCTACCTGCGGGCCCGCAAACGCAACCCTCCCCCCGATGCCATCGCCGAGGCGCGCCGCGCCACGCTCCGCCCCACGCTCATCGCCGCCGCTAGCGCCTCCGTCGCCTACGGCGCCCTCGCCACCACCGGCTTCCCCGGCTTCCAGCAGTTTGGGCTCATCGCGGGCGTCGGCATGCTCCTGTGCTGGCTCGCCACCGCCGCGGT
>JGI12210J13797_11253172_pt1 | contig 15634 bp, 9 predicted proteins | sample ElkSlonscriptome_3_FD_13797 | JGI IMG/M metagenome (IMG submission 13797)
TATAGACGCCGACGATAACACACCGCTTTATCGACTTGCACCCGTTCAAAGGAGTCATCTAAATTTAAAGTTGTTTCCCCACCGCCTAAAATTAAATAACCATCCGGCGCGAGAATTGACCTAATTTTTTCTAATACGGCTTTTTTGGTGGCTAAATCAAAATAAATCAAAACATTACGCAAAAAAATAATATCCAGTTTATGGAATTGGGTAAATGAATGGGTTACTAAATTAAGTTGCTGAAATTCAATTCGGTGGCGTATTTTATCACAAATTTGCCACTGGTTTCCTCTATGTTGAAAGTATTTATTTAACAAGGAAAGGGGAAGTCCCCGTGTCACTTCAAGCTGACTGTAGAGTCCCGCTTTGGCACGGTTGAGGATCTCATTGGAGAGATCGGTGGCAATTAATCGGAGTTTCCAGTTCGCCAGTTCGGGAAACTCTTCGTGCAGTAACATGGCAATGCTATAGGGTTCTTGACCACTCGAACAAGCCGCACACCAAATATTCAAGGTTCGTTGCGTTTGCCGTTTGGCTAACAGTTCGGGCAAAATGACCTTGGCAAGGGCATCAAAGGGATAGCGATCGCGGAAAAAGGATGTCTCCGTCAGCAGCATTCCCTCAACTACCTGGACATGGCGCTGATTAAAGGGTTGCGTTTGCAGATTGGCAATCATTTCCCCCAAAGAACTAAATCCCATTTGCGTCGCCAGAGGGGTTAAGCGTAACTCGGCTAAATAGGCTTTATCGGCATCCAGAACCATGGCGGAATGATGGCGTACTAATTGACGTAAATAGTTAAAATCTTGATGATGAATTGGCATTGTTTTAAGTTGTGATTTTTGTGTAGGGGCGGGTTTTACTATTAACGTTTTTGACCTCACAACAGATGTGACTAAACCCGCCCTGACTGAGGTTGGAGAAGAGGGCGACCCGAGTCAATTGAGTGGACAGGTATTGTTAAATGGGAGAAGCGGGTCGCCCCTACAGGTTTCGTGATGCTATGTTCATTTATGGGAGTCTCTTCAGGAATTTCAACAAACCAGTTGGATAATTTCATCGGCGATTTGGTCTAGGGGTAAAATATTATTAGCTAAACCCGCTTGGGCGACAGATTTAGGCATTCCCCACACCACACTGCTGGCTTCATCCTGCACCAAAATATGTCCCCCGGCGTCGCGGATATGGTGACATCCTTGCAAGCCATCTTGTCCCATACCCGTCAACACCACCGCGATCGCACTCCCTGGAAATGTCTTAGCAACGGATCGAAATAACACATCCACCGCCGGACGACAGGAATGTTCGGGCGGGGCTTGGTGTAAACTCAGATGTACCGTTTTCCCCCGACGCACGACAATTCCATGGAAATCTCCCGGCGTAATCCAAGCATGACCTGGACGCAGTTCAGCGCCCTCATAGCCCTCGGCGACAGAGATGTGACATTGATGGGTTAAACGTTCGGCTAAACGTTTGCTAAATAGGGGAGGAATATGTTGCACGATGACAATGGGTAGGGGAAAATCGGCGGGAAACCGGGATAAAAGCGTGGCTAGTGCATTGGGTCCCCCAGTAGAGACGCCGATCGCAACAACTTGGGCTTTGGCGAGTTTGAGGGTGGCGGTTTGGCTGGGAAGGCGCGATCGCGCGATCGGTGTATTGTCGGATACGCCTAAGATATCGGCACAAAAGACTTTAATTTTAGGAATTAATTCGCGTTTTAAATAATCGGAAACTGCCTCACCTGTTCCCAATTTTGTTGGTTTAGTAACATAATCCTGAGCGCCGAGAGAAAGGGCTTCTAACGTAGCTGCTGCACCGCGTTCGGTGAAAGCACTAAACATAATCACGGGCAAGTTTGGATAACTTTGGCGAATAGCCGTTAATGTTTGTAAGCCATCCATTTTTGGCATTTCGACATCTAGGATGATTAAGTCGGGTTGCAGGTGAGGAATTTTAGAGAGGGCAATTTGACCATTGGCGGCAATTCCAACTACGTCTAAAAAAGGGTCTTGAGAGAGGATTTCACTGAGTTTTTGACGAATAATTACCGAGTCGTCAACGACTAGCAGGCGAATTTTACGCATTGTAGGGTAGGGGAGATGTAGAGACGTGCCATGGCACGTCTGTTGGCTCCCCTCTCCCCCGCGTGGGAGAGGGGCTGGGGGTGAGGGGTTTAGTTGACATAGATGGGCGGGTTTAGTCACATTTAGGTGAGGTAAGAAACGATAGTTGTAAAACCCGCCCCTACACAATCAAAACATTCCCTTCACTAATTAATACTTGAACTGATTCACCAGGGCTTCTAATTCCGACGCGAGTTCGGCAAGTTCCGCCGCCGATTTCAACGTGTTGCTGGCGAGGGCGGTGGTTTTTTGAGCCGCGTCAGCGACATTGTTGATATTTTGGGGAATTTGTGAGGTACTTTGGGCGGCTTCGGCGACGTTGCGAGCCATTTCATTCGTCGTCGCAGTTTGTTCTTCTACCGCACTGGCGATTGTGTTTTGGAAGTCGTTGATTTGATTAATAATCGTGGTAATTTGACTAATCGCTTCAACGGAACTTTTGGTGTCACCTTGAATCGCTTCGATTTTTTGACTAATGTCTTCCGTCGCTTTGGCAGTTTGTTTGGCGAGTTCCTTCACTTCATTGGCAACAACGGCAAATCCTTTCCCCGCTTCTCCCGCCCGGGCAGCTTCAATTGTCGCATTAAGGGCGAGGAGGTTAGTTTGTTGGGCAATGGAGGTAATTACCTTAATCACATTACCAATTTCTGCACTACTTTGACCCAATTTGGTAATCGTTTGGTTAGTGCTTTCAGTCATATTAACCGCCGTTGTCGCGACTCGCGCCGCATCCGCCGCACTTTTGGCAATTTCTTTAATACTGGCGCTCATTTCTTCTACACCTGTCGCCACCACTTGAGCATTGCGGTTGACTTCTTCGGCATAAGCTGACGCAGTTTGGGCTTGTCCAGAGGTATGTACGGCGTTTTCATTGAGTTGTTGACTCACCAGGTTCATGTCTTCTGAAGCTTGAGCAACAGCCGTGGCGACTGAGGCAATTTTACCGACGGATTCGGTTAAATTGCTTGCCATGCGATTGACATTATCGGTCAGTTGTTTGAAGTCTCCTGTGGTTTTGGCGGTAACGTTTTGGGAGAGATCACCTTGAGCAATGGCTGAGGTTAATTGGGTAATATTTTCGACTTCTTCCTTGAGATTCGCCGCCATCTGGTTAATGTTTTCGGTTAAGTCTTTCCAGATTCCGGTAGCCGTTTCCACAACAGCGCGACTACTCAGGTTTCCTTCGACACTAATTAAACGGGCGACGCGGTTTTTCTCATTGGTATATGCCTCGATATTATCCCGCAGGGTATTAATTGTAGTACTCAGGGTTAAGAGATCACCCTTTAACGGCTGATTGTCAATCTCTAGAGGCATTTTACAGGATAAATCACCAGCCGCGATCGCCTTCAGTACGTCTTGGGCGGCGAGGGTGGGTTGGGCAAGGGTGTGGATGATGGTATTAATTGCGGTGGTTGTTGTTGCCCATCCTCCTTTTAAATAGGGGGGTGGAGATACAGGTTCAGCCCCATATAACCAGCGTCCAGCGTGATTTTCCCAATCCTTTAATACAGTTGTTTTGTGTTGATATCCCACTCGTTCGGTGAGTTGACCGTCTTGAGCAACCTGTTGACTAACTCGGACAATTTCATGGATAACGGTTTGATTGATACCCATCCATTCATTAAATACTTGAGCAATTTCACCCCAGCCATTTTCCTCAGTGAGTCGTGCATTAAAGTTACCATCTCTGGCACTTTTTAGGGCTTGGAGGAGTTCATTAAAGTTTTCTGGGGATAAGAGTATTCCCTCAATTTCATGGTTTTGCGGGGAAACAGTCTGGGTGGCTTTAGGTTCAGATACCATGGTTTTACTGTGATCATGTTCATTGTTGCCGTTAGTCTCTTGATTTTGGAAAAAGACTAAGCGTCCGGGTTTACTGAGTTTATCGATGTTCATGGCTTCTCCTAATTTGTGAATTCCTTTGAGATGATCGAAGTTCATTGTTTTTTACTCTTTGTCATTGGTCATTCTTTAAGGAATGAGTTTGACGTTTCTGTATTCTTTAGCCCTTGACTTGCTGACGTATACATTCTTTAATTCCGAAGAGTTGGCTTCAAAATGGTGAGTTCAACAACTTTGTCGGTATCGAGAATCAGCAGAAGTTGATCGGCAAGTTTATACGCGCCACGAATTAATTGCCGTGCGTTTCCTGTTAAGGTTTCTGGGGATTTCTCAAAGCAAGCATCGGAAATTTCTAACACTTCTCCCACATCATCAACAAGCAAACTAATCACCTCATCAGCCGTTCGCACAACCACATTGAGAGGGAGGTGTTCGCTATTTTTATCCAGTTGTGTTTCAACGGGTATCTTAGTGACATTCTGATCTAACTCCAGAAATTGACGTAAATCCACAGCCGGAACAATCTGACTCCGTAGGTTAATTAAACCCCGCACGGCTGGTGGTGCTAAGGGGACACAGGTAATTGACTGATATCGAATAACTTCTTGCACGTTTTCTACTTCTAGCCCGAAGAAGAAGTGGTCGAGAAAAAAGGTACAAAATTGATGGAATTGAGCCATGATGAGGGAATTATTTATAATGACGAATGACGAATGACGAATGACATTAAATCGCTTCGATATCCAAAAGTTCGGTAACTTGACCCTGAATAACCGCGATCGCCTGTACCCCTGGACGAGTGGCTTCACCTGTGATACAAAGGTCTTCCATGACGATATCTACCATGCGTTGAACCACTAATCCAATTTGGCGTCCACTTTGACAAGCAACGACGACAACTTGCAGCGGATCAGCGTCTAATACGGCTGTTTTTGGGTTAGCAGCGCTAAAGCGCTGACTACTAACAAAAGATACATTGGCAAAATTAACTAGGTAGAGAATTTGGTCGCGATACTGAATCACTTGGCGATCGCCAACTTGTTCGATCGCGGTTCTGGGAAATTCTTCTAAACGCACTACTCGCGACAAGGGAATCGCCATGCGGCTGTTATCTAAGGCTTCAAATAACAGTAATATTTGCACTGTTTCGATAGTGGATTGAGAGGATATTTCCTGCTGAATTAAAGCGTTTGTTTGTTCATCTGAAAGTACCCCCGCCCGTGATGCTAGACTAAATACATCTAAAATTAATGCCACTTTTCCATCACCTAAAATTGTGGCTCCGGCAAAACAAGGGGTTTCTTTGAGTAGTTTACCTAAGGGTTTTACGACAATTTCTTGAGTGTCATTAATCGCATCAACGACTAAGCCAAAGGTAAAATTATCGACTTGCAGAACGACAATGTTCAGCATGATTTCCGATTGCGGATGGGCTGTTTTGGGTTCCCATTCCACTAATTCAAGTTCCCGATTTAAATACACCAGGGGTAATAATTTCCCCCGCAACCGATACACAGGGGCTTTGTGGACATATTCGATCCTGTGATCCGCTTGTTCTCCCTGCAAGCGGACTAATTCTAAAAGATTGGTTTGAGGAATGGTATAGCAGTCCCCTCCACTGGTGACAATTAAGGCGGGAATAATTGCTAAGGTTAAGGGAATTTTCAGTTTAAATGTTGTTCCTAAACCAACTTGAGTATGCACATCTACCGTACCGCCAACTTTTTCTACATCCGTTTTCACTACATCCATTCCCACTCCCCGCCCAGATAAGCGCGTCACGCAGTTGGCGGTAGAAAAACCGGGAAGGAAGATTAAATTTAGGGCGTCAGTCTCACTTAAGCAATTGGCTTGATTCGGCGTAATTAAGCCTAAACTTAACGCTTTTTGTTTCAAGCGTTCTGAATCAATTCCCGCCCCATCATCCGAAATTTCAATGGTTACATATCCACTTTCATGGAAGGCTTGCAGACGTAATCGCCCGGTGGCGGATTTTCCCTGAGTTTGACGTACCTCTGGGGATTCAATCCCATGATCCACACAATTGCGGAGTAGATGCGTTAAGGGATCTTTAATCGCCTCAATAATCGTTTTATCCAGTTCCGTCTCTTCTCCCTCTATCTCCAATTGCACCTGTTTTTCTGTCGCGATCGCAACATCCCGAACTACCCTGGGAAACTTGCGCGTAATTGTACTAATCGGCTGCATTCGGGTTTTCATTACCCCTTCTTGTAACTCTGTTGTCAGTCGGTTTAATTGCTGGGAGGTGGTAACAAAGGCGGTTTCATCTTGCAGCGTGGAGAATTGTTGAATCTGATTGCGAACTAATACCAATTCTCCCACCAAATTCATCAACTTATCCAAAAGATTGATATCGACTCGGATTGACTGTACTGTATTTGGGGTTGTCAACGCCGACATCAACTCCTCGCGATCGCAGGGAAGTTTTGACCCTTCAGGATTTGTAGGGGCGGGTTTAGGGATTTGCTTTTGGCTATTAATGGTAACGTTTGTACAAAACCCGCCCTCATCTCCGGTATCTCTAGATTGCAGTTGATTTAAGGTCTGAATTAAGCCAGAATAGTCAACATCACCTTCTTGTCCGATCGCTTCTATCTGGGCGCAAATTTGCTGCATGGCGTCTAGGAGTTCCAGTAAGCCACTGGTAATCTCTGCATTTAGCTGCAATTGTCCATCTCGCAGACAACTGAGTAAATTTTCACCACTGTGGGTAAGGGCTTCTAGGGTGGGAAACGCCATGAAGCCGCAGTTTCCTTTAATTGTATGTAAGGAACGATAAATTCCTTCGAGTAAATCTTGATTAGTCGGATTTTTTTCTAATGTGACCAGATCCGTCTCAATCTGGCTAATATTCTCGTAGCTTTCTACCAAAAAGGCTTTGATATCTTCATCCATGATAGTTAAGTAATCGCTTGCATGTATGGGACGTTAATGGTTAAAGCTGACAGGAATTATTTCAAGAAAAATACGGCGGAAGTCAGTGGGATTCAATTTCACTGAGTTTCGCCACTAAACCGAGTCTATCTTGGCGCAGGGAACGCTGCTATCGGTGATACCACCCAACTTGAGACGGCTGGATTAGAAAGATCCGTGATTTCACCGAATGACATTCTCGGACATGGGCTAGACAATAAAAGACAAGGATGAAACAGTTTTGATCAGTAGGGGCGGGTTTCACTATTATCGTGTTTTTTCATCCTGATGTTACTAAACCCGCCCTGATCAACGGTGCAGATTCGTTGAGAGTTGGGTTTCGTATCTCAACCCAACCTACTTGCTAACTTCATTCAACCAACCGTTTAACTGAAAAATGGAGGAAAATTATGGCATTAATTCTAATCGTTGATGACGCCGCGTTTACCCGACGGATGATCCGGAAAACCCTTGTTGCGGATGGACATGAAACCCTAGAAGCCACTAATGGACAAGAAGGACTAGACATGGCGATCGCACATCAACCTGACTGTATCTTAACTGATATGCTCATGCCCGTTATGGATGGCTTTCAACTCCTCACCGCCTTGCGCGATCGCCAAATTAATACGCCAGTTATTGTGATCACCGCCGATATTCAAGAAAACGTGCGCCAGCGGTGTCGTGAGTTAGGCGGATCAGGCTTTATTAATAAACCCCCCAAAGACGCCGAATTACGTCGCGTTATTGGTGAAATCTTAGCTTGTCCCCAGGAGACTGTATGAACTTAACTCCCGATCAAATTGATGCGATCCAAGAAATCGTTAATATTGGTGTCGGTCGGGCGGCTAGCGTCCTGAATGAAATGCTGGAAGCCCCGATTCGCCTGCAAGTCCCCTATATTAAAATTGGGTCGCCTCTGGATTTTCAATCTGAAATGGAAACTCGCCTTGGTGGGGAACAAGTTGCAGCGGTTCGCCAAGACTTCTCTGGATCTTTTGCGGGTTTAGCGGAGTTAGTTTTTCCCACCGATAGTGCTTCAATTCTCGCCGCTGTTCTCACGGGGGAAGAATTAGGAACACCGGATTTAGACGCCGTTCGCATTGGTACGTTAAGTGAGATTGGCAATATCTTAATTAACAGCGTGATTGGGTCAATTAGTAACGTCCTCAATCAACGCCTCGATTATGCCATTCCCAGCTACATCGAGGATACTGTCGAAAACTTAATCAACGTCGGCGACAATCAGCAGGATAATACTATCCTGTTAGCCCAAACCCAATTTTTTATCGAACAACTTCAGATTCGCGGCGATATTATTCTCGTCTTTGAAGTCGGTTCCTTCGACGTGTTACTGGACGCGATCGCGATGCTAACCACTGTGTAATCTGATTCATTTTTTTGAGCAATGACCAATGATAGAGAACGAGGCTTTCTGTGTAATCAGTGTAACTAAGCTTTTATCCTCTACCCGCATCTGGACAATAAATCTGTGAAATCAGTGTTTTGACCAATGACCCCTTAATCTGTCCATGCAAGAGATAGAAATCGCTGCCGAAAAATTTTGCATTCTTGACCAAATGCCTTTGGGTGTCTGTATTCTCCGATCCGATTTCGTGGTCTTATTTTGGAATCGCGGTTTGGAGGATTGGACACACCTATCCAGAGGTCAAATTTTAGGTCGAAAAATCAGTGACTATTTCGCTGATTTAAACCATCCCCGCTATGAAAAGCGGCTGAAGTCCATCTTTTCCGGGGGACCTCCGACCATTTTTTCCGCCCAACTTCATCCTCATTTTATTCCCGCCTATTTACCCGATGGACAACAGCGAATTCAGCGTACCACTGTCACCGCCATACCCGGCTTAATAGAAGGAGACTACTACGCCCTTTTATCCATTCAAGATGTTACTGAACTCAGCCAACAAGTTCAAGACTATCGCAAAATGCGCGATCGCGCTTTAGCAGAAGTCCAAGAACGACAACGCGCCGAAGCCGCTTTACGATCTCAAGAAGAACAATTACAAGCAGTTTTTGATGCGGTTCCTGGCTTTGTATCTTGGGTGAATTCGGATTTGCGATATCTAGGGGTTAATCGCCATCTAGCTGATACGTTTCACTTGACTGTCGATCATTTTATTGGTCAAGATGTCGGCTTTATGAAAGCGAGTCCCAGCTTTGCTGACTTTATGCGTCAATTTATTGCTAGTCCCGAACCAGCCGCTAGCCAAGTGATTGAAGCTTACGTCAAGGATACCACCCGGAGTTACTTAATTGTTGCCCAAAAATACCAACAAGGACATGCAGCGGTTTCGGTGGGAATTGATATTACCGATCGCAAGCAAGCGGAAGAAGAGGTTCGCAAAGCTTTAGCGAAAGAAAAAGAACTCAGCGAACTTAAATCTCGTTTTGTTACTATGACCTCTCATGAGTTTCGCACACCCCTAACTACTATTTTAAGTTCGGCGGAGTTACTCGAACATTATGGTCATAAATGGACACCGGATAAAAAACTCACCCATATCCATCGTATTCAAGGAACGGTTAAACATTTAGTCCAAGTTTTAGAAGATGTCACTCTGATTGGCAAAGCCGAAGCCGGAAAACTTCAGTTGCAGCCTGTTCCTCTGGATTTGGTTGAATTTTGCCACGGCTTGATTGAGGAGTTACAGTTAAGTTTAGGACAGCATCATTCTCTGGTCTTTACCCATCAATGCCCAAACCTTAATGTCTGCATGGATGAGAAGCTGTTGCGGCATATTCTGACGAATTTAATCTCGAATGCGATTAAGTATTCTCCCAATTGTGGAATCGTTACCTTGAACCTCGTCTGTCAGGATTCATCCGCTATTTTCCAAATTAAAGACCAAGGGATTGGGATTCCGTTGGCGGATCAAGAGAAACTCTTTGAGGCGTTTCATCGGGCGCAAAATGTGGGGAATATTTCGGGAACGGGATTGGGGTTGGCGATTGTTAAACGGGCGGTTGATTTACAAGGGGGTGAGATTACGGTAAACAGTCAAGTGGGAGAAGGAACTATGTTTACGGTTACATTGCCTTTATCGGTATAGATTGAATAATTTATTTATAAAATAATGAATTAGGAAGGGCGGGTTTTGCTATTCAGTTATCGGTAAATAGCCGAATTGAGTCCCTAAACCCGCCCCTACAGAGTTATCGGTGGGGAAAGTTATCGGTGGGGAAGGGCGGGTTTTGCTGTTCAGTTATCGGCAAACAGGTTAATTTAGTCCCTAAACCCGCCCCTACAATTGGTTAATTAATTGCCTACTCTATTGCATTTTCTAATAAACATGGTGTTATCATCTCACGTAAATTACCCTGGAAATAAAACTGCGATCGCGACTGAAATCGAAACAGCGGCGCATCAATTTAATGTTCTGGATCAAGTCCCTATGGGTAACTGTGTCCTGCGATCAGATTTAGTGGTTTTATATTGGAATCGCTGCTTGGAAAACTGGACGCATCTCTCCAAACACCAAATCTTAGGTGAAAAAATTACCGATCATTTTCCCCACCTGAATCATCCCAAATATACCACCCGCCTCCAACAAGTTTTTACTGGAGGACCACCCACCGTCTTTTCCTCCCAACTTCATATCCACCTGATTCCTGCACCTTTAGCCGATGGAGGATTACGGATTCAGCATACCACCGTTACCGCCGTTCCTAGTGAAAAAGATGGCGAGTATTATGCTTTATTATCGATTCAAGATGTTACTGAACTCACCCAACAAGTTCATAACTATCGCACGATGAAAGATCGGGCGATCGCGGAAATTCAAGAACGCCAACGCACCGAAGAAGAATTAGCAGACTATCGTAACCATTTAGAAGAACTGGTTGAAGAACGAACCGCTGCACTCCAGACAGCTAATGAACAATTAAGTGTCAGTCAAGCCAATTATCGTAGTATCTTTGAAAATGCGGTTGAGGGCATATTTCAACGTACACCAGATGGCATCTATATCAGTGTTAATCCTGCCTTTGCCCAGATACTCGGCTATGCTTCACCAAGCCATTTTTTACAGTCTCTAAAAAATATTGAACAACAATTTTATGTTAATCCGGATGATCATCGACGTTTAACCCAATTAATTCAACAAAATAAAGCTGTCTCTAAATTTGAAACCCAGGTTTATTGCCAAGATGGACGGAAGATTTGGATTCGCAAAAATGCCCGTGCCGTCACCGACATATCAGGAACCATTCTCTATTATGAAGGCTCAATTGAAGACATTACCGAAAGTAAACTCGCCGAAGAACGACTGCGAGAAAGTGAAGAACGCTTTCGCCTCTTAGCCGACACCGCCCCCGTCTTAATCTGGTTAGCCGGAACTGATAGTAATTGTTACTTTTTCAATCAAACCTGGTTAGAATTTACTGGACGCACCTTAGACCAAGAAATAGGAGATGGCTGGACAGACGGGGTTCATCCTGATGATTATCACTATTGTATAGAAACCTATTCCAACGCCTTTAAAGCCCAAAAACGGTTTCGCAGGGAATACCGTTTACGCCGACATGATGGCAACTATCGCTGGATTTTAGATACAGGAGTGCCTCGATTTACATCCAATGATTACTTTGCTGGCTATACCGGTTCTTGTATTGATATTACTGATCGCAAACAAGTCGAAGAACGACTGCGGGAGAGTGAAGAGAATTATCGTTCAGTGATTGAAAGCGTTAAAGAAGTCATTTTCCAAACCGATGCAACGGGGGTATGGACATTCTTAAATCCCGCGTGGACAGAGATTACTGGCTTTACCTTAGGGGAAAGCATTGGCACAAATTTCCTAGAGTATATTCATCCCGATGATCGCCAACGCAACGTAGATTTATTTCAACCCTTACTGGAACGAAAAAAAGACTATTGCCAGCATGAAGTCAGATATCTGACCAAAGATGGCGGATATCGCTGGATTGAAGTTCATGCCCAATTAACCGTTGCCTCCGATAATACAATCACCGGAACCTCTGGTACACTCCGGGATATTACTCACTACAAATGGGCAGATATTCAACTCAAAGCTAGCGAACAAAAGCTTCGCCAGGTGATTGATTTAGTTCCCCATTTCATCTTTGCTAAAAATAAAAAAGGTCAGTTTATTTTAGTCAATCAATCCGTCGCTGATACTTACGGAACTACCGTTGAAGCCTTACTGGATCAACCTGAAACAGAGGTTGCCCCATCAGTAGACGATGCCCATCAATATCGAGAAGCAGACTTGCACGTTATTACCAGTGGAGAAACTCTTTATATTCCCGAAGAAACGATTACAAATGCTAAAGGCGAAACTCGAATTCTACAAACAACCAAAATTCCCTTCTTTGTCGCTGATTCCGATGTTCCCGCCGTCTTAGGCGTATCCATTGATATTACCGATCGCAAGCAAGCCGAGATCGCGCTTCAGCAACAATTAATGCGAACGGTTCTGCTGAAGCAAATTACCCAAGAAATTCGCCGCAGTTTAAACACCAAAGAAATCTTTCAAACCACCGCCAGCCAAATCGGTCAAGCTTTTGGCGTCAATCGCTGTGTGATTCATACTTACCTGACGGAACCGACACCAGCCATTCCTTTTGTGGCAGAATATTTAGAAACAGGATATGAATCCATTCTCCAGTTAGAAGTTCCCATTCAGAGAAATCCCCATGTTCAACAGCTACTAAAACAAGACAAGGCAATCTCCTCACCAGATGTCTATGCCGATCCATTGTTGTTAGGCTGTACCCAAATTTGTTGTCAGATTGGATTAAAATCGATGCTGGCAATTCGCACCTCCTATCAAGGGGAACCGAATGGAATTATTGGCTTGCATCAGTGTGATTCCTATCGCCATTGGTCAAGTCATGAAATTGAGTTACTCGAAGCGGTTGCCGATCAAGTGGGGATTGCGATCGCCCAGGCGCATTTGTGGGAACAGGAAACTCGCCAACGTCAACAGTTAACCGAACAAAATGTGGCATTGGAAAAAGCCCGACAAACCGCCGAAGCCGCCACCCAAGCCAAAAGTGAATTCTTGGCAACCATGAGTCATGAAATTCGCACACCAATGAATGCCGTGATTGGCATGACGGGGTTACTTCTGGATACTGACTTGACCTCAGATCAGCGCTACTTTGCCGAAACCATTCGCAATAGTGGAGATGCCCTGCTGACGATTATTAACGATATTCTAGATTTCTCGAAAATTGAATCCGGGAAAATGGAGTTAGAGGAACAACCCTTTGAACTCCGCACCTGCATTGAAGAAGCCCTGGATCTGCTTACCACCAAAGCCGCCGAGAAAAATCTAGAATTAGCCTATTTAATTGACTCCCAAACCCCCAATTGGATTGCCGGAGATGTGACGCGGTTGCGTCAAATTTTAGTGAATTTAATTAGTAATGCGGTTAAATTTACGCCAACCGGAGAGGTTTTGGTTTCCGTAACCGCCCATATTTTGCCGGATGAGGATGTAGAGACGTTGCATGCAACGTCTCTACATCCGGGCGGGTTTGGCACTCGCTATCAGTTACAATTTGCGGTCAAAGACACAGGAATTGGCATTCCCACTGATCGAATTAATCGCCTGTTTAAATCCTTTAGCCAGGTGGATTCATCCACCTCTCGTCAATATGGGGGAACAGGATTAGGATTAGCCATTTGTAAACGCCTGTGCGAAATGATGGGAGGTCAAATGTGGGTAGAAAGTGGCGGATCAGTCGCCGGAAATCCGCCTGCTGGATGGATAGCCACTGATAAGAGTTTTGGTGGTTCAACCTTTTACTTCACAATTTTGTCTGAATCCATCCCCGATTCAGCCGTGGTAGAACAACCCATCTGTGACACTCACCTAGCAGGAAAACGGCTATTAATTGTCGATGATAATACGACAAACTGCCAAATTTTAATCCGACAAGCCCAGTCTTGGGGGATGCTGTCACAAGCTACAGAATCCGGTCAAGAGGCGTTAGCATGGCTGTCTCAAGGTGAACAGTATGATATTGCCATTCTAGATATGCAAATGCCAGGAATGGATGGGATTACCTTGGGGGAACAAATCCGTCACCAGTTTAAGGATAAAGAGTTTCCCTTATTAATCTTATCGTCCATGGGTAAACCCGAGATTGCTTCTGGAGTCGTCGAAGCGAATTTTGCTGCCTTTTTAAGTAAACCGATTAAGCAGTCGCAACTCTACAACCTGTTAACGCAAATCCTCAGTGGACAACCCACAAAAATTAAGCGATCGCCTGCGGGTTCTCCCTCTCTTGATCCCACTTTGGCGCAACGGATACCCCTGCGAATTTTAGTGGCGGAAGACAATAAAGTGAATCAACAATTAGCTTTGCAGTTATTGCAGCGCATGGGATATCGCGCCGATGTTGCTGGGAATGGATTAGAAGTGATCGAAGCCCTGCGCCGTCAGCCTTATGATGTCATATTCATGGATGTGCAAATGCCAGAAATGGATGGTTTAGACGCCACCCGCCATATTTGCCAGCAATGGTTACCCGCAAACCGCCCGCGAATTATCGCCATGACAGCCAACGCCATGCAAGGCGATCGCGAAAAATGTTTGGAGGTAGGAATGGATGACTATATCAGCAAACCGATCCGCGTCAATGAATTAGTTCGGGCTCTGTCTCAAAGTCAACCGACAGAGGAACCCCCAGAACCCACACCCCAAGTCGAGTCAGCCCTTGACCCCCAAGTCTTACAAACCTTTCACGACATGATGGGCGAGAGTGCGACTGAAATGCTGCGTCAATTAATTGATATTTATTTAGAAGATACCCCCGCCATGTTGGAAACGCTTAAAATTGCCCTGCAAGAGAATAATTTAGCCGCTTTGCAACACACGGCTCATACATTAAAATCATCGAGTGCGGCATTAGGGGCGATTAAATTCTCCCAACTTTGTCAAGACTTGGAAAATTTAAGCAAGTCTCAAGTTACAACAGGCTTATGTGAACTCGTTGCCCAAATTGAATCCGAGTATCAACGAGTCAAGCAAGAGGCGATGAATTATAAGTTGACGAAGATTTGAGCCTAGAACTAAAGTTCTGGCTAAAAGCTTAAACCCGTTAAAACGGGTTGAAAGACTGACCCAGTTGCATTATCCACAGAAGGGCGGGTTTTGTTGTTCATTTATTGGTGGATATCTGAATTTAGTGGCTAAACCCGCCCCTACAGTACAGACGTTCCATGGCACGTCTCTAAATGACTGTTAACTGGGGGTAATTAACCACTAATCTAGCCACTCAGCCAATCGGCGTAGTTATATTAAGAAGTTTTACGGAAGTCTTGACTGGGGAATGTAGTCGATAATCAAAATAACCATCACAAGCTGTATTGAGGCACTGTTCGATGATTATACCGTCCCTGCTGATTCTGGCGATCGCTCTTGTCGCGGTTTACATTCATACCCATGTCGCAGAGGAATTAGTGCAAGTAGGGGCAACTATCATCGCGTTACTTTGTCTGGTGGTGAATCTGATTTTAGCGCCACTCGCGATAAAACTGCTCATTGTCGGGTCTATTTTACTCACAGCAAAACGGGCTTCATTAGCACTTTTTAATTCCCTGCTCCAGTAAACAGTAGACATGGAACGGGAAAAGATAAGATGTCCTCTGTCTTCTAGTGCAAGAAGGCAGAAATAACTGAACAGCTAATATCTCCCCCAGCTTCCCCAGCTTCCCCAGCTTCCCCAGCTTCCCCAGC
>JGI12210J13797_10076236_pt1 | contig 15630 bp, 13 predicted proteins | sample ElkSlonscriptome_3_FD_13797 | JGI IMG/M metagenome (IMG submission 13797)
GGCAGGGGATTGCCCAGCGACATCAGGGCTTCGGTGAAACCGGCAATGTAGAATGCCACCCCAATGGCTCGGGCAAAAAACAGGGGCAGTCCGATGGCCGCGCCGGCTTCGAGTCCGAGGGAGCGCGAAATAATGAAATAGGCGCCGCCGCCGCCGACTTTCATATTGGTGGCCATGGCGGAGATGGATAGGCCGGTCAGGAAGGTAATCAGCGTGGCCATCGTCACAATCAGCAACGTACCGAAAAGGCCGACGTTGCCCAGCACCCAGCCGAAGCGTAGATACATGATGACGCCGAAGATGGTCAGCACACTGGGCGTGTAGACCCCTTTAAACGTTCCGAATGAATAGCCCTTTTTTTCGACCTGCTCGCCCATAGTGTATTTCCAATCGTTGAAAGATATCGGACTCGATTTTTCCAGTAATTGGAAGAACTAAAACGCTTTAACGAAGCGCTGTCCGAGAGGTGAAATAGGCGAGTGTTCCGGAACAGAGGTTGCCGAGTGTAAGGCCGGCCACCAGTCCGGTGAATCCAAAAAGTGTACTTCCCAGCAGGCTGAGCGGAATGACGAATGCAAATACACGGGTGAGGTTGATAACCATGACCGGGCGGGGTTTACCAATGACGTTCAGGAATTGGCTCATCCACATGCTGACCAGTATGCCGGCCATACCGAGTACGGCAATCAGCAGGTAGGTCGTACTCAGACGGATCACTTCCGGGTCAGCGCTGAACAGCTTGGAGACCGGCCGGGCGGCAGGCAGGAGAATAAGCAGCGCAGCACCGGCATAGAGCAGTGCAAAGCGGTTGCTGATCCGCCGGGCTTCCTGAATACGACCGTGTTCGGCGGCACCATAGTTCTGTCCGACAAAAGGGATAATGGCAATGGCGTAGGCCATGGCGAGAATGAGCAGAAACGCTTCGATGCGAGTGCCGGTCGCCATGGCGGCCACGGCCTGCGCTCCGCCGACGCCAGCGGCGAGGCGGATGTAGAAACCCTGGGCGACCGGATTGAGAGCCTGCGTAATGGCCGCGGGAATGCCTAAACGGATGATTTCAAGCCATGAGCGAAGCATCTCCCGGATACGGGGAAACCTCCAGTCTATCAGGTGATGTTTAAAATGCAGAAAATAGAGCGAAGCCATCATTCCGCAGGTACGCGCAATTATGGTGGCCAATGCGGCGCCTTCGATTCCCAAGGCCGGAAAAGGGCCCCATCCAAAAATAAGGATCGGATCGAGTATGACATTGAGGAGGGCAATGCAGCACATAACGATAACCGGGCGTACGACATCGCCGGCGGCCCTGAGACATCCATCGGAAACGGGTGGCATAATGACGGCCACGGCTCCGAGAAACCAAAGCTGCATGTAGCTTCGGGTGAGATCGAGCACATGGCCTTCGGCGCCTAGTATGCGGAAGAGGGGATCAATGCTGAAATAACCGACCATGCTCACCATCAGTGTGCCTACGATCGTCAGAACGAGGCCATCGGATGCCGTGCGCGAGGCCAATGCTTTATTTCCTGCGCCCAGTGCCCGTGTGATAATCGAGGCGGCACCGGAGGAAAATCCAATGGCCAGTGCACCGACGATCATGACCACGGAAAAGGTAAAGCCCATCGCGGCCAGTTCATCGGTTCCCAGACGGGATACATACCACGTGTCCGTCAGATTTAAGACCATGATCGCCAACATGCCTCCAATACTTGGAAGCGTCAGGCGGGTTAACTGTCCGGAAACGGAACCGTGCAGCAGTTTACTCACGCGACCCTTTTAATAATTTTCCGATATCTTCGAGAATCATCGTCAAAGACGGAATTAGCAGGAGCGTAATGCCGGTTGCAAAGAGGATGCCGAAACCGAGCGAGATGGCCATCGGGATCAGGAAGCGCGCCTGCCGTGACGTTTCCAGGATCATGGGCATCAGACCAAAGAAGGTGGTCAGGGTGGTCAGGATAATCGGTCGGAAGCGCTGGACGCCCGCCGAAAGAACGGCATCGTGCATATCCAACCCTTCACGCCGTTTCTGGTTCGCGAAATCGATGAAGACCAGCGAGTCGTTCACCACCACGCCGGAGAGCGCGACCACACCGAATAGACTCATTAAACTAAGTGAAAAGCCCAAAAGAAGGTGGCCGGCCACAGCGCCAACGACACCGAAAGGGATAGAGACCATAATAATCATCGGTTGCCAGTAGCTCTTGAATGGTATGGCGAGCAGGACATAGATGAGAACCAGAGCCGTAAACAACCCGGTAATTAACCCGCCTACGCTTTCGCGCTGATCGGCTTGGCGACCTTCAAACGAGAAGGTGAGGCCGGAATGGCGCTGCATGAGATCCGGGAGGATTTCCGATGTGAGAACGGCAAGCATTTGCGGTACCTGATCCCTTGGTTTTACATCGGCAGAAACCGTCACCACGCGCCGGCCGTCGCGCCGGCTGATGCTGGTATATGCCCGTCCGCGTTCCACATTTACGACTTCCCGCAGCGGAACTTCTGTGCCTGCGGGAGTGCGCACAATCATTTCTTCGAGGCTGTATTCTGTATCGCGTTCGGCTTCCGGCAGGCGGACCTTTACCTTGATTTCATTCCGTCCGCGCTGCTGGCGGATCGCTTCCGAGCCATAGTAGGAATTACGAACCTGGCGGGCGATCTCGCGGGAGGTCAATCCGAGGCTGCGTCCTTCGGCATTCATGGAAAAGTCGATCTGCGGTTTGCCTGGCGTGAAGCCATCGTCGATATCCTGCACCATGGGATATGCTCGGAGGGCTTCGGCCAGTTCTTTACTGGCTTGTTCCAGCACATCCATACTGCGGTGGGACAAGTCAACGGTCAGCGCATCGGATCCTCCGCCGGGGCCGCCCGAGTCGGCACGGAACCGGATACTCTTCAGACCGCTGAGTTTTCCGGTGGCCTGGCGCCAGCGGTCTGCAAATTCCTGTGTGGACACGGGACGGCTGTCCGCATCCAGCAGTTCATAGGAAATTTGAGCCGCATGCCCGCCGGAGGGTCCGCTGCGTCCACCAACCCCGATGGTGGAGATGACCCCCTTAATGATCGGGCGACCATATTCCTCCTCGATTTCAGTAATTACTTTTTTTCCGGCGGCGATTACTCGGTCGTGCACCAGCTGGGTTTTTTCGACCGGGGAGCCATAGGGCAATTGAAAGCTGCACATGGCAATGTCCGATTCCACGCTGGGGAACAGTTCAAAACCCATGCGGCCGCTTCTTACATAGCCCAGAGTAATGATCAGGATCACGAGGCCGATGCTCAGCGTGATGTAGCGGAATTGCAGTACCTTATCGAGAAACGGGCCATAGACATTACGAACAAAAAAAGTGAATTTTGTGCTGAAGGACTGCTGCCAACGGTGAAGCGCACTCGTTTTTCCCTTATCCTTCTGATGGGCCAGATGAGCGGGCAGAATAAAGAGCGCTTCCACCAAGGAGATCAGGAATGTCGTGCAGACAATGAGCGGAATATTCCGGAAGAATTTACCCATTACCCCGGGTACAAAATAAAGGGGCATAAAGGCGACGATATTGGTCAAAATACTGAAGGTCACCGGCACGGCAATCTGCCTGGCCCCCTTGATAGCCGCTTGGAGGAAGGGCATGCCGTCCTGATGATGGTGGTAGATGTTTTCACCCACCACGATCGCATCATCCACCACGATACCTAGAGCAATCAGAAAGGCAAACATGGTGATCATATTCAAACTGACGTCCATAGGCCCCATGAAAAGGAACGTGCCCAGAAACGAGATCGGAATTCCCAGCATGACCCAGAAAGCCAACCGCATTTCGAGAAAGAGGCCGAGCAGTACAAATACCAGCACAAGGCCCATGGCCCCGTTTTTGATGAGCAGACCCATACGACCGCGGAACATATCGGCCCGGTTATTCCATAGCGTAAATTCAACTCCATCTGGCATGGTGGCATTCAATTCTTCCAGTACGCCAAGCACGGCCTTTTCGACAGAGATTGGCGTTTCTTTGCCGACGCGGTAGACGGTCATGGTCATGGCCGGTTTCCCGTTGAAATAGGTGTATTTGTCGGACTCGTCGAAGCTGTCTGTAATGTCGGCGATATCTTCGAGCAACAGCTGGGTGCCGTCTATTGCCGTCACAATCGGGATTCGGGCAAACTCGCGCCCGAGATCACGACGATCTTTCACACGGACAAGAATTTCGCCGGATGTGGTTTTCATGCCGCCGCCGGGCAGTTCCACAGAACTTCGGGCAATAATGTCGGATACATCCTGCAGGGAGAGGTTGAGCTCACGCAGTTTGGCTTGGGGGATTTCAATGGCGATCTCGTAGCTGCGGACATTGGCCAGTTCCAGCTGAGTGACCCCGCCGGATTGTAATAGACGGTCACGCGTCTGTTCGGTCAGTTCACGGAGAACGGCTTCTGAAACATCGGCCGAAACAATAACATCCATCACGGAACGTTTAAAGGTGGCGGCACTGATGGTCGGTTCTTCGGCATCGAGCGGAAAGGTGCGGATGCGGTCGACTTCATTACGAACTTCGTCGGTCACGCGGCTGACATCGTTGCCTTCGATGATTTCCACGCGGACCGAGCCACTCCCTTCATTGGCATTGGACGTAACCTTTTTAACGCCATCGATTCCGCGAACGGCTTCTTCAACGGCGAGGAGAATACCCTGTTCCACTTCATCGGGACTGGCGCCCGGATAGGAAACGCTGATATTTACTGCATCCAGTTCAGACTGCGGAAGGAATTCCTGATTTACCCGTGTGGTTGCAAAAATACCGCCACCGAGCAGAATAATCATCAGAATATTTGATGCCACCGTATTTTTTGCCATCCAGGCAATGGGGCCGCGTTTCGGTTCTAAATCGTTGCTCATTTTCCAATCCTCGGAAATGCTCTGCCGTTGGGTTATTTGCTGGCTGCGGGTTTATTCTGTAGTTTTTTTACGTCCTTGTTCTGACCGGTATTCACATCCATTCCATGGATCGGAATATTGATGTCGGATGTGATTAGCTGGTCCCCGTCCTTCAGGCCGTCGTGAATGATCACCTGTTCGGCATCGCGCCAGAGTACCTTCACCTTTCGGACATCCAGTTTATCCTCTTCTGAGGCAATCCAGATTTCTGAATTTTCACGAAGTGAACTGCGCGGGATGGAATAAATATTTTCAAGTTCCCGGCCATCGATGATGACGCGGACATACTCGCCGAGCAGCAACGGTTTTTTATCCGCATGTTCAGGCTGGATACAGAGCGGGTCGACCACTTCCACCAGCAGGCGGGCCATGCGGCCTTTTTCTTCCAGATTGCCTAAGAGTTTAATCACTTTGCCTGCGCGTACGGCTCCGCTGGAGGAGACCACTTTCACGGCGCTGCCGGGAATGGTGACCCAGTTCAGCCGATCAACGGAGATGGAGACCTGCACCCAGTAGACATCCGTCCCGACCAGCTCCGCCAGTTCCGTTTGGAGCGAGGCCTGGGAACCGATGTGGACGTTCCGTTTGAGCACCATGGCATTGAACGGGGCGGAGAGCCGGGTGCGTTCCAGATTGATTTCGGCTTTTTTAAGGGCGGCTTCGGCGGCGTCCAATTCAGCTTTCCGCGCGGCCAGGTTGGGTTTGCGCAGGGAAAGTTCCTGCTCCAGTTCCGTTGCATCATCGGATTTAAGCAACTCCCATTCGCGTTTGGCCACTTCCTGTCGACCGAGTTCCTGCTTATAGGCAAAACGAGCATTTTCCAGCTTGAATCGCGCATCGGCTAGAGCGAGTTCGTAGTCGACCGGATCGATGGTCAGTATCTCTTCACCTGTTTTAATAAGCCCGCCGTCGATAAAGTCGGGCGATCTCGAAATGATTTCCCCGGATATACGGGATTGCAGTTTGATCATCTGTGCCGGAGTTACGGTGCCGGTGAGCTTCAGCTGAACGATTTGATTCGCCGACTTCAAGGGTGTGGTTTCCACGAGAGGAGCCATTTTCGGCGGCCTTTTCTTTTCAGCTTTTGGGGCCGTGGCAATCAGGACTTTGAAGATGACAATGGCCAGCCCGACCAATACAACGCATATGATGGCTTTAAGAAGTTTAGACATGATTATTCTCCGATTGAAAGGGGTTCAAGTTCGCTCGGCCAAGATCCGCCGAGAGCTTTATAAAGATTGATCCGATACTGAAGGAGGTCGAGCTGGGCGGCAACGCGATCGCGTTCCAATCCCTGGAGGGTGTTGAGCTGAATGAGGACGGTCGTGTATTCCACCAGCCCATTGCGGTAGCGGTTGACGGATTCCTCATAGGAGCGGCGCGCAGCGTTCAGCCGAATATCCAGTTTGGCAATATACTCATGCTGCTTGCGTTCAGAAATCAGCGCGTCTTCCACTTCCTTGATCGCATTCAGGACCGTCTCCCGATATGAAGCGAGCCGTTCAGCAGCAATGGCTTTCTGTCTCGCCACTTCAGCTTTACGTCGGCCTCCATCGAAGATGGGCCCTGTTAAACTCGCCGCAAGGTTTGCCGCCCAGTTATCATAGAGGTCGGCGATGGTGCTGTCGGTATAATCCAGTGAGCCGGTAAGTCTGAGTGCGGGAAGCCGGTCGGCTTTAGCCGCGCTGACTTGCCAGTCGGCAGAATAGAGTCGAAGACCCGCCGCACGAACATCCGGCCGATTAGCCAGCACATCCGCGGGAATTCCAATGGCTGGAAGGTTTCCAATGGTTGGAAGATTGGTCTGTCCAATTTCCAATGATTGGAAGTCGGCGCGACCGAGAAGTACGGAGAGAGCGTTCTTCTGGATTTGAACATTACGTTCGCGCTGAGGGACGAGCGATTCGGTGCCGGCAACCGTCTGGCGTTGCTGGAAAACATCGAGCGAGGTGGATAAGGCTTGTTTGAACCGCAGCTCAATCAGTTCGAGCGAGGTTTTGTTGGCCTCGAGCTGCAGGTTGATGACTTCGAGCTGCAGTCGCTGAGCAATGATTGTCAACCAGGTGCTGGAAACCCGCGAGGTGAGGGTGATGGCCGCCGCGTTGAGTTCCTCGCGCGTCGCCGCAGTGTTCAATATTTGGGCTTCGGTCTGGGATTTGACTCGTCCCCAGAGGTCGACTTCGTAGGCGGCATCAAGCCCGATAGTGTAGCTTTCGGTTGCTGTGCTTCCGCCATTCTGCGTCCAGGCTGCTCCAGCTCTTCCGTTGTAGCCGAGTGTGGGATAGCGGTCCGCTCCGGTTTTGGCGAGTTCGGCTTCGGCCTGAGCAAGTTTGGCCCACGACTGCTGGATGGTCGGGCTGTTGGTGAGCGCCTCCTCGATGAGGGCATTGAGTTCCAATGATTGAAAATTTTCCCACCAGCGGTTGGTGGAGTCGTAGCCGTTTTCTGCGTAGAGGGTAAACTGTTCCTGAACCTCGGTGTTGAGGTCGGTTCGCTCATCCGGCGCAAAGATGGCGCAGGAACTGAGAAGGCCGATCGCGGGAAGAAGCCATGCAACGTGTAGTTTCATTTTTGAATTTCCTTTAGACCGCCGATAGAGAAGCGGGCAATGTGTCGGGCGAGTTTTTCAATTTCTTCTTCGTTCATGTTTTTTTCGCCCATTATGCGTTCGCGGAGCGGTCGGCTGAAATTATAGAAGGCGCATTGACCCACCACACTGTAAATGCAGAGCTGAATTTCACCTTCAGTGACAGCTGGTTCGAGAAATGTGTGGATTTCCTTACCGATAAAGTGACTTTGTGGCAAAAGTACTTCCTGGGCGATACGGTCGAGGGCAAGGGTAGGATTGGACATTTCCTGGTGCAGGAGTTTGGGAAAAAGCCCCGCCTCGGAATCGATAAAAATACGGTGCATCAGGGCGTGGGCATAGCTGTAGAGATAATCTTCCAGGGTTGGGGAGTCGGGAAGTTTTCCAAACAGGGGAAATTCATTGGACGTGATTTCAAACGCGTGACGCCAGACCGCGTCATATAAGGATTCCTTGTCGCCGAAATGATAATTGACCGCCGCAATATTGGCTTCGGCCTTTTCGCAGATTTCAGCCACCGTCGTTTCTCGATAACCTTTTGCTGCAAAGATCGGCGCGGCGGCCTGAATTAAGCGATTCTTGGTGGAGTTTGTCATATTTTCAAATATCCATTTGAATTTGGACTATGAAACGTATGACTGCGTGGATTTATTGTCAATGATTTGCCGGACCTTTTTCAAATAAGCATTTGAAATGGGTTGGAGATGAAAAAAGCCCCAAAAGAGGGGCTTTTTCTATTTGGACAACGTTCTTATTTGGCCGGTGCAGTACAGCTGGAGCAGGTGTTTGTTTTTTCTGCTTTTTTCGCTGTGCACGCTTCGCATTTCTTTTCAGCGGTGCATTTTTTGCATTCGGTTTTAGCTTCTTTTTTCGCGGTGCAACCGCAAGAGCTACATGCAAATGCTGTGGATCCTGCCATCATCAATGCAACAGCTGCAACAGTCAGTACTTTCTTCATGGTCTTACTCCTTCTGGTTTAGTGATCATTATAACCTATTGTTACTCATGTTCGGAATGTGACTCCCAAACGTACACGTTCTACAACACTTCATTATTTTCAATGTTCAACGTGGTAGCCCGGAGCAACCGTTCATCCTTTTTTACCACAATTTCGCCCTCAATCAATACCCGAGTTGGGCCATTGCAAAAGCATTTGTTATACTTTTTAAGTTCAGGGTCCTGCATGAGACGAATCAGATGTTCCGAGCCATCCTCCTCGATATAGCGAATAGCTTTTCCGCAGCGTTCGGCTTTCTGCAATGTACACCTGAGGCAAACACATTCGCCATGAATCCGCACCGGCCCGGCTTCGGCCGATGAAATAAGGCCGGTATTCAGATCGGCCGGGTTAAAGAAATAGCCGATGGAAAGCAGGAGCACGAGTATGGCCGCAATAGCGAGAATCGGCTGAAACATAAACGGATTTTTCCGCGCGTTCAGTTTTTTGGTCATGGAGCGTTCAAATGATGGAGCATCCTGTTCGGCGCGGAGTCGGGTATGGAGCCCGGCGATAAATGCATCGGACGCGCGCTCTGGCGCATGCTCCTGAGACCAGGTTTCCCAGATCAATAATTCCTGCTGAAAATTCTCCGCCAGATTGGAGTCCGCCTTCAGTAGATTCGCCAGCTCTTGGAGTTCGGTTGCCGTCGGGTCGTCGTCGAGATAGAGGGAGAGGAGTTCTTCGTAGCGCGTCATGAGCCTACCTCTTCGAGTTGGGATTCCATGCATTTGCGGATAGCGGTGCGAATACGCTGCAGCTGTTTGCGAACAGCCGCTGCGGTGGAAGAGAGTTCCGTGGCCAGATCTTTGCACTGCCGTCCTTCTTCATAGCGGTATCGCAAAAGTTCACGTTGAGGTTTGGCCAGTTTTTCCACACATTTTTTCATGGTGGAAACCACGCGCTCGCGGTCGGGTTCCGGCTGATGTTTCTCGACGCCGAGACTCAGCATGATGTCGCTGATGCCCTCATGCATAATACGAAAGCGTCGTGCACGTTTTGTGCGTTCACCCATCACCTGCCGTCGGGCAATTCCGCGCAGCCATTTGCCGAAATCTTCATCGACCCGAAATTGAGCCTGTTTTTTGAAGGCGACAATAAACACCTCTTGGGCCATATCGTCCACCCACGTCTCATCGGTGCCCAGCGCGCGAATAAAGGCCCTCAATCCCGCCTGATGCTCGCGCACCAGCTGATCAAAATTTAATGAGGTATTGTGCTTCATACATCCATTATTGGTGCATGATCTGAAAACGTGACAGGTTTTCCGGAATTTATTTCCGCTCTTCAGGAAACGCCTTGAAGGTTGAGGCCTGTAGAATACGGAAATCGTTGGTGACGAGAATGTCGCCCTCAACCAGCAACGGGGTGGGGCCGTTGCAGAAATAGTCGAGATTCATATCTTGTTCAGAATTTTCCTGCAACAAAATGACGCGTTGCTTATTTCCATCGCCGCGATAGCGGATAGCCCGGTGGTGCTGGGTGCTCAGTTGGAGCGTGCAGCACAGGCAAACCCCTTCTCCATGAACGGTCAGGTGGAGATTCTCGGGCTCGTCCACGGCGGGCCGTGCGAGGGCTTCTTTTTTTGAATCGGCCATCATCTGGAGCACGAGACCGAAAATCATGAAGAGCGCGCCAATGGCCGCCACCGTAAAGATCGGCCGCAGAAACGGGTTTTTGCGCTGCTTGAGTTCCTTCGTAATCGAAAGCTCAAAGTCGCCGCTGCTCTTCTGGTGTTTGTTTTCGCCCATTCGGAACGGTCTCCAAAATTGAAGTGTGCATATTGTAGAGCGTTTGGCCGGACGGCAAGAACATCATGCGCAGTAACAAATAAGTTCACGATCGTGAACTTATTTGTTATTCGAAGGTTGTGGTGTGCACATAACGAGTGCAGTCCTGATCGGTCTCAAAAGATTGTATAGCGGATTCTGGAAACTGTTCATCTATGTGGAACGCAGTACATACAGGTGATCAGTCCCACCATTGGGTGAAGGTCATCGGATAGATAAACACAGCGTCTTCGTCGTGGCGGGCCCAGGGCGTAAAGTCGGCGTCCATGATCATATCAGCCACTTTCCGGCAAAATGCATCCGATTCGATTTCAGAATCCATGATGGAGACCGCAACCACTTCTCCGGTGTATTCGACCGTTACGCGGACGGTTACCGTGCCCGGGTTGACCGTCGTGCTGGCTTCGTTCATGTTTTTCAGCAACACTTGGCCATTGCAATAGGCCGAATGCATATCCTCTGCAATGTCCCTCTCGGTGCGCGGCCCTTGCACGATCTGCAACCCCGCCACGCTGGAAGGAATCTGTTCTATGGAGGTTCTGGGGTCAAACGGGGGAGTTCGCTTCATTAATTGACAGGCATTCAGGACGACGAGTGCAGTTCCGGCTACCCAAAGGTTCAGTATGGTTCTTAACCGCTTTGGCATTTCTTTTCTCGTTTCCGCATTCCGAAGAAAGGGAAGGCGCATGCGCGCCTTCCCTAGATTACAACCTTGGGAAGTTTTAGTTAAACCAACGGATCATCAGTGCAGCCCATCTGGAGATGTATACCTTGTCATCTTCCAAATCATCCGTAGCCTGGGTGGCCAGAACCGTCACGCTTGGAAGCGGGAACGTTTTTCCGCACTTATGGACCATGTAGTCCTTGCTTATCGGCAGGCTGAAGGAGCCAAGCTTAACAACCGGATTTTCAGGATCGGCGTAGTCGATCTCATAGTTTGTTTTGATCTTGTCTAGGTCCATGAAGTACTGGCGCGTGGTGGTCTTGAGGTTAACACCGATGGCATCGGCGGCCATAGTGGCCAGCTCGGTGTTGTCGATGACGCGGCCGGGGGCATCGCAGCCGTACATCCAAACTGGAACCGTTTCTCCGGTATGGCCATGGGTGGTCCAGCCAATCACTGTGTGGTTCTTGCTGACTACATAGGCCAGAGAATAGCTTAGGCTGGCCCCATAGTTGCGGATTTCCTCAACATCCGTCTCGGTCAGCTCAATGCCCCAGTTTTCTAGCACGCTGGCGACGAGAGCTTCATCGGAACCGTCTGCCATTTTGGCGACAACGCCATTGGCCGACATGGTCATGCCTTTCAGTACGTCAACCAGATCTTCGATGGTAGTTTCAGTATACCCTACTGCGGTGTTGTAGTGGCCGATCTTCATTCCGCCGGTGTTGTGGTCCGGATAGGCCAGAACCGTGGTGTTACCCTGTTCTTTCGCGAAGTCGTTGGCCACGGCAACGGCGTTGTCGAACGCGAGAAAGTCCGTCACCATATAGATCGGGTCGTTGTTATGGCCGGCCCAGTCCACTTGGGAACCTTCAACCATCAGCAAGAATCCCTTTGGGTTCTTGGAGAGAATTTCGATGGCTTTTTCAACCATCTCGGCCAGCGAAGGTTCGTGCTCGGCAAAGTATTGGCGGTCCATATCGGGCTGCATGTGACTGTCGTCGAACAGGCCCCACACCTTGGTTCCGCTGATGTGGTCAAGTTGTTCCTTGCTATCGATGAACTCGTAGCCGCGTTCGGTCAGTACGTCCATCAGGTTTTCTCCGTCTGAACGTTTGCCGCCCCAGGTGGCACCGAAGCTGGTGGTGTAAGTTTCGCCAGCCGGGATCAGGTGGCGTGCACCACCGCCGAATACGACATCGACATTGTTGTAAACCATATGCTCCATGATTTCGTTGTCCTTGCCGCGGTCGTGGATATGGCAGGCAAAGGCGGCCGGAGTGGCGTGGGTCACGCGGCTGGTGGCGACAATGCCGACGGATTTTCCTGCACGCTTGGCGGCTTCGAGGATGCTGGCGACTGGGGCGTATGGCGCGGCTGTCGGTTTGAACCCAGTCAACAGATCTTCGGTACGCGGGCCCACGCCGAGGAAGCGAGCAGTGGTCTTGTGGCCGGTTGCAAAAGCGGTCGCGGCTGCAGCGGAACCCGGAATGACAGAGTTGGCCATGTGGACCTTGACGGTTCCAGGCACCATGTTATCCATTTCAAGATCCGATCCCTTGTACCAGCGAGCAACGGTCTGAACCGTTTCGTCGCAGCCGTCCGGGATCATGACGATTACGTTTTTCGGAGCTTTGTGGTTGTTGTTACATCTCCTTGCGAGGGCTGAACTTGCGCTCAACACTACGCACCCTGCGATGGCGCTACGAATGATCATCGATTTCATTTTATATCTCCCGTAATTATGGTTGGTTAGGTTTAACTACTGTTCGACACATGCACCACCCCGTGCGCCTGTGCATCAATCATCCGGATCTCCCTATGCGGAGCCTCTATCCGGCCAACGCAGGACAAGGTCCTCCCGTGCTGTTAACGCTGAGTGAGGAAAATGCTTATAAACAATAAGTATAATTACGCATTTAAATGCGGGTTCATATTTGAGCCACGATTGGATTTCCAAACCTTGCAGAATGGGCGTACATTCCGCGCTCGATGAAATTTTCCGGAATATATGCGCGGTGGTTTGGCGGCTGGCGCGAGTTGATGCAGGTTGCGTGGCCGTTGATCGTGAATTCGGCTTCGTTTGCTGTGCTCAATTTTAGTGACCGCCTGTTTCTTTCTAATTATGGCGATGCCGAGTTTCGTGCGTCGCTGCCGGCGGGGATTTTATTTTTCACCCTAGTATGTGGTTTTATGGCCTTGGCCGGCTATGTGAGTACGTTTGTGGCGCAGATGTATGGCGCGGGCGATAAGAAAGGCTGCGCTCAGGCAACGGCACAGGGTATTATTTTTTCTCTGCTCTCCATTCCGCTGATCATGTTGCTGACTCCGGTGGGTTTATGGTGTCTGCGCCTCAGCGGTCATGAGCCCGGCGTTCTGGCGATGGAGGAAGAATATTTCCGGATTCTCATGTGGTGCGGCGGTGGCATGACCATGAGCTCGGCGTTGAGCGGTTTCTTTTCGGGGCGTGGAAAAACATCGGTGGTGATGATCACGAACATCGTGGCCAACGGCGTCAATGTGGTGCTGAACTATGTCATGATTTTCGGGATCGGCCCTTTTCCAGAGCTTGGAATTACCGGCGCGGGGTGGGCGACGGTTATTGGCTCGTGGCTTTGTCCACTTATTTTTGCCGTCCTTTATTTTACGGGTGACATCAACCGGGAATTCAGCACCTGGAAAAATCTCCGGTTTAATTCCTGGCTGTTTAAGCGCATGCTGCGCTTCGGTTTTCCATCGGGCGTGCACTGGTTTCTGGATGTGGCGGCGTTCACGGTTTTCGTTCTGTTGGTGGGCCGTTTGGGCGCCATTGCGCATATTGCGAGTAATATTGCGCTGAGCATTAATCTGGTGGCCTTCATGCCGATGATCGGGATGGGCATTGGGGCTTCGATTCTAGTGGGGCAATACCTTGGGCGTAATGACCCCGAAAATGCGGAGCGCATCGGCTGGCTGGCCATGAAAATTGGGATCAGCTATGTGGCCCTGACCGGACTCACGTTTGTTCTGTTTCCGGAATTTTACATCAATATTTTTAACGGCCAGTCTGCGGCCACGGTTTCCTACGATGAGTTACTTTTCATGGTGCGGATTTTGATGGTGATGCTCGCGATCTGGGGTATGGCGGATGCCGTGGCTCTGATTTTGTCCGGCGCTTTAAAAGGGGCCGGGGATACCCACTTTGTCATGTATTTTCAGTCGGCGGTGGCCTGGGGGATTCTGGTGGCGGGTCAGCTGGTCATTGTGGTCTGGCTGGAGCTGAATATCTACATCAGCTGGGCGTGGACGCTGATTTATGTGTTTATTCTCGGGGCCGGATTTTTCCTGCGTTTCCGTTCCGGCAAGTGGAAAACGATCGACTTGCTGGATCGACGGGCAAAACTTCAAGAGCCCGAAATGACCGAGGATCTCGCCACGCGGATGTAAAAAAGGGGCGGCCGAAACCGCCCCTTTGACTTGTATGATTCCGATTACTTTTTGGCTTTAATGATGGCCCAGGTGCCGTCGCCATCCGTTGCCGCGGAGTGCTGGACATTGACGAACAGCGTTTTCGGGTTTTTCCCGAAGTAGATAGGGTATCCTGAATAAAAAAAGGCGTTCCAATCATTGGAGCGCCATCTGCTGGTTGGGCGGGGTGTCCTCACCCCGCCGGCTAGTGTTGCGCGGACAGCTGAGGACAGCTTTTCCTGCCATTTAGAGTCCATAGGCGGATAGGTCGATGCCCAGTGCGGCGGGGTCGAGGCCGAATCCCTTGAGGGTATTCATGTAAAGTCCTGCCTGTTCTTTCAGGCCGCTGAGCTGATTCGTGTAGGTTCCCAGTTTCGTTTTGAGTTCTTTCGCTTTGGCCCCGAACTTTTCGGTGAATTTTAGATCCTTCACCTGTTGCGTATATTCGCTGACTTTGGTCTGCGTCTCTCCAAGGACACTGCTGAACTGGCTGATGTAGGCAGTAAGTTTGACCGGATCCATGGCCGCGATTTTGGTTTTAATGTCATCCATCGGTTTGGCGAGGTCGGTGATGATTTCCTCTTTCGATACCTTAATTTTTGACGCCTCGGTTTTAATTTTTTCGATGGCTTTCGCGGAATACGCTTCGGCCTGTTTGGTGGCGTCATCGATTTGGGCATTCGCTGCGGCTGCGGCATCATTGGCCTTTTGTTCGATGCCGGAGGTGTCGACCGAATAGTTGCCGTCTTTGTCTTTATTCAGAAAGCCGCTGCTGCAGATAAACGCGGCGGCGGTCAGAATGATTCCTATGTTTTTCATGGTTCTCCCTTTCGAGGTTAAGTTCCTGTGACTGGAAAAAAGCATACTCGCCTGGTAGGGCAGGTCACCTTTTCTTTTGTGGATTTTTTGCGAAGGGTGCGCAGATGATCAGGATCAGAGTGCCGGCGAGACCGAGGATAAATCCGGCGTCGTATGATCCGGTCATTTTGAGGATTTGACTATAGAGTACTGGGCCGATCGAGCTGGCGATCACCATAAAGGTCATGCAAAGTCCGCTGATGGCGCCGAGGTGATCGCGCCCGAAGTAGCGCGGCCACGTCACGCTCATCAGGAGTCCGAAAAGTCCGTTGGCGATTCCGCCGAAGACGATCATGGCGTAGATGGGTCCGCCTTCATGCAGGTTGAGCAGTGCGATGAGATTGCCGGCCATGGCCATGAGCA
>JGI12210J13797_10533646_pt1 | contig 15630 bp, 11 predicted proteins | sample ElkSlonscriptome_3_FD_13797 | JGI IMG/M metagenome (IMG submission 13797)
GCGAAGAGCCCGCCCGTCGACGCCGAGGTCGAGCTCGAGCTCGACGGGCGTGAGGTGCAACTCGACGCCGAGGTGAAGACCGCGGGTGCGCACGTGGATGTCAGCACGCGAAACCTGCGGCTCGGGGGGCCACCCACGGCGCCCATGGCTTGGCGTCGTCCGACGGGTCACTTGCAGCTCGCGGCGACGGTGGCGTCCATCGACGAGCTCATCTCGCGGCTGCAGGAAGAAGAGCTGTTCGACCCGCTACCGGTCGAGGTGTCCGGCCGGGCGGAGCTCAACCTCCTGTACGACCGCGCGCGGGGGGAGGCTCCCGAGGCTACGTTGGGCTTGGCGCTCTCCGATATCGGTCTGCGCACCGAGGGCTGGTCCTGGTCCGAGCTGGAGATCGGCCTCTCGGGGCGCCTTCGGCCCGGCGGCGGTACGTTCCACGTGGGCGTCGACGACGCGCAGGGGCGGTGGGTTCGTGGCGCCCTCCGTATGGAGCGACTCGGGTCGGCTCTCATGGGCGGCGACGGTTTCGCCGAGCTCCCTCTCGATGCTCGGGTCGACGTCGAGGCCCGTCCCCTGAAGAAGCTGCCCCCCGTACAGGTGGAGGGGCTCGCCGGACGGGTGGCGGCCAAGTTGCGCCTCAGCGGCAGCCTGGCCCGTCCTCAACTTCTCGTCGACGCGATGGCGCGACGGGTTCGACTCGGAGCGACGCTTCGTCGTCCTCATCGACTCGACGCGCACCTCGAGGTCGATTCGCAGCGCGCTGAGCTGACGCTGCGGGGGGGCTCCCGCAAGCGGCCCCGCACCATCGATGCGGACCTCTCCCTTACCGGTCCCGTCACCCGCTATCTGCGCGCGTCGGCGCCGCTCTCGGCCTTCCGGCTCGACGGGGAGGTCGATCTCTCCGCGCTGCCGCTGCGTCCGGTGGAGGGGCTTACCGGCGTGATGCTCGCCGGGAAGGTCGACGGACACATCGAGGCACATGGCCTCGGCGGCGACGGGGGAGAGCTGAATGCGCGCCTGTCGGGTCGTGGCCTCAACCTGGCCGGGGCCGATGGCGTCGACCTCGACGTGAGCGCCGAACTCGTGAAGGGACGGGCCTCGACGGAGCTCACCCTGGGCCGCGAGGAGGGGGGACGACTGGTGGTCGAAGCCGGCGCTCCCGTGCGTGCGCTGCGCCCGGACCTCGAGGCGGTAGAGCTCGACGTGAGGGCCGAGGCCTTCGAGCTCGACGTGGTTCAACCCCTGGTGGGTCCAGTGCTCCCGGTGCTCGAGGGTCAGCTCGACGGCGAGGTTCACCTGCAACCGAACGACGGCCGACTCGCGGCGAAGGGCGAGCTCGAACTTTCGGAGGGCCGATTTCAGGTGGGGGGCGTGGGCGAAGTCTTCGAGGACGCCGAGGCGCGGATCACCCTGGCCGACGACGGCCGCGTCGTGCTCGAGAGCCTGAAGGCCCAGACCCTCGAAGGCCGTCTCGCCGCCGAAGGCGAGGCCAAGTTCGATGGCGTCGTGCTAGAGCGCGCCGAGGCCGCGGTCACCATCGCCGACCCGATCCCGCTGCTGGTCTCGGGACAGCGCGTGGGTGACGCCAAGGGGCGCGTGGAGCTCGCCGCGAAGATGGTCGACGCGGGGCTCGTGCTCGACGTCGACGTTCCCAAGCTCGAGATCGAGCTCCCCCGAGCCCTGCCGAGCGGCGTGCAGAGCCTCGACGACACCGATGGCGTCGTCGTTGGCGTGAAAGATGGCGGCCGCTTCGTACAGGTACCCATGGGCCCTCCCGAGTCGCCAGAGCAGGGCTCGCCGCTTCCGGTGCTGGTAGATGTCTCCTTCGCCGACGTCGTGGTGCGACGCAACCGCCAGCTATGGGCAGAGCTATCTGGAGGGCCCAGCGTCGAAGTGACCGACCGCGCACGGGTAGGCGGCACCATTCGCATCGACCGCGGGGAGCTCGAGCTCCAGGGCCGCACCTTTCAGATCGAGCCCAGTGTGGTCAACTTCGACGGCCACCCGCCAGACAACCCCCAGATCATCGCCACCGCGCATTGGGATGCCCCCGACGGGACGCGCGTCTTCGCCGACTACCGGGGCCCGCTGAAGAAGGGCGAGCTGACGTTGCGCTCCGACCCCCCGTTGAGCCGGGACGCGATCATCGCACTGTTGCTGTTCGGGGAGGCGGGGCCCGAGTCTGAGGGCGGCGCCGCGAGCACGGCGGCCAGTGTGGGCGGAAGCGTGCTCACCGAGGGACTCAATGAGGCCATTTCCGACCTCACGAGCCTGGACCTCCAGGCCAATCTCGGCAACCGGGGGGGCGCAACCAGTACCGAGGTGGAGCTGCGCATCGCCCGCGACATCAGCATCGGCTTCTCGCACATCCTCGGTATCCCCTCCCCGAGCGCCGGCCCCGACCGAAACTTTGCCACCGTGCAGTGGCGCTTCACGCAAAGGTGGGAGGTCGAGGCCACCGTCGGAGATGCGGGAAGCGCCGCCGTCGACCTACTCTGGCGCCACCGCTACCGCTAGCGAGGGTAGAGTCCACCTCGAACATGGTGGAATCTGACGAGGAGGACCTGCGATCGCGAACGGATGCTCGCCTGGCGCGAAAGTCCGAGGAAGAGCGACTGGCGGGTCTCGCCAAGACGCTCGTCGGCCTGAGCCCCAAGCAGCGCGGGCGCCTCGAACTCGATGGCGACTTGGCCGATGCGCTGGAAGAGGCGGACCGGATGCCGAATGGTCGCTCGCTGGCGCGGCAGCTCCGGGTGGTGCGACGACAGCTGAGGGAGGGAGACGTGGACGATGTGGAGCGCGCCGTGCATCGGCTGCTCAATCCACAGCCGCTGACGACTCCGCCGCCAGCCTCGGTGAGCCCGGCCGATCCGATCGAGACGTGGGTGCAGCAGATGGCCGAGGAGGGATCCGTCGAGGGATTCATGGCCGCGTACCCCGACGCGGATCGGCAGAGACTCCGGACCCTGCTTCGCAACCTGACGAAAGCGAGCGGCAAAGCCGCGCCCCGTACAAAGCGCGCCCTCGCCGTGGCGGTCCGGCAGGCGCTCGAGGACGCCACCTGAGTCAGCGGTCGGGGGCGGTGACCTCGAAGGTGATGCCGCTGGCGCTGTTGCCGGCGCTTCCGCGCTGGGAGCTGAAGTAGAGGCGACGGTGCGCCGGGTCGAAGGCGGGGCCCGTGACCTCGGAGCTGGCGTGACCCACGACCTGGACGAGCGGGGTGGGCGTGCCGCCGGGAGGCAGGACCACGATCTGCATGTCGCCGCCATCTTCGGCCACGAGGACGTCGCCCGATGGAGTCACGGTGACGTTGTCGACGCCGGTGAGGATGGGGGTGGGGGAGGTGGCCGCGTCGTAGAGGACGGTGAGCGCGCCGGTGCCCACCTCGAGGGCCCAGACGCGGTTGTCGCCCTTGGTGGTGAAGAAGACCGTGCCCTCGAAGAACCAAATTCCCTCGCCGCCATCGAATGGGGTCGAGCTCGGCACCTGGTTGCGGGTCGGGTCGTTCGCCGCGCTGGGGTCGGGGACTTCGAGCCAGCTCACCACGTTCTGGGCGGAGACTTCCGCGGCTTCGAGCACGCCCGCGCTCAGGTCGGCGTCGGTGTCGGGGCGGAAGCGATAGAGGCGGCCGTCGGGGCGGTCCTCGGTGAGGTAGAGGTGTCCAGTGGCCGGGTCGACGGCGACCGCCTCGTGGGAGAAGACGCCGAGCCCGGGACGCACGACGGCAGTGGTTTGGCCGTCGACGTAGCACTCCCATACCTGGCCCCCGCCGAACTCCTCGCACGAAAGCCACGTTCCCCACGGCGTGGGTCCTCCCGCGCAGTTGCGCGAGGTGCCGGTGAGGATGGAGTAGGCATCGACGAGCTGGCCCTCGGCGTCGAAGCGCATCGCGCCGACGCCGCCCAGTCCGGCGTTGAGCTCGGAGTTGGAGGTGTAGATCCAGCCCCCGTCGCTGGTCGGGAAGGTCGCCCCGCCGTCGGGGGCGCTGTGCCAAACGTAACCACTGCTGCCGACCATCTCGCTGGAGCGGGCGATGATGCGGGAGGTGAACCCGGCGGGGAGCCGGAGCCCGTTTTCATCGGGCTCCTGGAGCGGGCCTAGGTTGGACAGATCGGTGAAGCCGCCGATCGGTGGGCTGCCCCCTTCGCCGCCAGTGCCGCCTGCGCCGTCGGTGCCTCCGGCGCCGCCGCTCCCCCGTCCGCCGGCCCCGCTCGTGCTGGAGCTCGAGGTGCCTGACGACTCGGAATCGTCTCCGCACGCGGCGAGCAGAACGCCCAGTTGCACGAAGGTACGGCGGAGGAGGCGAGCGTCGGCCATGACCCCTTCATACAACACCAACGGACGTTGGGGGGCCCCGGCATGACGTCGCCACGTCGCGGCGGCGTGGCCTCGGTGGCGCCAAGGCGGGTATAAACGAGCGCCTTATGTCCGAGAACGTCTACGCGGTGGTGCTCGCCGGTGGCAGCGGCACGCGGTTCTGGCCCGCATCGCGCACGGCCATGCCCAAGCAGTTCCAGCCCCTCGCCCCAAGCTCCGACCGACCGCTCATCGCCGATACGGTACGCCGCCTGTCCCGTCTATGTGGGCACGAGCGCATCCTCATTGCGACCGGCGCCCACCTCCTCGATGCGACCCGCGCCGCACTGCCGGAACTGCCGGATTCGGCGTTCTTCGGCGAGCCCGTGGCCCGCAACACCGCGCCCTGCATCGGCTGGACCGCGCGCGCCATCGCCGAGCGCGATCCCGAAGCCATCGTCGCCGTCGTCCCCAGTGACCAGCACGTCGAGGACGAGGACGGCTTCATCGACGCGCTCTCCCGGGCCGCCAAGAGCGCAAGCGAGGGGCCCATCACCACCATCGGCATCCAGCCGACACGACCCGAGACCGGCTTCGGGTACATCGAGATGGGCGAGGCGGTCGAGCATGGCGCACACCGCGTGAAGCGCTTCGTGGAGAAGCCGGACCGCGCCACGGCCGAGCGGTACCTCGAAGCGGGCAGCTTCGTGTGGAACGCGGGGATCTTCGTCTTCCGCGCCCGCACCATGCTCGACGCCATCGCAGAGCACCTGCCCGAGCTGGCCGAAGGGCTCGACCGGATCGCGGAGGGGGGACCCCCGGGGAGCCAGGGCTGGAACGAGGCGACGGCGTCGGTGTTCAGCACCCTGCCGAAGGTCAGCATCGACAACGGGGTGGCCGAGAAGACGTCGCCGCTGCACGTGGTGCCGGCGAGCTTTGGTTGGAGCGATCTCGGCAGCTGGGAGACGGCCTGGGAGCTGTCGGACAAAGACGATGCGGGAAATGCCCTCCCCGAAGGCTCGGTGGTGGTCGATGCGACGAACAACCTCGTGCGCGATCTGTCCGGAGACGGCCGGGTGGTCGCGTTGGTGGGGGTCGATGATCTCTGCGTCGTGCAGACGAAGGACGCCGTCCTGATCATTCCTCGCGAGCGCGCGCAGGACGTGCGCGCGGTGGTCGCCGCCCTCCGCGAGCGAGGGCGAGAAGACCTCGTGTGAAGGGTCGCCCGGGAGCGGATTGAGCGGGCCGCGCCGCCCGCGCGTCGAACGTGACGGGTCGACAGATTGCCCTTTTTCTGTCACGCAATTGTCACTTTTGCGTCGAGTTGCTACGTTCGTGCGGTGCGACGGGCGAGAATCGACCATGGGCGGAGGAGACGCTGAATCGTTCCGTGCTGCCCATGACGGAGACTTCGGCCGCCATGCCAGGGCTCGCCCCGGCCGTCGCGAGGCGTGGGGCGGTAACCGAAGAGGCGCCTCTGGCGTCCTCACCGCCGGCGTTCGCGGCGCCAAGATGGGAGCACCACGACCGGACGCACCTTCAGCTCGAGGTCGACTATCCCGCCGGCCCCCACGCATACTGCTGGGAGGCCTACTTCTTCATCCCGCAGTCGTTCCGGGTCGGCCCGGCCTCCTACGACGCGCAGCGGCTGTACGAGGACTTCGTCTCCTACGTCCGCCGGCCTGCGCGTGAGCACACGCTGGAGAGGGTCTTCGCGGTGTCGCTGCCGAACCTCGAGCGTGTGCTCGCCGAGGGCGATCTGGATGTCTGTGGCCAGGAAGCGCGACGCCTGGCCTGCTCGGTTCGGGCGAGCATTCGAGCGGCCATGCATGACATCGAGTCGGGCCAGTGCGCCGACGACGACGCGATCTCGGCCATCGTGGAGCGGGCGGGGGCCGTGGTGCCCCGCGCACGCCGGGTCTTTGCCGACGTCCTGCAGGGCCCCGAGCCCATGCGCACCACGGCGGCATGGGTCATCGAGGATCTGTCGATGATGTGCGAACAGTTCCTCGGACGGGTCGCGCTCGTCGTCGACGGCCCAGCGGCGACCGAAGCGCGCGAGCAGGCCCTGCGCGTCGTCCGAGCGCGGGAGACGTGGAGTCGCTTTCAGCGGCCACCGGCCGGCCATCTGACGAGCCGCGAGGTCGAGCGCATCGAGTTCATGCGCCACACGCTCAAGCGCTTTACCTCATCGGTCCTGTGGCTCGACTTCGAGGTGACCGATCCCACGCGGTGGGCCAAGCAGATCTTGTTTTCCCTCGCCGCCAGCTGCGCCATGGCCTTTGCGGTCATCGCGGCGCTGTGGAACGGCGATCCGCTGGGGTCGCCCGAGCTGGGCGTCTGGCTCGTGGTCGCGATCGTGGCCTATGCGGTCAAGGACCGGATCAAGGCCTGGCTCCAAGCCATGTTCTCGCGGCTCCTGCGGCGCCACTTCCCGGATCGACGCTGGTTCGTGCGAGCGGTCGATGAGGCCAAGCCCGTGGCGACCGTGGACGAGACGACCCGGTTTCGAGACTTCGAGGAGTTGCCGGGCGATGTGCTCGCCGCGCGGCGCATGACACGGCGCCACCCCCTGGAGGAGATCGCCCGTCCCGAGGGCGTGCTCTGGCACCGCAAGGTCGTTCGGCTCCACGGGGAGGGGCAGCCATCTGGGCTGACCGAAGTGTTCCGACTCGATCTCGCCCGGTGGTTGGCCAACACCGACGACCCCAAGACGAAGCTCGTGCTCGCCGACATCGAGCAGGCCGAGTTGCGACAGGTGACGGCGCCCCGCGTGTACAACATCGCAGTGGTCCACCGCGCGTGGCGACGCGACGACCAGGCTCCGCCGCCAGCGTGGAAGAGGGAGCGGATCGTGGTCTCCCGTAAGGGGATTCGTCGCCTCGAAACCATCTGCTGAGCCGCGCGCGAGCGCGGACGGTCTGGCTCTGGATGGCCAACCAGGACCTTGCGCCGTCACCCGAGGTGGCGATCGTCGGCTCGAGACCGCAGGCGGCAGCCTGCAATTGTGGGTTCGAGACGACAGCCAGCGGGGGGAAAGGTCATCAACATCGGGGGAAGAGCTGTTGGCGCGAACCATGCACAGGGGACGCGGCATGAACATGAGGGGGGATGGACCCGAGGTCGTCGGCAAGACGATCCTCGTCGTGGATGACGAACCGATGGTGCTCAGCGCCGTCGGCCGACTGCTGCGTACGTGTGGCTATGAGGTGCTGCTGGCGGCAGGTGCGCTCGATGCCTGGCAGTGTGCGGCCGTGAGCGATGTGGACATCGTCCTCCTGGATTCGCGGCTTCGGGGGATCACGTCGTCCGAGTGCCTCGCCGGGCTGAGGGAGCGTGGCATCGGGGCTCCCACGATCTCCTTCTCGGGCTGCCCGGCCGAGCCCGACGCGTTCGGGGCGATGCCGGAGGCGGACCGTCCTCATCTGCACGTGATGAAGCCAGCCACCCGCCAGGAGCTGGTCCGCGCCGTGGAGCGGGTGCTGTCCCGCCGTGGTGCCGCATGAAAGCGCCGCGGCCATGCGTGGTTGAGCGCGTCGAGGCCGACTGGATTCGCGTGACGCGCTCTCTATACCCGGCCCGAGCGTTGGTCGTTCGTCGCTCTGATCTTGCTCTTGGTCATCGACGGAAAGCTCGGGCCCGCCCACGATGACGTGCTGTCGGTTCACATCGGACCCGAGGGCCACGTGGGGGCGTTCATGGTCGACGACGGCAAGCTCGCCTGGCGGGTCGTTCGCCGACCCCCCGCGCCCTGACCGTTCACGTCAGGCGCCCCCCAAGCGTGCGGCGATCTCGTCAGCGATGGCGGCGCAGGGGTGAGGCCAGGTGACTCGAGCCCGCCCCTCTGTCGCGAGCGCGGAGCCCTCGCCTCAGGGGCAGGACTTCAGCGGGGTGGCCGGAAGCTGGTTCACGTTCGCGACGGGGTTGAACGCGAAGATCGAGCCGTCGATGGAGAAGGCAGGTGGCGGTGCTGTGACCATGCCGTCGAGTCCGCCGCATGGGGGGCCGCCCTCTGTGAAGGTGAGCACGACCATCTCGACGGTGGTGGGCTGGCCGCTCACGGGGTTGGCCTCGCCAGGGATCTGAAGGGTCCCGAGCGGAAGCTCGGTGCCGCTCGACGTCACCACCGGCGTGACGGCGTAGGGCGTCGGGGCCCCGACGGGTTGTCGGGTGTTCACGTCGAGGTACTGGATGGTCAGGCTGACCTGGGCGGTGCTGCTCGCGGAGACCTCCACATAGTACTCGGGACCGGCGAAACCTGCGAGATCGCCCGCCACGAGGTAGTTGCCCACCGGCGGGCCCAAGAAGCCGGAGGGCGCGCCGCCGCTGCCGCCCGCGCCGGTGGTGGTGGTGGCCATGCCGCCCGCGCCGGTGGTGGTGGCGGTGGTGCCGCCACCGGTTCCCGCGCCCGACGAAGTGCTCGCGTCGTCCTCCTCCTCGCCGGGGTCGAGGCCGTCGAGTCCGACCGCGAGGTGGCAACCCGAGCTGGTGAGAGCGGCGAGGAGCAGGGTCTTGAACAGGAGTGTTCGCATGTCAGAAGCTCCCCCTCGCGCCGACGAAGCCCGGGCCCACCAGAGGCTCCAACGCGTTGTCGGCGCCGTCGGGGGTCCCGTCGAAGTCACTGAGGAACAGACCGATGACGCCCACGGCGACGCCGGCGCCTGCGAGCGCAAAGCTCGCCGTCGAGACGTGGGCGATCGTCGTGGCGTCGTCGAGCTCCGCCTGGGTGATCCCGCCGCCGCAGTCGCTTCCGCCCCCGCAGCGGTCCTTCAGATCGCTCGCCTGTGAGGCCGCGAGCCCGCCCGTGACGCCCCCCACGATGAGGAAGGCACCGCCGGCCCCGAATCCGGCCCAGACGAGGGGGGAGACGGAGGTCTCGCCGCTCGACGTCTCCGCCACTGGCGGTGGTGGGGCGGGGGATGGTGTCTGGGGCTCAGGTGCAGGATCGGCCTTGGGGGCAGGGGGCGGCTCGGGCGTCGTCAGTGGCTCGGGCGTCGTCTCGGGCTCTGGCGTCGGTTCCGGCTCTGGCGTCGGTTCCGGCTCTGGCGTCGGTTCGGGCGCAGGCGGCTTCGGAGCCACTGCATCTCCGCGCCGTGTCACGGCGTAGCCCGTTGGCAGCTCGCGGGTCGACCAGCTCACCCACGCCCACTCGCCGGTGGACTGCCGCGCATAGGCCAGGGCGTTGCCGTCGAGTCCCGTGTAGGTGCCCGTGGTGCGCTTGATCTCGGTGATACCCTTGGGGACGACGAGCGCGTAGCCACTTCCAGCGCGCTGGCGCAGGAGTCGTTTCGTGTCTTCCCACGGTAGACCCAGGTCGAGACGGGCCCATCGATCGGCGCGCTCCTCCATGACGTCTCGGGTTCGGTAGTCGGCCTCGATCTCGAACTTGCCGAGGCGCTCTTTCACCTTGAAGCCCTCGAAGGTGGTCGATTGCCCCGTCACCTCCGCTTGGGAGAACACCAAGGACTGGTCGGAATCGTTGCGGCCGATGCCCCCGTAGAGGAGGACGAGGCTCTCGTCCTTGGCTTCCGCCCACTCCGCCGCGTAGATGACCACATCCTCGTTGACCTGATCGATCGCCGCCTTGGTGTGGGCTTCGAGCTCGGAGGCGACGGCCGGGTCCTGACGGCAGAAGCCGAACTGAGGGAGCTCGAAGCGCCAGTACGTTTCGAGCGCATGGGCGACCCGCTGCTGTCGATCGTCGGCATAGCGCTGTCGCAACAGCTCGGCGAGCTCGAGGTTGTACTGACAGAAGGCCGTCTTCGCCGTCGCGGGGAGCCGATCCCAGCCCGTCTTCTGGATGGCGAGGGGGACGCGGAACCCGCGGGAGTGGGGGTTGAGCTGCACCCACGTATCCTCCAGCTGAATGAGCTCGGCCCCCTCGTGGATGCGTGACCCGAGATCATCGAGCACGGCCTCGGGGCCCTGCTTCTGTGGTTCTTTGGGCTTGCCGAGCCCGAAGAGGCCGCAACCACTCGTGAGCATCGCTGTGGCGACGACCGCAATGCGGCCTCGTGTTCGTAATCTCATGGCGACTTTACTTGCCTTACGCTCGCGGCAGGCATCGTCTCCCCCCTATGCCACTTTTCTTCCGGTGGGCGCGTCCTTTTCCGGATGAGCTCCCCGGGGGGCGTTTGGTTCTCGGCCCGGCTGTACTACCTTCCCGCGCATGCCTGGATTCCGTCGGGTTCTGATCGCCAACCGGGGCGAGGTGGCGGTGCGGGTGGCCCGCACCTGCGATGAGATGGGGATCACCCCCGTCTTCGCGGCGTCGGAGGCGGACGCCGGCGCGGGCTACCTCGAGGGCCGCGAGTGGGTCTGCATCGGGCCCGCTCGCGCCAGCGAGAGCTACCTCCGCGCCGAGCGTCTGGTGCAGGCCGCCAAGCAGACCGGCTGCACCGCTCTCCATCCCGGGTGGGGATTTCTCGCCGAGGACCCGCTGCTGTCGGCCCTGAGCGAGCAGCACGGGGTGACCTTCATCGGCCCCCCTGCGGCCGTGATCCACCTCATGGCCAAGAAGACGCCGGCCAAGCAGGCCATGGCTGCGGCCGGGCTTCGGCTCATCGATGGCAGCGACGGGGTCCTAGAGGACGTCGAGGAGGCCCAGGCCGTGGCCGATGGTGTGGGTTACCCCGTGCTCCTCAAGGCCGAGAGCGGCGGGGGCGGGCGCGGGATGCGGATCGCGCGGGCCTCGGACGAGGTGACGCGTGCCTACGAAGAGGCCCAGGCGGAGGCGAGCGCGGCCTTCGGAGACGCGCGCTTGTACCTCGAGCGGCTCATCGAGGGCGGGCGCCACGTCGAGATCCAGGTCTTCGTCGACAAGTACGGTCAGGGGATCCACCTCGGCGAGCGCGACTGCACCGTGCAGCGCAACCACCAGAAGCTCATCGAGGAGTCCCCCGCGCCCGTGCTCGATCCCGAGGAGCGCGCACGTACGCTCGAGGCCAGTGTGCGCGCGGCCACCGCCATCGGCTACGTGGGCGCGGGCACCATGGAGTTCCTCCTGCTGCCCGACGGCACCCTCCGCTTCATGGAGATGAACACCCGCCTCCAGGTCGAGCACTGCGTGACCGAGATGCGCACCGGAATCGACCTGGTCAGGGAGCAGATCCGCGTCGCCGCCGGCCACCCCCTGTCGATCAAGCAAGACGACGTGAAGCTCACCGGGCACGCCATCGAGTGCCGGATCAACGCTGAGGATCCCAGCGACGGCTTCAAGCCTGCGCCGGGGACCATCACCAAGTGGCAGGTGCCCTCGGGCGATGGAATCCGTGTCGATAGCCACGTGAGCACCGGCTACGAGGTGCCGCCCTTCTACGACAGCCTCCTCTGCAAGGTCATCGCCCACGCCGAGACCCGCGAGCAGGCCTGCGACAAGATGATCGAGGCCCTCGGCGCCCTCGTCTGTGAGGGCGTTCCGACCACCATCCCCATGCACCAAGCCATCCTCCGCGACGAAGGCTTCCGCCGCGCGGACTACGACACCCGATCCATCCCCGGCTGGAACCCCTGATATGGCCATCGTTCCGCTTCATCCCATCGGTCGCCCCCGGGGCGACGTCTGCGACGACCAGACCTTCACCGAGTACCGCGAGGCCCTCGCCGAGCGTGAGCAGACCCTCGAGACTCGGCGCGCCGAGGTTCACGCCGGCTGGGGCGACAAGTACCAGAAGCGCGTCCACGACAAAGGCAAGCTCAGCGCCCGCGAACGCGTGGAGCAGCTCAAGGATCCTGGCTCCGACGTCCTCGAGGTCGGGACCTTCGTCAACTACGGGCTCGAGTACGGCAGCAAGGGACTCAAGTCGCCAGGGGCCGGGGTGGTCACCGCCTTCTGCCGCGTCGAGGGCCGGTGGTGCATGGTCATCGCCAACGACAACACCGTGGCCTCGGGCTCGTGGTGGCCCCAGACCCCCGAGAAGATCGAGCGCGCCCAGGAGATGGCGCTGCGCTTGCGGTTGCCGACCATTTACCTCGTCGACTGCAGTGGGCTCTTTCTCCCCGAGCAGTCGCGCTCCTTCCCCGGCGCCACTGGGGCCGGCCACATCTTCAAGAAGAACAGCCTGCTGTCGGCGCACGGCGTGCCCCAGCTCGCGGGCGTCTTCGGCGACTGCATTGCGGGCGGTGGGTACATGCCCATCATCAGCGACCGGGTCTACATGACCGAGCAGGCCTACATGGTCATTGCCGGGGCGGCGCTCATCAAAGGCGCGAAGAGCCAGAAGATCACCAGCCTCGACATCGGCGGGGCCGAGGTGCACGTGCACCAGAGCGGCTGCGCCGACGTGCGGGTCCCCGACGACGAGGTCCTCCTGAAGTGCCTGCGCCGCGAGATCCGTAGCCTCCCGAGCTCGGCCGCCGACTACTACCGCGGTGATCCGCGACAGGGCGGGGCGGCACCCATGCCCCCGGCCCTTCCCACCCGTGAGCTGCGCGGCATCGTTCCCCCCGACCAGCGTGAAGCCTACGCAGCCGAGGAGGTGCTCGCGCGACTTTGCGACCAGAGCCTCTTCTGGGAGCTCATGCCCGACGTGGGTCGCGAGATGATCTGCGGGGTGGGGCGGGTAGGGGGCCTCTACGCCGGCTTCATCATCAACCGCCAGGGGCTGCTCGACGATCCCGAGCACCCCGGCCGCAAGCGGCCCGGCGGCACTCTCTACCGTGGGGGCATCGCCAAGATCAGCGCCTTCTCGCGCGCCTGCAACGACGATGGCATCCCCATCCTTTGGTTGCAGGACATCTCCGGCTTCGACGTGGGGCTCGAGGCCGAGGTCCACGGCCTGCTCGGCTACGGCTCCAGCCTCATCTACACCAACAGCACCAACACCGTGCCCATGTTCACGGTTCTGCTGCGCAAGGCCTCGGGCGCCGGCTACTACGCGATGAGCGGCTTGCCCTACGACCCGGTCGTGCAGCTCTCGACGACCCTGTCGCGCCAGAGCGTGATGGAGGGGCGGACCCTCGCCATCGCCACCTACAACACCAAGCTCGACGACGACTTCAACATCGTCACCACCGATCCCGAGGAGCGCAAAGCCATCGAGGAGGGCATGGCCAAGACGGCGGCGCGCATCGAAGCCGACATGGATCCTTACGTCTCGGCCCGGCAGATGGACACCGACGAGATCGTCGCCCTCGACGAGCTGCGGACCTACCTCTGTGGCTTCGTCGAGATGAGCTACCAGAGCATCGGGCACCGCCGGATCAAGAACCCACGGATCTGGAGCCTGCACGATCTGGCCGAGCTGACGGAGGGCCTCCGATGAGCGTGACCGCCAAGCTGAAGCGCGTCGACGGCGAGACTCGCCTGCGCCTGGTCTCCCCACTCATCGGCTTCTGGCGGGGGGCCCCCGCCGAAGGCAGCCTCGTCATGCCGGGCGCCCCCCTCGGTCGCATCGAGGTCCTCGGTTTGCTGCACGACGTCGTGGCCCCGGCCGGGGCGCAGGGGATCGTCGTCTCTACGGGCGGGGAGACGGGCCGCGCTGCCCGCCCCGTGGGCTACGGCGAGCTCCTCCTCGAGCTCGACCCCGACGCAGTCGTGGGCGCCGAGGCCGTCGCCGGCGAAGCCACCCTGGTCGCGGGCGGTCTGGTCTATCGCGCTCCCTCTGGCGGCCGCTTCTACCGCAAGGCATCTCCGGACAAACCGGCCTTTTTGAGCGAAGGGGACCGGGTGAGCAAGGGGCAGCCCGTGGGCCTGGTGGAGGTGATGAAGACTTTCCACCGCATCGGCTACGAGGGCGATGGTCTGCCCGACCAGGCCAAGGTGCTACGCTTCCTGGTAGAGGATGGCGCCGACCTCATGTCCGGCGACCCCATCTTCGAGCTCGAGCCGGCTTGATTCAGTTTCCCATCATGCAGGGCGTCATCGACCGACGCATCCTGGTCAATTTTCGCATCGAGGCCGAAGCGATGGCGGCGGTCTTGCCCGAGCCCTTCCGCCCCCAGCTCGTAGCGGGCCAGGCGATCGGCGGCATCTGCCTCATTCGCCTCACCCACGTCAAACCCAAGGCCTATCCCTGGATGTGCGGGATCCGCTCCGAGAATGCGGCCCATCGCGTGGCCGTCGAGTGGGATGCAGATGGTGAGGTGAAATCGGGGGTCTACATCCCCCGCCGCGACACCGACTCCCATCTCAATGCCATCGTGGGCGGACGCCTGTTTCCCGGCGTGCACCACCGCGCGCGCTTCGAGGTCGACGAGACCGAGGAGCGGTTTGGCGTTTCGCTCCAGAGTGACGACGGGGAGACCCACGTCGGGGTCCACGGGCGTGTGGCGCATCGCTTGCCGAGCGCTTCGGTGTTCGCCGAGCTCGAGCACGCCTCGGCCTTCTTCGAAGCGGGCTCTCTCGGCTACTCCGACACCGCACAGGCGGGGGTCTACGATGGTCTCGAGCTGCGGACCGATGCCTGGTCCGTCGAGGCGCTCGACGTCGAGAAGGTCGCCTCCAGCTACTTCCTCGATGAGGACCGATTCCCCCCCGGAAGCGTCGTCTTCGACCACGCCCTCCTCATGCGGGGCATCCCCCACGAGTGGCACGGCAAGCCGCCCCTCTGCGATTAGGAGGCGGGGCGGTGAGGGGTCCACTTCCGTTCGAGTAGCGAACGGCGGCGTGCGATGTCGGGTGCGTTGCCCCCGGCGTCTCGATACTGGTCGAGCAGCTCGAAGACGTCCTGGGGCTCGTAGAACGACGAGAAGGCGCCGTAGCGAAGCCGCGTCTCGATGATCTGTGCCCGACCGATGCGGCTCGGATCGAAGACTTCATCCTCTTCGTACTCGGCGATGGGACAGGCGAAGGCAGCCGCGGGCGTACGAAGGGTCTCTTCGAACAAGGGGATCACGGCGTCGAGGGCGGCCACGCGCTGTCCGAGCTCGAGGGCGACGCGGGCGAAGGTGAGTCGTTGGGCGAGATCGGGGCCCGGGCCGAGAGCGAAGGCGGCACAGAGGGATGCGTAGCGATCCGGAAGTGAGACGGATGGGTCGTGGGCGGCGCGCCAGAGGGCCAGGATCTCGGTGCTGGCGGTTGCGCCCGCGGCGCGAAGGAGGCGACGACTCTCGGCCCACCTCGAGACGGCTTCGGGCGAGGAACGTCGCGGCTGTCCCGGTTCGATGAGCTTGCCTCGCGCGACGAGCTGCGCCGCCCGCGCGGTCGGAGCTGCAAACAGGTTGAGGCGGAAGCCGTCGACGCGGCTCGGCGAAAACGGGACCAGCGCGTCGAGGGCCGGGCACAGCTCGTAGAGCGAGAAGCCGAGGTCGGTCATGGCCTGAAGCAAGCCCTCGTTGACTTGGGCTCCGTGGCGGAGCTCGAACATGACGAGCGGCCCCTCACGGCGCAGCATGTCCGCG
>JGI12210J13797_10693657_pt1 | contig 15621 bp, 19 predicted proteins | sample ElkSlonscriptome_3_FD_13797 | JGI IMG/M metagenome (IMG submission 13797)
CGCCGGTTGGTGAGAAGGAGGTCGCGGGGCGTAGGAGGAACGTGTTTCTGGGTCCGATACCGGCAGTCCCACTCGAATCCCTCTGATCCTGCTGCGATGACGCGCACTCACCCTTAATCAGACCCCGCGCACGCACTTCAAACAAAAACCACTTGCCACTTCCCACAACCCTCCCCATATTCCGCCTCTCATTCACCGAAAGGAGCACATTTATGTCCCAACACCGTAGTCTTAAAGGAGCCAGCACGATCACCGCTAAACGCAACGTTCTCAAGCGATTCGAACGCGTGGAGTTATTGAAGAAACGTGGGCAATGGAAAGAAGGCCAAAAAGCAATCGGCCTGCCCAAGACCCAACCGGAAGCCTGATCGTTCAACGACTCGCTTGGATCACCCTCGATCGAAGCGGGTCTCATCAGGAAACTGTTTTAGACGCGGGGAACTCTCCCCGCGTTTTTTTTATGCGGATTAATCGTTATCTTGCTTCCTGCGGTCTCGGATCACGGCGGACCTGCGAAACGCTCGTCACGGAAGGCCGTGTCCGGATCAATGGGGCGGTCATTGATTCGTTGGCTGTCCAAGTGCAACCCGGCGATCGGGTGCAGGTCGGGCGGCGTCTGGTGGAGCCGGAACACACCGCTTCGATCCTGTTTCACAAACCAAAAGCCGTGCTCTGTTCGCGCAAAGGGGAAGGGGGGCGCCGCACCGTTTATGATTTTCTCGATCCCGAGATGCAAAACCTGCGGTATGCCGGCCGGCTCGATTACGATTCGGAGGGATTAATGGTCTTCACTAATGACGGCGACTTGATCAATCGATTGACCCATGCGCGTTTCAACACCGAGAAAGCATACCTGGTCACGTTGGAGAGCGATTTCCAACCGGACCATTTGTCAAAATTGTTAAAAGGATTCGTATTCGAAGAGGGCCGAGCGAAAGCGTTGCGAGCCAAACATCTGCGAGGAGGACAGCTGGAAGTCGTTCTGAACACCGGACTAAACCGCCAGATCCGACGAATGTTCGCCCGCATGGGGTACGAAGTGAAACGGCTGGTGCGGACCCAGGTCGGGCCTTGGACTTTGAAGGGAATGCCGCCGGGGACCTGGCGGTTCCTGACCGGTAAAGATCTCGCTCAATTGACCGGTAAGCGAGGCGGCGGAAGCTCCCAACGTTCTTCTTAACCGTAACGATTCGCGCTCGCGATTATTTTGAGGAATTACAGCTCGTCCTTCGCGAGGCAAGAACCGCGCTCTCATCGAGTTGCGTGGAGGCGCGAGTCATCCCTCCGTCCAGTCATCCGCTCCTCCCGGATTCCAACCATTTTCGGTGAGCACGAGTTTGGGTGTTTCGGGGAAGCCACGCTCATGACGATGCAATTGACCGACCACCAAGTCGACAGCAGCAGCACCCACTGCCGCTCGATTATCAACGATCGAACTTTGTTCTGGAAATTCTTGGAATGGATTCAATCCCACTAGCCATGGTTTCCGATGTTGCAACATGCCTGCGGCATTCAGCGCGCGCGGCAGGAGGCGGGCATGGGTCAACACCACCTCGATTTTCTCTTCTCGAATGGTTTTCAGAAGAGCTTGTCCATCGAATTGATCCCAAATAAAGGGCCATTCCAGCACGGACAGCTGCGGGGCCAATTCCCGATGGATCCGTGAGGCTGCCAGCCACCGGTGGGCCAATCGCCTGTCCAACGTTTCGTCGAAGCAGAAGAGCACCCGTTTTTTTCCCGCGCCAGCGATCTTGGTCAAGGCCAGCGTCATGCCCTGGTAATAGTCGAGCAAGGCCGTATGCAGCTGGGCTTGAAGTTCCAGGCTCCCATAAGTCGCGAGCGAGAAATCGGCAAAGGGTCGGCCATCGCCAAACCAATTGGGTAGTCCTGGCCCAATGATCACCCCTTGGACGCCCCGCGTGCGGAGGATGAGCGACACGCGGTCAGCGGATAACCCCTCCTTAACAGGATCGAGCGGTTCAAGCCGATAGCCCAATGCGACACAGCGATCGCGGATCGCGTCGGTGTATTGACTCGGCCAAATTGGTGTGGGGGGATCGCGCTGCTGTTTGGCGTAATGAAGCAAGGCAATGGTGGGAGGTGAACCATCGGTGCGATGCCGGCGACCCGCCATCAGGGCGCTGACCATCGGGTTCGGCCGATAACCGTATTCGGTAGCCGCCTCTTGGATGCGGGAACGTTGTTCCTCGGAAATGGAGGGATGATTGGCGAGGGCTCGGGACACCGTCGACTGAGCCACACCGAGTTTTTCGGCGAGCATCGCCATGGTCATGGAAGGCATCCCGCAAGGATATGCGTTTGAAGGCTAGAGGCAATACTGGACCTGGTGCGGCCAGTCAGCATGGCTTTGAATCGAAATTTTATCTTTACCGTTAGGTCGATCCGGGATTACGACAAAAAGGTGCCCCCCAAATCCGTCACTATGCGGGATCTCGGCCGCGAACTGGGTCTCTCGGCTTATTCGATATCGCTTGCGTTGCGGAATAGTCCGGAGATTTCGAGTGCCACGCGGAAACGAGTCCGGGAAACGGCGCGCCGTCTCGGGTATCGGCGCGACCCGTTACTCTCGACTGCCATGTCGCGAATGCGGAATCGCGGGGGGAAAAGCCAGCAAGGAGCCATTGGGGTCATTTTTTCAGGCCCGCGAGGACGTTTCGAGCAAGAAGCCGCTCCCCAAGCCTTGTTTCAGGGAGTGCAGCGGCAGGCGGCGGAATTCGGTTTCCAAACCGATCTGTTTTTGCCCGATGCAGATTATGTGAATCAGCGGGAGCGGATGGCCGAGGTGATTCGCTCCAGAGGATTGCCCGGCCTAATTCTTTGCGCGGTGACCTCGACATTCGAGATGATGGAAAAAGGCGAAAGCTCAATTGACCTGCTGATGGGGGATTCTCCTATGGTTCTGGTCGGTTTTCTTTCCGCTGGCCTACAACCACATTGGCATATCGGTGAAGATCGGGTCTGGGAAATTGCCGAGATTACCCGGCACGCAATCGAACAGGGCTATCGACGGCCCGGATTGATTTGGTATCCATCGGTATCAGGGATTCTGGAAGGCCATATCGATGGGGCCTTCGCGACCTTGATAACGGATTTGCTCGGATCGAGTCATTTAATTCCGCGACTGGCGACATCAGCTAATCATCCAGATCGTTTACGCGCCTGGCTGGAGGAACATCGCCCGGATTGTGTGATCTCGAACTCGGCCGCGACCATGCGCGATTTGAAAGCTTGCGGCGTTCGCATTCCTGAGGATCTCGGTTTTGCTTCGACCCAGCCTGATCCTTCGATTCCAGGATTGTCCTGTGTCGATCCGCACTGGGAAGAAATGGGACGTATGGCCATGTCGACTCTCGCAGCGACTCTCCAACGACACGCCCTCGGCTTGCCTTCTTTGCCAGGCCGGATGTTGCTCAAGGGCGATTGGCAGAAAGGGGAAACCTTGCCCGCCCGTGAACCTCGAGCGGTTCGCCCGAATTGTGAACATGCGCTCCGATTCACCTCGGTCGATCTACAGCCAGTGCTGAATCATCCCGTTAACGAAACGGGTGGCTGGTTTGGCCGGCAACCGTTGCAAGGGCTGCCGGTGGGCAAATTTCTTGGAGCTGGTGTGCCGATTCAGATCGGTGTCTGGAAACCATCGGCTCCCGCCTGTCTTCTGATGCGATCCGGAACGCTGCAGGCGGGCGTGGATGGGAAACGTCTGCCGGAGCGAAAACGGATCGAGATCAGGCGAACGGTCATGGCGATCTGGATTCTTCACGCCTGCGGAAATAGTCGGCCCGGAGAGAAATTCGCGGAGTATCAAGTAAAGTTGCCGGGAGCAAAATCTCGCGTGGTACCAATCGTGGCCCTCGGAGAGATTGGTTTCATCAATTCACTGCCAGAACGCCGTGCGCGGCTGCAGAGAGCGAATATCCAGGATTGGTGGCGGACTTATGAACCGTTGGAGAAACCGGGCGTCTCGCCGGTAATTCTCAGTGCGGCATTGAATCCAAACTATCTTCGCCGACTTTATTTACTCGAAATTGCGTTCAAGACGCCGCAGCAGGTCGAGGCGGTGGAAGTGACCAGCTTGCCGACGGCTAATTCCACCCTGGCCATACTGGGTATGACGGTTGAGGAGGTGATGGAGTGAGGCGTGCCGCGTTGGGTGCTTCACCCGCACGCTTGCGCCCAATCAAAAAAAACCGGGAACCGCTGGTGCGCGATTCCCGGTTTGAATGATGGCAACCAGGCGAATTACTTCGACTCGGATTCCGTGGCCGTGACAGGCTCAGCAGTTTCTTCCGATTCGCTTTCCGCTTTGGCTTTCGATTTTTTAGTCTCTTTTTGTGGTGGCTCGATCACATCATCGTTTTCTTCCTCGATTGGAAGATCGACCCATTCGAGCAGGGCCATTTCAGCGGCGTCACTTTTGCGTTCGCCTAGCTTGATGATCCGGCAATAGCCGCCATTGCGTTCGACGTTGCGGGGGCCGATGACGTCGAAAAGTTTTTGCACGGGTTTCTCCTGACGCAGCGCGGCGATAGCGAGCCGACGGGCGTGGAGCGTGCCTTTTTTGGCAAGGGTGACCATTTTTTCCGCTTCAGGTTTGACCGCCTTGGCTTTGGCCAAAGTGGTTTTGATGCGGTGATGTTCGATGAGGCTGCAGACCTGATTGGCAATCAAGGCATCGCGATGATCGCTGGTGCGGCCGAGTTTGACGGTTTTACGTTGGTGTCTCATGGGGTGTCGGGACGGGCGGGATTACCCGGTCGAAGGGCCGGGACCGGCCGGGTTATTTGGATTCCGTTGCAGGCGCTTCGATCAGACCGGATTCAAATTTCATCCCGAGACTCAAACCGTATTCCTGCAATTTCTCTTTGATTTCGTTGAGGGATTTTTTCCCGAAGTTGCGGTATTTCAACATTTCAGCCTCGGACTTCTGAGCGAGTTGGCCGACGGAGGTAATGTTGGCGTTGTTCAGGCAGTTGGCGGCGCGGACCGACAATTCGATTTCGTTCACGCTCATGTTGAGCAGTTTCTTGAGCGCGCTATTTTCTTTGGAAACCGATTCCGGAGCTTCATCGAATTCCACGAGATTTTCATCGTAATTGACGAAGACATCGAGGTGTTTACGGAGAATGCCGGAGGCTTGCAGCAAGGCTTCGCTTGGGCTGATCCGGCCGTCCGTCCAGACGTCAAGAATCAGTTTGTCGTAGTCGGTGCGTTGGCCGACACGAGTATCGGTCACGGCGTATTTGACGCGAGTGACTGGTGAGAAGATGGAATCGATGGGAATCACCCCGATTTCCATGCCCTCATACTTGTTCTCGTCACCGGTGGCGAATCCGCGTCCGACGCGAACGTTCAGTTCCGCATAAAAGGCTTGTTTCTTGTCGAGCGTGCAGATGGGTTGCTCTGGATTGAGCACTTCATAATGCTGGTTGCTCTGGATATCACCAGCGGTGATCGCTCCTTCTTTATTGACGTCGATGATGAGCGTGTGGGTATCGCGGCTGTGCGCAGCGAATTTGACCTGCTTCAAGTTGAGCACGATATCGGTGACATCTTCAACGACATTGGGCAGACTCATGAACTCATGGTCGGCACCCTCAATTTTCGCGGTGGTGATGGCGGCCCCTTCCAGAGAGGATAGGAGCACTCGCCGTAGCGAGTTGCCAACGGTGTGGCCATATCCGGCTTCAAAGGGTTCAGCGGTGAATTGGCAATAATGTGGAGTTTCAGTGGCCTCATCCTTCACCAAGGATTTCGGCATCTCCATTCTTCCGAGACGAATCGGCATAGTTTAATCGAATAATCAAGTGCGCTGGGTTTCCCCCGACGAGCTGGCGACGATTCAGAGGAACCGGCGCCCGGGGACCAACAGCGCGAATTGGTGGCTCGCGATTGGGCGGGTAATGGAGCGTAGTAGAGACACGCAGTCAAGCGGATAATCCCGCGATTACAACGAAACCAGATCCCGGACCTGACTGACAGGGAGATAGATCAGAACGCTGCGAGCACCGGCTTTTGAAAGGTCGACTGGTTTTTCCCCGATTAGGATCCCCGCGACCTGGCATTGATCATCAAGGAAGGGGGCGCCGAGGAACCAGCCGACTGCAACGGATGCATCCATGTCAATATAACCAGGCTCTTTGAGGCTGCCCGCTTGTTGCACGCGCCCGGTCAGGATGCGTTGCGGCGAACCGGATGCGGCAGGGGGTGCCAGCAGTCGGAGTTCTTCACCTTCGCCGACATCCATAAGGCGGATTTTAAGAGGCTCCACATCTGGAGCGGTGGGGAGATTGACTTCCAGCAGATCTCCTCGCAATGAAGCGGACTGGCCCGTTTGGTCTGGAGGCGCTGAGCGTGAATTGGAGATGAATGGCACGAAGCGGACTTGATCGATCAGGTCAGCGATTTCTTGCTTCGTGCGGCGTTCCCCAGTTTCGGGATCGAAAACCACGTTGGCGGCAGCGGTCAAAATAACTGGATTGCCGGGTCGTCGTGCCAAAAAAGAGGCTCCCGCCATAAGGCTTTTCCCGCCAAGGTGACTGGCTTCGTTTCGCCCTCCTCGCAAACATAGGTTTCCAGACTAAGCGTTCCCTGTTCTAAGAGCGACTGCATTTGCTCGGTGGAAAACGGCCCCTTCGCTTTTTCCCCAGACGCGTAATACCAAACGACATTTTGCACGGGAGAAGGCTTACTCTATCTGCTTCCGGTGGGGTCAATCCTAAAGATGGAAAAACCGAGTTTGTCCCCCTATTACTACCCCGTCCTGGTTCTGCAGTGCTGCCAGGTCAGTCCCGCTTTTTGATCGTGATCCGTTTCAATCGCGCGTCATCTTTTGGACTCCAGGTCATCACGTTGGGATCGTCTTTAAAGGCGTTATGAATCAGACGCCGATCGTAAGAATTCATCGGCTCCAGTTGCTGAGCCGCGCCGGTATCCCGCACCTGATCGGCGACTAGCCGGGCGCGATGGATCAACTCGTCATTGCGCATGGTCCGAAAATGTTCCACGTCGACGATGATTCGCTCCCCCTCACGGTCGTTTTTCTGGACGATGCGGTTTAGAAGATATTGGAGATCATCGAGGGTCTGCCCCTCACGCCCGATGAGACGATCGCTTTCCGCAGTGAAAATCTGGAGCGTTCGGCCATCGGGGCCATCTTGCTCCTGGATTTCCACCATGAAACCGAGGTAACCGAGCATCAGCTCGAGCATTTCTTTGGGCGACTGATTCATGGGCGGGTGCGAACGCGTTTTTTCTTTTTCTTTTTAGAATTCGTGCCCGAGGCCGGAAGCGGTTCCGCCGGTTTTTTCTGAACTTTCGTCAGGGTCGGAAGGGGTTCGTTGCGTGTGAGGTAAAGTTGAACAATGGAGAACAGATTCTGGGTCGTCCAGTAAAGGGCGAGCCCTGAGGCGTAATTGTAACAGAAAGCGAGAAACATCAACGGCATCAACATCATGATGCGTTGCTGAGCCACATCCCCGGTTTTCGGGCTGATCGCCATCTGCCAGACCATGGTGCCGCCCATGATGATGGGCAGAATATTGATCGGGAACCCGGCAATCCGCATCAAGGTGTCGGGTTGGGAAAGATCTTCTACCCAAAGAAAACCGCTGTTCCGCAATTCGACCGCCGAACCGAGCATGGTGTAGAAGCCGAAAAAGATTGGGATTTGGAGAAGCATCGGCAAACAACTGCCGAACGGATTGACCCCATAATCCTTATACAACTTCATGGTTTCCTGGTTGGCCGTGACCGGGTCGTCTTTGTATTTCTCCCGCATCTCCTTCATTTTGGGAGCGAGCACGGACATCTTCCGCATCGACTTCATGGCCTTGTTCTGCACTGGGTAGAGCGCTAATTTGATGATCAGCGTCAGCACAATGATGGCGATCGCGTAGTTGTGGAAAAGCGCGTTCAGCGAATTCATGCCCCATAAGAGGGTGAGGCTGATCGGTTTGAACCAGCCCATCCGCATGATCTCGTCGGTATTGGAGCCAAGCTCCTTCAGGCGCCGGTATTCTTTGGGTCCGGCGTAAATATCAAACGTCATGTCGACGGTTTCCCCCGGCGCGATCGTCATAGAAGGGAGCCCCATGGCGGATTCGATCCCGAGCCAGGGCCGATTGGGATCTTCCCCCATCTCGAGGCGAAGTTGTTGGCCGTAGACTGATTCGCCTTTGAATTCTCGGGGAATCGCGATGGTGGTGAAGAACTGATTCTTAACGCCGACCCAATCCATCATCCCGCCTTCTTCTTTGAAGGACGGCCGGCGCTCCCGGGTCTGAAAGCCGAGCAATGGAATTTTGAACGGTTCGAACCAGTTCACATCGATCTGAGTGACATCGCCTTCCTGCCGAAAATCGAGCGCGGTGTGAATCGGCAGATCCTTTTCGTGAATCGGGGCGGCGCTCCCGACGTGAAAATAGAGGAGACCACTCCGGTAAGTTTGATCACCCAGATTGGTCATCTGTGTCTCAATTTCCAGACGATATTCATCCCGCAAACCCTCGAGAGCCGGCAGGCGAATGATCCGGTCGATCTGGATCTTATCGGCTGTGATGTGACGCATGTGCACGGAATCGTTGCGCGATTCGACAATTTCGAAATTGGGGAGATCCTGCGGATTCGGGCTCTCAGAAATTGCTGCGACGGGAATCTCGGTGTCGCGATCGAGTGTGACCGGCTCGCCCCCTTCGGCTTCATGTTTTTTCAGGGAAATCCCGCTAATCCCGCCGCCACGATTCGTAACATTGGCGCGTAAGAGGTCGTTCTGCAGCACTCGCGACTCGAGCGCGAACTGCTGTTCGATGGGCGGCGGGGTCGGCGCCGGAGTCGATTCGGTGGCCAGCGCGGCATTGGGCGAAGGGCTCGCCTCCGCCACCGTGGCGGGGTCGGGTCTGGCCGCTTCTTCCGCAGCCTTTTGGGCAGCCTGCTGCTTGGCGTATTCGATCTGCGCCTTGCGAAACGTATTTTGATTATAGACTTCGAGCCCGATAATGCCGAGCACGCAAATGGCGATAACAATCCAGGTTTTCTTATCCATGCGGGAAATGGGTCAATGACGTCTTGGTGCGGCCGGCAGACGGAATCCGGTTCGGGAATGATTCTGGGCCGATGGCACGGGATCGTATCCGTGAGATGCCCAGGGATGGCAACGTAAAAGGCGTTTTATTCCGAGCCATCCTCCGTGGAGGGCGCCATGTTCTCGGACGGCCTGCTCGAAATAGCGGGAGCAACTCGGTTCATACCGGCAACCTGCGCCCGGACCTGCCAGCGCGTGCAGGATCGGCGAGATGAAAAGACGATAAAGCCGGGCGAAAAGAATCAGGCAGGTTTTCATTCGGATTCGCGCAAGATGGAGGCTCGTTTGGCCAGGCGCAACCATTCCTGAACGAAATCTTGTAGGTTGGCGGCTGCCGCTCCCCGTTTGGCCACCAGCACCATGTCGATGCCAGCTCGCAAATCTCCCAGATGATGCCGGGCTAATTCGCGCAAGAGTCGTTTTACCCGGCTGCGCACTACGGAATTGCCGACCTTGCGCGAGACAATGATACCTGCCCGAGGCGGTGCGCCGTTTTCCCGGTCGAGCACACCGAGCAGCAGGAGCGAGCCATGAACCGGGCGACCCTGGGTGCGCACCGCCTGATAGTCGGACGTGGTCCGGAGCCGCCGTTTCTTGGGAAAACCGAAACGTTTCTCCATGAGTGAACCGAGGTGACGGCAGCGAATGCCGGGCGATGCTTTTCAACGAAAAAGGCGGCAGCTCGAGAGCCGCCGCCTTGGTGAAAGTTGGGTGAGGCCTGAAGAGGTCGTGGAAGACGCAGTCAGGAATCCGTTTCAGGATTGAGTGTGCCGGGCGAAATGGAGTTCGGCGCCTTTGGGAAGCAACCGTTTGCGGCCGCGCTGACGGCGGCGAGCCAAAATGGCGCGTCCGCTTCTAGTAGCCATGCGGGCACGGAAACCGTGTTGTTGTTTACGAGTACGTTTGCTGGGTTGATAAGTCCGTTTCATGAAGAGCTCCCTATTGGGTTGGTGCGGAAAAGGCGCGTAAGGTGACTGCCATCCGGCAGGCTGTCAACGAAGAGTTTTGAGAAAAGCGAAGCGAGCCTGCTGCATGGACCTCCTAAGCGCCGCCAAGCGACAGCCGAGCAGGTTGCCTGCCTCAGTGTGGATGACATCCGCAAGCGGAACCGCAGCCGCCGCTGGATGGCGCCGGGGCTGGAGTCGATTCGCGGACTCCCATCAGGCCGAATCCACCGCTGATCACCCGGCGGATCGGTTGGCCTGTTTCTGGGTGGTGGGTGAGCGGCTCTTCTTTCATGCTTTGCCGGATTTCGAATTGTGTCACCGGCTCGTTCGCTTCAGCCGATACGGTTTCATAAAGGTAAGTCGCCATAGGTCAGGAGTCAGTTGAAAATAATAAATGGGGTGTCTGTCTAACGGGTGCAAGTCTGTTTTTGCCGGACAGACCGGGCCCAGGGCTTGCCGGATGCCCGTCAACTCCGGTCGAAGCTCAGCTTACCTGGCCCAAGAAAAATCATCGAAGCGAACACGAACACCATCACCAATGGATAAGCTCCGGCTGGCAAGCCTTCCGCTGTGATTTTGGTCGTGGCTGCCACGATCATGGTGAAGGTGAGAAAAATCGCGGCCCACCGATGAAGCAGTCCGAGCATGAGCAGCAGACCGCCAAAGAACTCACTCGCCATCGCCATGAACCCCCAGAAGACCGGGAAGAAATTGATGCCGAATTGCCCCATGGCTCCGCCGACCGCCTCCCATTTGGATGGTCCGCCGATGAGTTTGGCGTATCCATGCACGAGCGAGATGACTCCGCCAGCGCCGAGCCGGAGCAGGAGTAAGCCGAAATCGCGGTAGTTATTAAGAAAGCTGAGTTTGTAGGAACTGCTCATGCCAGACCTCCCATTTCGAGGATGCGTTGATATTCCGAGTCGCTCAACGGCATGACCGAGAGCCGAGATTGTTTGATGAGCGCGATCTGCTTCAAGGCTGGTTCCTCTTTGATGGCTTCAAGAGTGACCGGGGTTTTCATCGATTTCCCCACCTTCAATTGCACGGCGATCCAACGCGGATCTTCGGTTGTTTCATCGGGAAAAGCCGTTTTTTCGACGGAAGCGGTGCCGACGACAGCTTTCTCCTTCACGCTATGATAGAAGAGGACGGGATCGCCCCGTTTCATTTCGGATAGATGGTTGCGGGCCTGGTAATTGCGGACGCCGGTCCAGGCGGTTGATTTTTCTTTTTGAAAATCGTCCCAGGAATAGGCGGACGGTTCCTGTTTGACCAGCCAATGCTGTTTCGATGCTGCCATGAGCAGAACCATGCCTTGTGGATGAAAAAAAGGCAATCAGTCCTGTGCAAGATCCATTCTTGACGACGGCAGACTTACCATGGAAAACCATGCCAACTTTTCGACGGAGACTTCCTCCTCCGCCGGGTAACCGTCCTTTTTGCTAATGCACGACTGCTTATGACAGAAACGATTAATGAATGGCTAAGCCAAGCCAGTGATATTGTGTGGGGATTACCCATGATCATCTTGCTCATGGGAACACATATTTTCCTGACGTTCCGGCTGAAATTTATCCAGAAATTCGTGCCGCGCGGGATCAAGCTTTCGTTGAAGCCGGAAAAGACGGCTGAGGGAGAAATTACCCATTTTGGCGCTTTAACTGCGGCGTTGGCGGCCACGATCGGGACCGGCAATATTTTTGGAGTCGCAGCAGCTGTCGTCGCAGGTGGGCCGGGAGCCATTTTATGGATGTGGCTGACGGGGGTGTTTGGGATTGCAACCAAATACGGGGAATCGGTGTTAGGGGTCAAATACCGGGTGAAACGTCCGGACGGCAGTTTTGCCGGTGGTCCGATGTATGCCCTGGAGCACGGGCTGAAGATGAAGCCGCTTGCCATTTTGTTCGCGGCGTTTACGGCCGTGGCGGCTTTCGGAATCGGGAACATGGTGCAGGCGAATGCCATCAGCGATGTCGTGCAGGAACTTGCCGGCGAAGAAAACGCCACCGTCGCCGCTTACAGCACGGGTTTGGTTTTGGCGATCGCGGCTGGGTTAGTGATTCTCGGCGGGGTCAAATCGATCGCCCGGGTAACGAGCTTTTTCGTTCCGATTATGGCGATCGTTTATTGTATCGGATGCCTGCTCATCATTTTTCATCACTTCACAGAAATTCCGGCGGCCATCTGGACCATTTTGGAGTCGGCCTTCACGGGGAGTGCAGCGGTCGGCGGCGCTGTTGGTATCACGGTTAAAGAAGCCGTCCGCTATGGAGTGGCGCGCGGGATTTTCTCAAATGAATCCGGAATGGGCAGCGCCCCAATTCTGGCAGCTGCGGCCAAGACCGGCAATTCCGTCCGGCAAGGTATTGTCTCGGCGACTGCAACTTTCTGGGATACCGTGGTAGTTTGTGCGTTGACTGGGCTCGCGATTGTCTTGGCCGGAGACTGGACGAATCCCGATCTGGATAAAGGTCAACTGGCCGAGGCGACTTTTATTGATATCCCCGTCGTCGGTCCGATCATTCTTACGTTCGGTTTGGCGACCTTCGTCTTTTCCACCATTCTTGGGTGGTCCTATTACGGGGAGAAATCGTTGCAATACCTGTTCGGGGATAAAGTGATCAAACCTTACCGGGTGCTTTGGGTGGTGGTAATCTTCTTTGGAGCCGTTTTCCAATCGACGACCGTTTGGGCCTTTTCGGATGTGATGAACGCCTGCATGGCATTCCCGAACCTGGTTGCCGTCCTTCTCCTCAGCAATGTCATCGCCAAGGAAACCAAGAAGCACATGAACGATTTGACCGGCAAAGACGATTCTCATGGCACGTGAATCCTGGAAATCTCAGATCGGTGTCGTCCTCGCTGTCGCAGGTAGCGCGGTGGGCCTCGGCAATTTCCTCCGGTTCCCCGGCAACGTCGCGGAGTATGGCGGCGGAGCCTTCATGCTCGCCTATTTTATTTCATTACTGATCCTCGGACTACCCCTCTGCTGGGCGGAATGGACGATGGGTCGGTATGGCGGCGAGCATGGGTTCTCTTCCTCGCCGGGTGTCATTGGGTTTATTACCCGGAGCAAAGCCGGGGCTTTTCTCGGAGTCATCGGTGTCGTGATCCCGGTGGTTATTTATATGTATTACGTCTACATCGAGGCCTGGTGTCTCGGGTATGCGGTGAATTTCGCGTTGGGCAAAATGGATTTCGCCGACGCTGACGCCAGCACCGCCTGGTGGATGACCTTCATCGGCTATAGTGAGAATGGGGCTGCCGTTGGGTTCGACGTCCAACATGTCGGGACTTTCTTAATCCTGGTCTTTCTCCTCAACTTCTTTCTGATCTATCGAGGCGTCGCCAAAGGGATTGAATTCTTTTGTAAATACGCCATGCCGACTTTGTTCGTGCTGGCATTAGTTATCCTGGTGCGTGTTCTGACATTGGGAGTGCCGGACCCTGCGCAGCCCGATCAGAATGTAGCCAACGGTCTCGGCTTCATGTGGAACCCGAACAAGGTTGTTCTCCAAGAAAAACTCGAGAATGAGGACGGGGAAATGGAATGGACCCGGGTAAGGGAGCTGGTGGGACCTGCGATGATACAAGAAGCCGAGGCGGATGTCGAAAATGCGTTAGGCGCGATGCGGATCGAGAAAATCACTCTCGGAGAACAACTCATGAAACCGCAACTCTGGCTGGCAGCAGCGGGTCAGATCTTTTTCTCCCTCTCCATTGGGTTCGGCGTGATTATTACTTATGCCAGTTATCTGAAGAAAAACGATGACGTTGTGCTTAGCGGCCTGGCTGCCACCAGTGCCAATGAATTTTGCGAGGTCACTTTGGGCGGCTTGATTACCATTCCTGCCGCGGTAGCCTTCCTTGGGGTCGCGGGTCTTGTTGGGGTTGGGACAGGGACGTTTGCCCTCGGCTTCCAGGTATTGCCATTGGTCTTCGCTTCCATGCCATTTGGGCAGCTCTTTGGATTTCTCTTTTTCTTTCTGCTCTTCTTGGCGGCAGTCACCAGTTCGTTGTCTATGCTGCAACCCGGCATCGCCTTCCTTGAAGAATCGCTTGGAATTGGGCGGCGCCGTTCAGTCGCTTTGCTCGGGTTTATCACGGCAATCGGAGCGGTGTTTGTCGTCTACTTCAGCCAAGATGCCAAGGCGCTTGATAGTCTCGATTTCTGGGCAGGCAACGTGTTGATCTACATTCTCGCTACCATTCAAATCATCGTGTTTGGCTGGGTGCTCGGGGTGGATAATGGACTGGACAAAGCGCACGAAGGTTCTTCCTTACAGATTCCACGTTTCTTCCGGCCGCTCTTTAAATTTGTCTGCCCGCTCTTTTTGGTGGTGATTTTCTGCTGGTGGTTGCTGGTCGATGTCCTGGGATTAGGACCGGGAGATGCGAGTGCTTACGTCACCGATTTGGTCGGGGAAAATCCGAATCAAGCGGCGATCTTTTCGCTCGGCCTGATTATCCTTGTCGGAGCTGTTTTCGCCTTCCTGGTTGCCACGGGCAGGCCCTATCAGAATCTCAACCAACGGAAGGAGCGTGAACAATGACCATTTGGGGATTGATTATCATGATCCTGAGTGTCGGTAGTGTTACCGCGCTCTTTATCTGGGCGTTCTGGAAAGTCTTCACCATTCCAGGGGAAACCGAGAAGATGCATGGATTCGAAGGGGAAGAGCCTGAGCGGCATTCTTCGAATCCCAACGATCACCCCTCCAACCGGTAACCCAATCCATGCACGGTGAGTAAATGCACGGGACGCGAAGGTTCATCCTCGATCTTTTGCCGCAGCTTAACAATCACCTGATCCAGCGTGCGGGTCGTTCCATAATAATCGATCCCCCAAACTTCGTTGAGGAGCTGATCCCGGGTCACCACATTGCCGCGCTCCCGGTAAAGGACTTTCAACACCGCCAGTTCTCGAGGGCTTACTTCAATCGAACGCGAGCCGCGCTGGCCACGCAACGATTTCGGATCGATGGTTACTTCTCCGAATGCCATTGAGGGAGTGGCCTCTGTCGATTCACCCGCGATCTGGCCTCGCCGCAAGATTGCCCGGATGCGCGCCGTCAATTCCCGAAGGCTGAACGGCTTGGTTAGATAATCATCCGCGCCCAATTCGAGTCCAAGCACCTTGTCGACTTCCTGCCCTTTCGCTGTCAGAAAGAGAATTGGCGTCCGAATGGAAGCCGCCCGCCATTCCTTGCAAAGATCGAACCCGCTTTTGCCAGGCAACATAACATCGAGCAGCACCAGGTCGATCTTCTGGCCGCGCAACAGTCCCGAGGCCTCTGCGCCATTTCCTGCCTCCACCGGTTCCCAGCCTTCCGCGGAAAGGGCTTCGACCAAACCGAGACGGATGTTCGGTTCATCTTCGACTATGAGAATTCGGCGTGTCATGAGAGGGGTGGGGGAGTTCGGAAAGGTGGCGGCATCCGTTTATTACGGGTGATAAACCCCACTGTTTCCTAAAAGCGGGAAGTGATTGCGCCGCAGATTTTTGTGCAGAGCAAGGAGTTCAGGCGGGGCGTATCCGTTGAGATACGTAACCGTGTGAACAACACAGCT
>JGI12210J13797_10036493_pt1 | contig 15610 bp, 9 predicted proteins | sample ElkSlonscriptome_3_FD_13797 | JGI IMG/M metagenome (IMG submission 13797)
GGTCGCTCCGCTCCCCGCTGCCCAGACCCTCCCGGTCTGCCTGCCCAGGTCCACCGGTCTGGGTGCCCAGATGTGCCGGAATATGCAGCTGGGTGCTTGCGGCGATTATCCGCCCTTCCGCACGCTGCTGCTCACCGCCACCCTCACCGAGGATGCCTGGTGGACGCTGAGCACGCTCTTCGGCGACGGCGCGCTCGATGTCTGCGCCTCGGTGAGCCTGCGGGCCGAGCCCGACTTCTACCTCGCAGCCGGGACTGAGGATGACCGCGAGGTCCGGGTGCACGAGCTCGCGCATGTATTGCCTCGCCCATTCATCCTCTACACGACCCGGCGCCAGGACTGCGAGAACTGGGCGTTGCGTCTCCACGCGACCGGGCTGCACCGTGTGGGCATGATGCACGGCGGCACCCCGACGCTCGAGCGCGAGCGCGTGCTAGAACAGTGGATCGAGCGCGAACTTGACGTGATGGTCGCGACCTCTGCGTTCGGCCTGGGGATGGATCAGTCGGACGTACGTGCCGTGATCCATGCATGTGTGCCAGAGAACGTCGATCGCTTCTACCAAGAAGTCGGGCGGGGAGGTCGCGACGGAAGGGCGAGCTTGTCCTTCTTGCTCCACGCTCCCGAGGACATGAGCCTCGCGGAGCGCCTGAACACCGATCGCGTCATCACGGTCACGAAGGGGCTGAATCGATGGCAAGCCATGCATCGGAGCGGAGAAACGGTGGGTGATCGCGAATCTCTCTTGGTCCGGCTGGATGCCAAGCCCAGCAACGTGCAAGGGGACAGCGACGCCAACGTCGCGTGGAACATGCGCACCCTGGTGCTCATGGCCCAGGCGGGGTTGTTGACCTTGGAGGCACATACCCCCCCCGCCCTGACAATCACGGAGGGGGAGAGCGAAGAAGCCTTTGCCTCGCGGTGCAGCGAGGCCTTCGAGCACTACGCCGTGATGGCGCGGGTCCGTCCGGCACCGGTCGAGCACCTGAGCGAGGCGACCTGGACGGCGGTTGTCGAGCGACACCGAATGAGCATTCGGCGCAGGGATCGCGAGGCGACGGAGCAAGTGCGTCGACTGCTCTCGGGTCGGGAGTCCTACGCGTCGATCTTCGAGCACACGTATCGAGTAGAAGATGCAGGAATCATAGTGGGGACGGGTACGCTGAGTTGTCCCTCCTCGCGCCGAGAGAAACGAGGTCGACGGGTTGGCCGCGCACCGACTCCCCAAGCCCTCGAGAATCCAATCGATGAGGTGGGGCCCAGCCTCGCCAATGCAGTCGGCTCGAGGCCTCGCGTGCTGGTGGCCATTCCGGTCGTCGAGCCTGGCTCGAAGGAGTTCAAGAAGTTGCAGCGCAAGTTGATGCACCTGTTGGAGCGCCTGGTCGCGGACGGCGTACGGGAGATCTCGGCGCCATCGGAGTGGCTGGAACAAATGAGCTACCGGCGCCTGTATTCGCGTGCCCAACCGCGTATCGTGCTGCACAACTCGCCGCAGCGTGTGCCTGGTCCGCTGGAGGAGGCGCTCCCGGTCCCGCGGCTGAGCTTGCTGTGGCCGTCGGTCGATCGTCGGTTCCTGAACGAAGCCTTGGAGATCGAGCGACCCCTGCATTTGATCTTCCTCTCCGAGGACGCCCGGGATCCGTCGCGGGCCGATCGAAGGCTCATCGATATTCGGCCCCACTTCACCCTCGCCAATTTCGAACGGAGGCTGGGCTGATGGCCATACTCAACCTCGCGAGCGATGGCCTGCCCAGCGTGCTCGTGGTGCTCATTCGCACGCTCCGAGAGAAGGGCCCGCTTGAGCACGAACAACTCAGGGCTCTCGTGGCACCGCCGTCGCTGCAGCAGGTCAGCACGACCTTCAGAGACGGGGTGATGGTGCGCCAGACGATAACCCGCTGGTCTCAGATCGGACTCTTCGTCGAGCAAGGCGACCGGATCGCGCTCGCGGACGGCATGGCGGAGGGGTCCACCCGCGGGGTCCGTGGCCTCCGCACCCTCGGTGCCCAACTTCGCCGGTTCGCGTTGGCCGAGGAGAACAATGAGGACCTCGTGCGTACTGAGCCAAAGTGCACCGCCGACTTCACCCATGCCCTGTGTTGGATGCTGGCTCAAGACCCCTTCGTACTCACCACCGGCGGCTACGACGAGGTCGTCAACCGCATGGAGAGCGACCAGTTCACCGAGGAGCCTTGGGCCTTTCGGAATGGGACTCGTTGGTCGGGGTTCGTGCCCTGGGCGAACCTCCTGGGGTTCGGCTGGGGCGCGCGCGTGCCTCGGGCCAATACCTTCATCTGCGATCCAACCGCGGCTGTCGCCGACGCGCTCCCCGAGGTCTTTGGCGACCGTGAAGAGGTCACGCAAGACGACTTCTTCCATGCGCTGGCGAGTGCGCTGCCGGTCGTCGATGGTGGCACCTACCGTACCCAGGTCGAGGACCGCCTCGTGGGCAGTACGTGGCGCCCGACCCAGGCGCACGAGGTATCTCCCTGCCTGACACTGAGCCTTCTTCGGCTGGAGGAGTCGGGCCGGCTGCGCCTCGACTCGCGCTCCGACGCCCCGCACCGGACGCTCCTGGGGCAGGGCTTTCGCGAGGTCCGTAGCGTTTCCCACGTTTGTCTGCCGAGGACATCATGATCCGCGATCAGCTGCTGAGCCTGTGGCCCGACGAGGATGCAGTCGCGGCGTGCATCAAGCACGAAGCGGAGACCGTGGACGAAGCGGTGTTCCTCGCCGCTCATCAGCCCATGCGCTTCATTCGCATCAACCAGGGCGCGAAGCGGGGCACCGAGCGAACCCTGACCGAGGGAGACCTCCTGGAGGAGTTCTTGCAGCCAAAGCTCCCCGAGGGGCGAATCATCCTCCCCATCGAGGGTAGCTCCGGCGTCGGTAAGTCCCACGTCATCCGGTGGCTCGATGCTCAGCTGGGTCGTAGAGCCGACCGAGACCAGCGACACATCGTTCGCGTGCCCAAGGGCATGAGCCTCAAGGGGGTGTTGCGCCTGCTGCTCGACGGGCTGCAGGGGGCGGTCTACGATGAACTACGCGGCCAGTTACGGAGCGCCCGAGAGAAGCTGGAACCGGAGCTCGCGGCCAAGCACCTCATCCTCAACATCAGCCATCGTCTCGAGCAATTGGGCAAGGCTGCGGCCGAGCGCATCCGCGACGGTATGGGCAGTGCCGACGACAAGTTCCTGAAGAGCTACGGGGACAAACGTGCACTACCCGCACTCATCAACGACTCGGATCTACTGCACAGCCACTGGCTGACTCGAGAGGCGGACGGCAGCAAGGGGGTGATGGCGCGGCTGGCCGAGCAGGTCACCGAGAACGCCCTGGGCCCAGAGGATACCCGCCTGCACCAGGTACGCTCGGAGGACCTGGAACTACCCCGAGATCTGGTCGAGCGCCTCAACCGGACCTCGCAGCGATTCTACGAGGCACTCCGCAGCGGGAGCGGCGAGCGCCTCGCCGACGCGGCGCGGCTGATCAACCGCGTGCTCGATCCGGCCAAGCAGGATCTGCTGCAGTTGGGGGATGGGTCTCTGACAGACCTCTTTCGGGCCGTTCGTGAGCAACTCCTTCGTGATGGAAAGGAACTGGTGCTGCTGGTCGAGGACTTCGCCGTGCTCTCCGGGATCCAGGGCGCCTTGCTGCAGGTGATGATCACCGAGGCGTACCGAGACGGGGAACAGGTGCTCTGCACGATGCGCAGCGCCTTGGCGTACACCGAGGGGGTTGCCCATGTCCCGGAGACCGTGCGTACTCGCGCGCGCAGCCTGTGGAGGATCGAGGAGCAACCCGGCGAGGGGGACGACATCCACGAGCGGGTCGTGGAGTTGGTCGGCGCCTACCTCAATGCGGCCCGGATCGGCCAGCAAGGGCTACGGGAGGCATTCGCGGCGGAGCACCGAGAGGAGCGCTGGGTACCCCTCGTCGATGGTGACGATCTAGAAGACGAAACCAAGGAGGTGCTCGCCGCCTTCGGCGCGAGCCGTGCGGGCTTCCCCCTCTTTCCCTTCAACCGCGAGGCAATCCGGCAGCTCACCGAGCAAGGGTCGCGCAAGGACGGAGTGCTCGTCTTCAACCCCCGCAATATCATCAATAACGTGCTCAATCGCGTACTCGTGGAGAGGCAGGAGTTCGAGCGAGGACGTTTTCCGCGGGCGGGTTTTGCCGAAGACTTGCGATCGGCCGAGGTGACCTCCACGGTCGTACGAATCATCCCCGCTCTGGGTGCACGAGAGCGAGCGCTGACGCTCTTGGCATGCTGGGGCGACCAGCCCGGTACGCTCGAGGAGGCGGCACAGCTTCCCCGTGCGGTGTACTCCGCATTCGACATCCCTCCCCCCGGCTGGGGGATCGTATCGCAGCCCGTCATCGAGCGGAGAGTCGTCCTCGCCGACGCCGACCACGACCACCATGACCACGGCGTCCTCGCATCGACGCCCAAGGTCGACTCGAGAGAGAAACAATGGAGAGATGCCCTCGAGAGCTGGGGGGCTGGTCAGCTGCTCACTCAGGTGCAGGCGCGGAGCCTCCGCAAGTGGCTGGCCCAGGCGATGCTCGATTTCGTGCCGTGGAGCATGCTCCCGCTCAAGACTCAAGATGGCGCCGACTACCTAAAGAATCATGTCTATATCCCGCGGTCTCGGGGGCAGGGCGGAGTGGAGCCCGGCGATGCATTCCTCGTGGTGGCCAACGAGTCGGATCTGGAGGACTCCGAGGCTCGGGCCGGCATCATTCGTTCTTTGATGGCCTTCGTCCGTCTCCACGAACTCGAGGGGAGCTGGACGCACGAGGGAGCGGTCTTGGATGCTGCGCTCTGTGCTTCGTTCCTAGAGGCGCGGGCCGAGCGAGCCGAGGCATTTCTGCGTTCGCACCACTTTCGGGCTTCATCGGATACGATTCCCGCGCTCACCGAGGCACTGCTCATCGGCGCCCGAGCGCTAGGGGTCCAGGGAGCGGAGAGCCGGCAGCTATCCGCACGGGTCAGCGCGCTCTTTGGCGACGCTGAGGCTCCCAGTGCGCCCGCGACCACGATGTGGAGCCGGAATCTCGATCGCCTCGCGAAGCATCGCCCAGCCCTCCAGGCATGGCTGCTCGAGCAGATCGGAGCCCGGCAAGGCAGAGGTGCAGTGCACGCGGTCGACGTGACCGCGATCGAGCCCACGGTTCGCGAGACCGCCAACTCCTGGACCATGACGCACCAGCTCCCTGACGTAGCCTCGAATCGAGACCTCAAGGCTGCCGCGACCGCACTACGCGAAGTGAGCAAGGAGTTGCCCAAGGCCCTCCAGAAGCAACGGGAGGAACTGCTGGCGTGGCACGCGAAGGCAGCAGCTTGGTTCGGGGAAGAGCCGGACAAACAGGAACTTCGCGAGACTCTCCGAGCGACCATCAACGATGCTCGTAGAGATCTCCCGCTGCGCTACGACTACGACACCTTGCGGCGACACGTCGCCGCGCTCAAGAACGTCTCGCTCAAGACCACCCTCGCCGATTGCGTTCGCCTCGACAAGAGTGACGAGCCCGGCGACGTGCTCGCCGTGCTCGCCCGGAAACCCGAGGCCGTGGTGCGCGCCACCGAGGAGCTGATGCGTGAATTCGACGGATTCCTCGCGTTCTACGCGCGCGAGGTGAGCAGCCGTCTGGAGCAGCAAGGAGAGAACCCGGTGGGGAACAGCACCACCGCGATGCGGCGGGAAATCGGGAAGCTCCGAAGTCTCTTCCAGGCGATAGAGGAGGCCCGCTCATGAAACCAGTCCAAGATCGTTGCTCCGAGCTCAGCGCCGGCCTACAGAAACTTCGCTCATCCAAGGACGACGAGGCCAGGGCCCGCGAACTTGAGTCGCGGCGGGCCGAACTGGAGAAGGTGAGCACCAGCTTGTTGCTCGCGGCCGCGTCGGCCCACGTCCTGCTCGAGCACGGGAAAATCGTCGAGGCTTCGCTGCCCGATTGCGCCAAGGCCCTGGAGTCCTGTGACAAGGTCGAGGCGCTCTTGGACCCCGATCCCTCGGCGATCACGAAGGGGCGCAGCTACAAGGACTTACTCACGCGAGCCCAAAAGGCCGTAGAACAATTGCACAAAGTCAACGAGGAGGCTTGGCGAGTGGTCGTCTCCCAGCATCAAAGCGTGGACGAGGCCTTCCTCCGTCGGGTGGAGTCGTTCCCTCGTCAGGCGCAGACCGTGGCGCGGCTCCGGGAACTCAAGGGGCAATACGACGAGTCCACCAAGCGAGTCCCGGTCGGCGCCGAAGCCTACCAGCGATTCGAAGTCTGCTACGCTGCCCTGCAACGAGAATTGAAGACGCTAGATCCCGATGCCTTCCCCGATGATGTCCTCTCGTTCTTCCACGCTGCCCAGCAAGCGACCGGGGCTCCACTGTCCCTATTTACCAACAGTGTCCGCGACTGGCTCGAGAAGAACGACTTCCTCGACGGGGTACGAGTTCGCTTCACGGGAGCGGAGTGAGGCATGACGCGGGACGAGAAGCGCAAGATGCTCAAGCTCGAGTTCCTCTCCGAACTCGAGCGCAAGGAGGCCGAACTGCTCTCGTGGGGCGTGGTGGATGGGTTCTTCACCGAGGACGAGTTGCTGGAACTCATCAGCGCCTACCTCGAGGAGCGCGACACCGATGACGTATACGACGACGAGTCCGAAGTTCTGGACGTTCTCCGAGATGAAGCCCTGGTGTTCGAGCTCCCCGGCAGCGAGTCTCACTACCGAAGCCGCATGGCCGAGGGCATTCGCCTGCTCTTCCGGCTGCGCCAGATCTTACATTGGCGGCCATGGAACGAAGCCCAGAACCTGATCGCCGACTACCGTCTCCTGCTGCACCCTCGGCTGTACCCCAAGCGGCACCTCACGCCCTCGCGGGTCCACGAGCGGCTCGGGCCCGTCCTCGACCACGCAGGCCTCGAGCAGCGGGTCGTCGATGCGCTCGTTGGCGCCGATCGCGATGACCCGTTCAAGCTAGCGGACTTCCAGGTCGATGCAGCTCGCCGAGTCCTGGATGAGGTCCGCAAGGAGCGGAAGTCGGGGACGATCGTATGCGCCGGTACGGGAAGCGGGAAGACGTTGGCCTTCTACCTCCCCGCGCTCGTTGCCCTGGCGCGCTGGTCGGACGGGGAGCGGTGGACGCGATGCCTGTCGCTCTACCCCCGAAACGAACTGCTAAAGGACCAGCTCAGCACAGCAGTCAAGCGAGTTCGAGAGGTCAACACCATCCTGAAGTCCGAGGGGAGGCGACCTCTACGGGTAGGAGCCATGTTCGGCGCGGTGCCGGCCAACTCCGGCAACTCGGCACACGGATTCGACCATTGGGAGCGCCGGGGGGGCGGTCATCTGTGCACTTACTTGACCTGCCCCGCTTGCGACCGAATGACGTTGCAGTGGCGTGACGATGACCGGAGAGATGGCCGCGAGGAACTGCTCTGCACCGAATGCAAGGAACGAGTTGGCCCCGAACTGTTCATGCTCACCCGAGATGCGATGCGCGCAGAGCCACCGGATCTGCTCTTCACCAGCCTGGAGATGGTCAACCAGCGGATGTCCGACCAGCAACTCGGCCCGCTCTTGGGACTCGGACAGCCCGCAGCGAGACGACCTCGCTTGGTTCTACTGGACGAGGTGCACACCTACGAGGGGATCTACGGCGCCCAGGCTGCGCTGCTGCTCCGGCGCTGGAAGCAACTGAGCCGTGCCGCCCCACACTTCGTCGGCCTATCCGCCACTCTGGCCGATGCCCGGCGCTTCTTCGCCGACTTCCTCGACGAGCGGGAAGACCTCGTCGAGGAGGTCTCACCTCGTACGAGAGATCTCGAGGGGCAAGGGCAGGAGTACATGCTGGCGCTGCGTGGAGATCCCATCTCGCAGACGAACCTACTCTCCGCGAGCATCCAGACCGCCATGTTGCTGCGCCGTATCCTCGACGCCAACCCTGGGCCCGGTCGTAGGCGCGAGGGAGTCTTCGGAACGAAGGTGTTCGGGTTCACCGACAACCTGGACGTGATCAACCGCCTATTCCACGATCTGCTGGACGCGGAAGGATGGTTCTTGGGGCGGAACGGGCAGCTGCGGCGCAAGCCGCCGAACCGAGAAAAAGCGGAGATTCCAGAACCTTGGCTCGCCGCCTATCGCGCGGTGCACCGGCCCAAACACGATCTTCGGTGGACCCTGGGCCAGTCGTGGGACCTCTGTGATCGAATCGGTCATCGACTCAAAGGCACGGATCCTCCCGTGAAGGTCGGACGCACCAGTTCCCAGGACGCGGGGGTCGATGAATCGGCCGATGTGGTCATCGCGACCGCATCGCTCGAGGTGGGCTACGACGATCCGAGCGTGGGAGCGGTGCTCCAGCACAAGGCGCCCCAGAACGCGGCTGCGTTCTTGCAACGGAAGGGGCGTGCAGGGCGTGAGCGAGACATGCGGCCGTGGACAGTGGTCGTCCTCTCTTGCTTCGGTCGAGATCGCATCGCGTACGAGAGCTACGAGCAGCTCTTCTCGCCCAACCTGCAACCTCGGCACTTGCCCTTAAGCAACCGCTACGTCCTGCGAATACAGGCGGCCTACGCGTTGATGGACTGGTTGAGCCTCGATGGTGTGGACGGGCACGTATGGAAGCTCCTCGCCCAACGCCCCGAAGGTAGCTTCGAAGGCTACTCGAGGCAGCGCCAGCAGCAGATCAAGGCTCGTGCCGAGCGACTGCTCGAGGACGACCGGCAGCGCAGGCGCTTCGCGACCTACCTGCGATATGCCCTGGGGGTGGACCCGTCGACCGCATCGTCCCTAATGTGGGATCCTCCGCGATCGTTGATGATGTCCGTGGTACCCACGATCGTGCGGCGCCTGGACCGCGAGTGGAAGAAAGCGACCCCGCCTGGCGCGCAAGAGCAGTACGAGACGAGCAGCTTCTGGTCGCCCTTGCCCGAGTTCGTGCCTTCCAACCTCTTCAGCGACCTCAACCACCCCGAGGTGTTGATACACCTAGAAGGACGAGCCGAGCCGGAGTCCATGGGCATTCGTCAGGCGCTCCAGGAGTTTGCCCCAGGGCGCGTGACCTTGCGGTTCGGTGTCGCGAGCCGGCACTCGCGTCATTGGATCCCCGTCAGCCCAGAGCAATCGACAGTGGATCTCGACGACATCTGTCCGGTCGAGGCCCAGCAGGAGTTGGGAAATTGGTCATACGCGACCTCCGAAGGTGTGGAGGACGTTCGAGTCGTGCGGCCGTTCGCGCTTCGAGTCCAGCGAACCCCGGCCGAGGTCAGCAATTCATCCAACGCTCGCCTGCGCTGGGCGACCCAACTGCTCCCTCCGGCCGACGCGAGCGTCGTCGGCCTACCCGCGGGCTCGCCGTGGTCCGATGTCGTCGACGAGATGGGCTTCCATATGCATGCCCACGCCAATCCCATCGAGGTGCGCCGTTTTACCCTGGGCGGTGACTTCTCGGTGAAGCAGAGCCAAGACGAGGGCTACGAAGGCGCGGTGGCATTTGCCGGCGTGGAAGCCGGCACGGCCGCCCCTCGGCCCGTAGCCCTGGGGTACACCGTTGACACCGACGCGCTCCGGTTCTCGGTATCGGTTCCCCAGGCGCTGTACCGCCGGCTGATCGAGGACCAAGCCCTTCTTCGCGGCACCCGCTCGGCTCTGTTCAGGCATCGTCTCGAGACCCACGAAGCGCTGGACCTCGTCTCCAACGTATTCCAGCGTGAGTGGCTCGCACGGATCTACCTCGGGGCAGTGGCGATGGAGACAGAGAGGATCAACGGCGGTCTGCGAGACGGTCACCACGAGATCGTGGCTCGCAACTTCGGCCCTCTCGAGGTCGTACTCGACGTCATCTTCCGCACCATGGGCGACAAAGACGATGCCGACGACAACACGCGCCGGGGTCAGTTGCTGCAGATCATCCAAGAGCCAGGCTTCCGCGAGGCGCTCGAGGACTGCGCCCCTACCCTGTGGAGGGAGCCAGACGAAACGTGGGAGGACTGGCTCAAGCAGCGTTACTGCGCCACCCTCGCCGTCGCGCTTCGTGAAGCCGCCCAGGACTTGTGCCCAGAACTCGATGCTGACGGTCTCTGCCCAGACATCGACCCCGGCGTGCGCGACGGCGCGAAGGTCGAGCACACGGAACTGTGGCTGACCGAGACCACGCTGGGCGGCGGCGGCCTCGTGGAGGCCCTTCACCGCGAGTACACGCAGGACCCTCGCCGCTTCTTCGACCTGCTGGACGCAGCCCTGGGCCCGAACGACTTCGAAGGGGTACACGACGAATTAGTTACGCTCCTGGGCTGGATCCACGAGGACTCCGAGCGAGGCTCGGCCGTGCGCGAAGCCCTCGCCCAGGTCCGAGAGGCCCGTACCCACCGTGAGCAACTCGACGCCCAACTCCACCTCCGGCAGGCACTGAGCAGGTACGGCTTTCGTGCCAGCCATGTCACCATGTCCGCTCTCTACGCACGCGTCTTGCGTCCAGGCAGCTCACCCGAGACCGATGCACTGCTGCACGATCTCCAGCAGCGCTGGGACGACACGGAGGCAAGGCTGGGGATCGAGGTAGAGAGCCATGTCTTCGCGTACCTCTGCAGCGGATCGAACGAGCTCGACGTGGCGCTACGCGGCCTTGGAATCGAGCTCGGCCCCACCGACGCGGCGCAATGGAGGTTTGATACCCTCTATGGTCTGTTCTGGCCGCGCGGATCGTTGGTCCGCGCGCAGGCACTGCAGGCCTATAACCCCTACCAGCCGCTGCCCGAGACGGATCGCCTGCTCGTCCTTGGTACACGTGATCGCATGCGCAGGGAGATCGTGCTGGGCTCCCCCCGGTGGAACGAGTTCCTTCGTGAGATTCTGTCTGTGGATGGCGTCGCTGTGCTCACGGCCTCTCTCGATCAACGCCGCGATCTTTCAGAGGCCATTCGTGCGCTCCTGGTAGAACCCTTGGACCTTGGATTCATCATGGGCTTCCCGCGAGTCCGCGGGTTGACCCAGGAGGGTCGTCATCTCTCCCTCACCGTCGAGATCCCCGAGGTGATCCAATGAGCCATCGCCAAATCCTACGCACACGCTCGGGATCCCAGCAGCAGGTCCGAGCGATCCTCGAGTCGATCTTCGTCGCCGAAGTGCTGAGCCCGAGCCCACGACTCTATTTGGTGTCGGCGTGGGTCCGAGATTTTCGCGTCTTGGACAACCGAGGGGGGGGATTCCAGGGCCTGGATCCCAGTTGGGGGCGAAGGTCGCTGCGCTTGGCGGAGATCTTGCGCATCTTGGTAGAGCGAGGGAGCGAGCTCGTGCTGGCGGTCCGTCCGGAGCGAGGAAATCGAGACTTCGTGGACCGCTTCTTGCGGGATCTGAGCGACGGCGGGAAGGAGCGAGTCGCGCTGCACATCCGCGAGTCGCTTCACGTCAAGGGGCTTCTGGGTCAGAGCTTTGCCGTCACGGGCTCCATGAACTTCACCAACAACGGGGTCGAGAACAACGAGGAATTGCTCAGCTACGAGACCGATCCACGGAAACTGGCCGAATTGAGGGTCGAGTTCGAGCAGGCATACGGGGGCCCGGCATGAGCGATACGCAGGGTCTAGGCCCGAAACAGTTCCTCCAGAGGTTCTTCGGGGACGGTAACGAGTTGGACCTCGACGGACCTCCCAAGATCGTCGAGGCTCTTCGGACCTGGGTTCAGCGGGTCGAAGACGGCCGGGATCGAATCCTGCTTCCGCGAAAGGAGAACGGCACGGTCACGTGGTATGCGCTCGCTGACTCGGGCCGAAGCGCACGCGCGTTCCGGGAGGAGTTGCTCGCAGCGGTTGGTCCCTCGTACACGGACTTCCTCGGCGTCGGAGCCAACCTCCATCGTTCCGATCCGGTCGAGGCGGCGATCCTCGACTTCACCGGGCGTCATGCGTTCAAGCTGTCGATCGTAGATCCTACCTTCACCGAAGCATGTCGGCGGGCCCTTGTACGCATGCTCAAACTCCACGACGAGCGTCCCCCGAGTCAGGCTCGTCCTCCTCGGACCCCCGGTCTCATCCTCCGAGACTTCGAGTTTGCTCTTCAGCAAGGAGACCGTGAGGCCGCCAGTGAAGCGATGCTCGAGATCCGGGCTAGCGGTCACCTCACCGGGCAGAACCTTCGATTCCTCGAGATCCGTCGCAGCGAAGCCTTCAACGAGTGGGATGCGATCTGGCAGGAGGTGGCAGAGGGCACCGTCGTAGAATTGCGCCGTCCCGTACGAATCACGCAGGCGTTGCTGAAGGCCATCTACAGGGTCCACCTACTCCAGTACGAGCAAGGAGTTCGGGTCGCGGACGCTCTAGCATGCTTCGACGGGCACTTGCGTGGATCCGTGGCCTCTCTGCTGAATACCCGCGAGGGGATGACCGCCCCTGAAGTCGCCAAACTGTTCATGCTCAAGGCGGCTGCGGCTCGAGACCCTCGCCTCAGAGACTCGTTGCTCGAGGGCTCGAGCGTACGAGGAGCCGACAAGATCTACCTGAAGGCCCTCGCTGACCTCGTGGAGGATCCGCGCTCGGAGAACGACTCTGCGACCATTCGTGATGAGGCGGTCGCGGCCTACATGGCCGACGACATCGATCGAGCATTTGACCTACTGGTCGAAGGAAGAGGCGGCCAGTGGCGGATGAAATTGCTGCTGCGGTGTGCCTTGGACTTGGGCACGTTTCGAGCGGCCGAACTCGCGCTGGGAGCGATCGAGAACTCATCGGCAACGGAACGCGACACCCTGCGCAATGACTCGGCGCTCGCGCGCCACCTCCAGGAACTGGAGGAGAGATACACCGCCCCGTCGGTCGGTGTACCGGGCGGATGGCTGGACTGGGCGAATATGGTCTCGGACGGCGACTTGGACGACAACAGAGCAGCGGAGTTGGCGCAACGAGGGGCCGAGGAGTGGTCGCTCGATGCTCTGATCGCAAGGCCGGGAGACGTCGTGACGCTCGCTGATGCCATGCTCGGGTTCGAAGAGCCGGGCAAGCAACAGTTGCGACTGGCGCTGCCCTACCTGCAGGCATTCTTGCTCTCGAGACCAGAACCCGCGCCAGAATTGAAGCCGATCTTGTACTCGCTGCTCTCGCTCTACGCGCTCGACGACGAGTCGCGAAGCGTGGGGACGTGGCGGGCCGCGACAGAAGTGCTCAAGGAACTGATCCGCTGCGGGGTGAGCGACGAGGAGTACACAGATGCGGTGGATTCCCTGCAGATCCTCCTCGACGACGGACTACCGCTGGCGCGAGTGGATGATACGTTGGATCTCTTGGAGGCATTGGTGGTGCTCGCGCCAGGTCGCCCCATGACGACGCGTGCGGCTCTGCTGGTGCACGGTGGGCTCACTCGATGGCTCGAGCGCCTGGGTCGTCCCCATGTCGAGTTGTTCAACCAGCTTGGTCGGGAAGCAGGGGCGACGGTGTCGCTCCCGATGCCGCTCAAGGAGGACGGTGGGACCGGGCCTTCTGGGCTCGACCGGCTTCGGGGCCAAGTGGTGGCGTTGTACTCGCTGAATGAGGGGGCACTCGCTCGCGTAAAGACGATGCTGGAAGGCAGCGTTTCCGGAGTACGAGTCTTGACCTTCAACGACAAGGTCGGCGGGCGACCCGTGCTACGCGAGGCCGCGCGCACCGCGGACGTGTTTGTGATCGTGACGGGTGCAGCCAAGCACGCCGCGACGGAGTTCATCGAGGCCAATCGTGGGGCGGACTTGCTCACGCTACGCACGCACGGAAAGGGGAGCTCGAGCATGATTAGAGTCTTGGAGAACGCGGCTCCCGACTGAGTAGCGAGATCTTGGTCAGTGTGGGTCGTTCGAGCGTTCGAGCGTTCGAGCGTTCGAGCGTTCGAGCATCAGCTGATCGCAGGCATCGAGGATGACGTGCTCGTCGATGAAAAAGACTCAAGCCGGCGGATCTTCACCGAACAGAGACCCCACGTGCAGCAGGATCTCCTCGAATGGCTCCGGCGTCACCACCTCTCCTCGCTCGGCTCGAAGCACCATCACATATCCCGCCTCACCCCACCGCATGACCGTCAGCGTCGAATCTCGAGGGTCGACCAACCAGTAGTGCGGCACCTGTGCCGCGTGGTACAGGCGGAGCTTCTTCACCGTGTCGTCGTTCGGGCGGCTCGGCGAGATGACCTCGCAGATCCAGTCTGGTCGGACGTCCACCGGCGTCCCCGTCGGGCGCTCGGGGCACGTCGTGCGGCGCCAGCCGAGGACGTCGGGGCGAACGACGTCCCCCCCGTCCAGCCGCACCTCGACCTCGGTGGCGATCCACCACCCTCCCCCGCCGTCGCGTGGCGGGCCGTGGTAGCGAGTGCGGACCGGGCTGACCACCCCCGCCTGCGCATCCCCGTGCTCCGCGCTGGGCGTGGCCTTGCAGACGACATGGCCGCCGATCAGCTCGTGGAAGCGCTCGCCCTCGGGGATCGCGAGGAAGTCCGTCTCCGTCGTGGAACCCTCCGGCGCATCCTTCACGGAATCGATCATGCGTGGCTCCGCACGCCCGAGCAAGCACCACGGCAGCCCTCGCGGCCTCCGTCCACTCGCGCTGCCTAGAGCACGTTATGGCTCGTGCAGCCGCGCCGCCGAAGCTGCACATCCTCCCTCGACCTCCGGAGCCCGTCGCGCCGCCGGTGCCGTCGCGGTGCCCTCACCTCGCACGACACCACGGATCCTCTCGGTCCTCCACGACAAGAAGAACTCAAAGCCTCTCAGTGCGCAAAATACGCAAAGCGGTCGAGCATCACCTCGCTGGTCCAGCCGCCCCACAGCATCACCGCCGGCAAGGAGATCCAGAGCGTGTACGCCACCATCTACGACGAAGCCATCGGCAAGGGCCGACTCGAAGGAGATCGCGAGGGCAAGCGCGAGGGAGAGCGCAAGGGTGAGTGCCAGATGCTGCTCCGACTCCTCGACAAGCGGGGCATCATGCTAACCGAGGACCAGCGATCGCGCCTCCTCGCCTGCACCGACGAAGCTCAGTTCCAGGCATGGTTCGACCGGGCCCTGACCGCCGACCACGCCGACGCGCTCTTCGACGGCGCGAGCCGGTAGCCTCGACCCTCGACGGCCCCTCGACCGGCCTCCGGCCGTTCTGGTAACTCGGTCGAGCGGATCCCTACCGAACAAAGATCCCACATGCAGACGGATCCTCGAACGGCTCCGGTTTCGCCCTCTCTCTCCGACCGGCTCGCAGAGCCGTCACATCGCCGGTCGGCCACCCCTCACCGCATGACCGTCAGGGTCGAGTCTCGACCCGCGCCCCACGTCACAGGAGCGTGCCCAGGGGCCCCATACGGGACGGCGTCGAAGATTCTCGATCGGATTGCAACGGATCGGAGCCGTCGGTGCACTACCGTCATGGTCGTGCCTACGGGTATCATTAGAGCCCCTCGTAGCTCATGGTCGTTGGCCATCTCCGTGGTCCTGCCGCTCGCGGGGGGCTGCCGAAGCGGCGCACGCATGGAATCGGCAGACGGTTCCGTCGAGCCGTCGCCCTCGGTCGAAGGCGAGGCTCCCATCGAGTGCAAGCGCCCTGCGGTGCACGTGCACGTCGACGTGATGAACTGCCGCCTGCTCGAGGAGCGCGAGGTCGC
>JGI12210J13797_10006378_pt1 | contig 15600 bp, 9 predicted proteins | sample ElkSlonscriptome_3_FD_13797 | JGI IMG/M metagenome (IMG submission 13797)
GATCGCGACGCTGCGCCGACTCCGCGATCTCGGCAATACAGTGGTGGTCGTGGAACATGACGAAGACACCATTCGCGCCGCTGACCATGTCCTCGACATCGGGCCAGGAGCTGGTCCGCGTGGTGGAGCCCTGGTCGCGCAGGGGACCGCCGACGAAATCGCTCGAGTGGACCATTCCCTCACCGGCCAATACCTTTCGGGTCGTTCGAAAATCCGGCTGCCGCGGCTTCGCATCCCGCCGCGATCCCCCAAACCATCTGGATACGACCGGACCATCGGTTCGGGGTGGGTCACCGTCTATGGGGCCAACGAGAATAATCTGAAATCAATCGACGTCTCATTCCCGCTCGGATGTTACATTTGCGTGACAGGCGTTTCCGGCAGCGGCAAATCGACCTTGGTCGATGACATCCTGCGGCGAGCCCTGATGCGCCGGCTCTACCATTCGAAAGACCGGCCAGGAGACCATCGAGGGATCGGCGGTATCGAGGATATCGATAAAGTCATTGTCATCGACCAAAGCCCGCTCGGCCGCACGCCGCGTTCCAACCCGATTACTTACTGCGGGGCGTTCACCCAAATCCGTTCTTTATTCAGTCAACTGCCGCTCGCCCGTGTGCGCGGCTATGATGCTGGGCGGTTCAGTTTCAACGTGAAGGGAGGCCGGTGCGAACATTGTCAGGGCGACGGATTGATTAAGATCGAGATGCATTTTCTGGCAGACCTATTCGTCACCTGCGAAGTCTGTAACGGCGCCCGTTATAATCGCGAGACATTAGAAGTGACCTACCGGGGTCATAACATCGCGGACATCCTGCACATGACCGTCGATGAAGCCGCTCGCTTTTTCCGGAACGTCCCAGGCGTCTCCGATAAACTCGATCGGCTCGCAGATGTCGGCCTCGGTTATATTCGGCTCGGACAACCCGCGACCATGCTCTCGGGCGGCGAAGCGCAACGAGTCAAGTTAGCGACGGAACTCGCAAAGAAATCGACCGGCCAAACCGTCTATATCTTAGACGAACCGACCACTGGACTCCATTTTGCTGATATCCAGAACCTGCTAGAGGTCTTGTTGAAGTTGCGGGATGCCGGCAATACCCTGATTGTCATTGAACATAATTTGGAAATGATCAAATGCGCCGACTGGATCATCGATCTCGGCCCGGAAGGTGGCGCTGGCGGAGGCGAATTGGTCGTGGAAGGAACGCCGGACGTCGTCGCTGCCACGGAAAATTCTTACACCGGCCACTATTTGAAACGGATGTTATGAAGTTCCCTTCGCGCTTCATTCACTCGGTGAAAATCCGGCTGATTCCTCAGGGCATCATTGCGATCACGGCCAGCATGCTGATCGCTAGCGTTGAGGCGGATCCCCCCTCGACGCCGGTCGCTGAATCGGTTGTTCAAAATATCGATTCTCTGGTCGATGCGGCGCATACCGCCTATTCGCATCAACGCTATCGCGAGACGGTCGCCTTGCTCCGGGAGCGGTTGCGGGCTCCGCGACTTTCTGAGGAACGCCGCGCTCAACTTTGGATGCTAGTCGGGCATGCCGGGTTGCGTTCCAGCGATCCCGAGCTTGTGGACGAAGCGATCACCGCGTTTGGCAAAGCCAGCGAGTTCTCCGAAACATGGAAAAACCCGGCTCTCTATTATCAAGGCAATGCGAAAGTCTTGTTGAATCGTCCAGATGAAGCCTTGGCGATCTATGAGGCTTTGCTGGAACGCGAATTGCCTGCGGCATTCCGTCTCCGCACCAAGATGGCTCGCGGTGTGGCGCTTTTCTTAATGGCGCAAACTGACCCGGCTCATCTGGTCCCGGCCTCGGAAATGTTCGGCGCAGTTGCGAACGACGAAGCGGCCGGATTATCCATGCGATTGGAGGCTTTCTGTCGGAAAACCAAGATTCATGTGGCCGCGGAGCAATGGCGTGCGGCCATGGAGTCCGCGAAGCAAGCAAAAGAACTTTGCCTCGCGCACAATCAGCAAGGCGTTCTCTGGGCGCAACGTGCCTTGCATGAAGTCGCTTTGAGCGAGGCCGCTCGCGAACAATGGCAATCGGCAGTCGATCTCCTGGAAGAAGCCGCGCAACTAGCCGGCCCCATGACGGCGGATTGTGAACGGCAAGCAGAAGCCTGGCGGCTCAGGCATTTCTTGTGGGAATGAGAACTGCCTGAGGTCTTCTCGCTATCGGCGCCGTCGAAATGGCCGAGGACGAACCACCCACCAACTGGCGACCACCAGCGTCCCGAAAATGGTGTAAGCCAGAAGAAAGACCCACGTCGGCGCTTCGAAAAAAAGCAGGCGGCTCAACCAATACTCGATGAAGCCCGCTCCATAGTGTTCCTGCCCAGCTTTCGCCCGCAACTGCGCTTCCCAAGTGGTGAGCGGACAGACGACGCCGGCCCAGGCTTGCGCGACGACAAGGCCGATCGCCGCCACGTGCAAGACGCGAAAGACCGGCGAACGCACCCAGCCCCAATTCAACCATTTGCCCAAATAAATAACGACCAATCCGCCGACCACGAAGAAGACGAAGAGAAAATGTATCGTCAAGACTCCGTCAGCGGCTAACCGGTAAACGTCGGAACTCACGGGGTTGGGTTCGTTGGGGATTCCCGAAAACGCTTCAGCTCCCGCTCGTAAGCCTCGTAGCTAGATTGATAGTTCTGGACGGCATCAGCGTCGGTTTGGTCCAGATTTTCATACATCGTCATCAACTCGGCGTACCGGGCTTTCAGTTCGGCTTCCTTCTCGTCATTCGTGGAGACCGTTGACGGAGCGGCATCCCGCACCGATTGATCGAATATAGCCTGCAATCGGGCCTCGTCACTCGCGCCATAATCCATGTCGGGATTAATGTTATGGGCTCGGTAAGCTTTGCCGAGTCGAACAATTTTTTCCTGCTTCTCCTCGGTGAGCATGGCAGTAATCGCTTTTTGTTGTCCCCAAGCCACTGCTGCATTGAACGCCAGGCAGATGATGGCGAAGATCAGCCCTTGCGCGATCGAACCATCATAGACCTTCGCGGGCAATGCGGCCAAATAGAGGAACAGGGCGCCGATGATGGCAAACCAAAAGAGAAAAAAGCCAAAAGGCCCCAGCAAGGCTGAGACGAAAACAACGACGAATAACGCGATAACCAGCCCGATCAAACAGACGAACTGCAAGAGGACTAGCTTGATGGTCCGCACAATCAGCGATTCGGGCTGAAAGACGATCGCCGCAGCTGTCAGCGAAATGATTGGTCCCATGATAAACGGCCCGATCAGCAGCACCACGAGGATCCAGATGTTCAAGATCCCGAAGAGCTTTTCGATGAACAACGCCGTTTGATCGACATTCAGCTGGTCCAATCCTTTGGCTGCGTCGTCCTGAGCCTGGAGATCGGGCGCCAGGACCATCAACGTGAGGAACAACAGGGCGGTGCAAAAAAATTTATTTCCGATAGCAATCATCAACTAACTTTCCCCTCCCCCTTCACTTGGACGGCGAATCGAACAAATGGTTTTGGGCCTCTTGCCGCATGGCATGATCGACCAGGACCAAGGCAACCATCGCTTCCACCATCGGCACGGCCCGCGGCAGGACGCAGGGATCGTGACGTCCACGCGCCTTCAGCTCCGCCGGTTCTCCTTCGATCGTCACCGTCTGCTGCGGTTTCAACACCGTGGCCGTGGGCTTGAACGCGACGCGGAACACGATCGGCTCGCCGTTACTGATTCCGCCTTGGACGCCTCCCGACCGGTTCGAGACCGTTCGCACCTCGCCCTGGCGCATTTCAAAGGGATCATTATGCTCGAGACCGGTCAGTAACGTGCCCGCGAAGCCAGAGCCGACTTCGAAACCTTTGGAAGCGGGCAAACTCAACACACCTTTGGCCAGATCGGCCTCCAACCGGTCAAACACCGGTTCCCCCCACCCGACCGGCACCCCCCGAATCACACACTCGATCACACCGCCGACCGAGTTGCCTTCGCTTCGCATTGCTTTGATCAACTCGATCATTCGTTCCGCAGCCACCGGATCGGGGCAGCGAACCATGTTGGATTCGATCATTTCGAAATCGACCTGATTCACATCAATGGTCGCCTGGATTTGTTGCACTGTTTTGACGTAAGGAAGAATCGTGAGTCCGGGCGCCAGTTTTTCTAGCACCTTGCGCGCCACGGTGCCCGCTGCAACCCGCCCGATGGTTTCCCGGGCCGAGGAACGTCCGCCCCCTTCATGATTCCGGAAACCGTATTTTGTCTGGTAAGTGTAATCGGCGTGGGAAGGCCGGAACATGGTTGCCATCTCGGAGTAAGCTTCCGGCCGGGCGTCCTGGTTGCGCACCATCACACTGATCGGGGTGCCGGTGGTTTTGCCCTGGTAAACCCCGGAAAGAATCTCGCACCGATCCGCTTCTTTTCGAGGCGTGACGATTTCGCTCTGCCCGGGGCGCCGCCGATCGAGGTCGCGTTGGATATCAGCGGCCTCGAGCGGAATGAGCGGCGGACATCCATCGATAACCACCCCCACTCCGCCGCCATGCGATTCTCCCCAGGTGCTGATACGAAATAAAGTTCCGAAATGACTGGCCATGTGAAGCATTCACTTCAAGCGGGAAACGAACGGGCCGCAAGTCCTAAAGCAAGCCGATGAGCTGGCGAATGATTGAATCTAACGCGACTGACGGCTCGGTTCCTATCCATGACCGACATCGCGGAGTTTGACGAGGGACTGAGCATCGGCCCATTCTCGCGGAATTTTCTCCGGTCATCAGCTGCGCTCCCCTCGCGCTCCGGGAGCCCTGAAGCGTTCGAATAAGTCTTGCATTAACTGGCAGATCCACGCTTTAATACGGAAACAAAGGAATTAATCATCCCGAGCCAACCCCCTCGGAGAGAATTGTATCCCACGATGCCCCCTGAGTTCCCCCAGATACCAGCCCTGGCGAAATCCCGCACGGGAATCGATGGCCTTGATGCCATCACCCGTGGCGGATTGCCAACGAGTCGGACGACCTTAATTAAAGGCGGCCCCGGATCTGGCAAGACCGTGATGGCTCTGCAAGCGTTGCGTTACGGCGCACTCGAGGAAGAGGAGCCAGGAATTTTCGTGGCGTTCGAGGAATATGCTTCAGCCATTCGAACCAATGCGCTCGGGTTCGGCTGGTCCTTGGAAGCAATGGAGGACCGGCTCTTTATCTTCGATGCCCAACCGACCAACGATCTTTTGCAATCCGGAGAGTTTGATCTCGTCGGGATGCTGGCGGGATTGGAGGCAAAATTGCGAGCCATGGGAGGCAAAAGGATCGTGTTCGACGCCCTCGATATCGTCTTGAAACTGCTGCCGGATCCCGCTTCCGTTCGCCGGGAAGTTTATCGGCTTCATCATTGGCTGCTCGAGCATGAACTCACGGCGATCATCACCCTCAAAACCTCTGGTCCAAATGTCTGGTTCCATGGTGAAGCTTCGCTCGAATTCATGGAATTCATGGTGGACTGCTCGATTCATCTAAAGCACGAGACGGTCGACGGCGTTTCGCAGCGAATCCTTCAGGTGATGAAATATCGCGGCACCGGTTTCACGGAGAATGCCGCTTCCTTTTTGATTGGTCCCAATGGACTGGAACTCGCTGCTCCGCGCAGTATTTACGCCGACGAACGGCCCGTCGCCAACGAACGAATGTCCTCAGGAATTCCGCGGCTCGACTCCATGCTGGGCGGCGGTTACCACCGGGGAGCGAGTGTGTTGATTACCGGCTTTCCCGGCACAGCAAAGTCGACCTTGTGCGGCACATTCGCCCAAGCGAGTTGCGAGAAAGGCGAGCGGACCCTCTTTATTAGCTTCGATTCGGAGACCAATGAACTCGTGCGCAACCTGACTTCGGTCAACATTCACCTTGTCCCTTACAAAGAACAAGGGCTGCTCAAATTACTTTCGGCCCGTGCCTTGACGGAAAGTGCAGAGAACCATTTATTAAATATTAAGCGGGCCGTGAGGGAGCATCAGGCGACTTGCTTGATTGTGGATCCGATTTCGGCTCTGGCCAAATCCAGCGCCAAAGGACTCGCGCATGGGGTGGTCGAGCGGCTGGTTGACTGGATCAAAGCAGCAGGTTTGACACTGGTTTGCACTAGTCTTCTCGATGAAGCTGGCCAGCAGTTAGAAGGCACGCCGCTGCAGATATCGACCATCGCCGACACCTGGATCCATCTGAATTACACCGTGCATGCCGGCGAACGCAATCGTGCGCTCTCGATCATCAAATCTCGCGGCACCGGGCATTCTAATCAGGTTCGAGAACTGATTTTGCACAATGAAGGCGTTACTCTGGCTGATGCCTATACGGCTGGCGGCGAGGTCTTAATGGGCACATTACGTTGGGAGAAAGAACGGGAAGAGACAATCGCCGCCCAACGAGCCGAACTCCTGGATCAGCAGCGGGACGCTGCGCTGGAGCATGAAGAGGCGGAATTGAAAGCCCGCCTGCAAGTGATGCAACTGGAACTCGAAGCTAAGCGCGCCGAACGAGAAGCCAATCGAACCGCTCGCTCCCAGGTGAGCGAAGAAAAAAATAGCGACCAGGAGCAACGGGCAAAACTGCGGGGCCTGGACCAGCTATGAGCCAAGAGACAGCCATTCGGTATCAGGTGTTTGTCGCAGGCAATTCCCCGAACTCCTGCCAAGCTCTTCACAATTTGCGGTTGTTTTGCGAGGAACATCTGCCTGACCGTCATCAGATCGAAGTGATCGATGTTTTTCAGGAACCCGAACGCGCCATGGAGGAATCTGTTTTATTGACCCCGCTCACGATCAAGGTGTCGCCCCCTCCAATTCTCAAGATTATTGGCAGCCTCTCCGATCGGGCGCCGCTTTTCCAAACCCTCGAATCCTCCAACTGATCGCAGATGAACAAGCCGGCGCCCAACGACCCCTCTGCTCGTCAGGAAGAGATCGAGAGGTTAGTTCGACAGCTGCACGAGACCCAGGACCGACTGCAGGCTTTGGCAGGCGGCGGCTTGGACGCGGTCCTGGCCCCCGACGGCCACTCCTTCTTGCTGCAAGCGGCGCAGGACCGGCTTCGAGCTCAAGAGCAGGAGCAGGCTCGTTTGGCCAAAGCGCTAACGACTGAGACTCGCCGGTTACAAGAGGCACAACGCGTCGCTTCGGTCGGCAGTTGGGAAACCGATCTGGAAACTAATGAAGTCGATTGGTCAGATGAAACCTATCGGATTTTCGGGTTGGAAGACGAAGTGTTCGAGCCAACTCACGAACGTTTCCTGGAAAGCGTCCATGAAGATGATCGGGACCGGGTCGAGGATGCTTTTCGCTTCTCGATTCGCACGTGCCAGCCATCGCACATCGAACATCGCATTCGGCTGCCCGATGGTAGCATCCGTTATGTTGAGGAGCGTTGGCAGATCCTCGAAGCTCACGGCAAACCGGTCCGTGCCCTGGGCACTTGCCAGGATATCTCCGCCCGCAAAAAAGCTGAGCACCAGCGGGATCGCCTCTTTGAAGCGTCGATGGATCTCCTCTGCGTGGCGAACCTCGATGGCCGCCTGGAACAGGTCAATCCCGCTTGGACGGAATGCCTCGGCTGGAGCCGTCCAGAATTGGAAGGCGCCCACTGGCTTGACCTCGTTCATCCCGAAGATCACCCGAAGACACGACAGGTGACTCAACAATTAAAAGAAGGTCAATCGCTCCGCGATTTTGAGAATCGTTATCGCACAAAGCACGGCTCTTACAAATGGCTGGCATGGAGTTGCCATCCCCATATTGAATCGAACACTGTCTTCGCCGTCGCGCGCGACATTACCGCGGAACGTCAGGTCGAATCGCACCTCCGTCTTCTGGAGGCGTCCGTCTCGCGTTTGAACGATCTCGTCTTGATCACCGAGGCCTCACCCATTACCGAGCCAGGCCCACGCATTCTTTATGTCAACGAAGCGTTCACTCGGCAAACCGGCTATCGCCGTGACGAGGTGTTGGGAAAAAATCCACGTTTTCTCCAGGGCAAAGACACCGATCCCGCGGCACTAGCCAGGATTCGTGAAGCCTTAGCCGCCAAACGTCCCATTCGGGAAACGGTGATTAATTATTCAAAATCCGGGAAACCATACTGGATGGAGATTGATATTTCACCAGTCCAGGATGTCACGGGCGAGGTTCGGCAATTCGTCTCGATCCAACGGGACATCACAGCACGCAAAAAAGCTGAAGCCGCTTTAAGTCAGAGCGAAGAGCAGTTTCGAATGCTGGCCGAGGTCGTTCCGCAAATTATTTGGGTCGCTCGACCCGACGGGTGCACGACCTATTTCAACGCGCATTGGACAGAATATACGGGTCGAACCGTCGAGGAGAGTCTCGACGATCAATGGCGCGAATCCATTCATCCACAAGATCAGGAGTCAGCCACGCGAGCCTGGGAGGAGGCTATGCACCACGGCACCCTTTATAGTGGTGAATATCGGCTTCGAAATCGGGATGGAGCATACCGTTGGTGGTTGGTTCGGGCTGAACCGTTGCGAGACGAAAAGAAGGAGATCCAAAAATGGTTCGGGTCTTGCACCGATATCCATGATCTGAAGGAGGCCGAATTCCAGATCGCCCGGACGAATCGGGCGCTCAATATGTTGAGTAGTTGCAACGAAGCGGTGATCCGGGCGGAGAGCGAAGACGAACTGCTGTCGACTGTCTGTCAGATCGCCACCGGTGTGGGCGGTTACCGGACCGCTTGGGTCGGTTATGTCTCTCAGGATCATGATAAAACAGTCGTCCCCGAAGCTGCCTCGGGGACGAGCACGGATCATCTTTCCGAAATTCAGATCAGTTGGGATGAATCGATTCCCGAAGGTCAAGGGCCAGGCGGAAAGACCCTTCGAAGTGGACATATGGTGACCGTCGAGGATATCGAGAAAGACCCGAGTTTCTCACCTTGGCTTGAATCAGCCCGCACCCGTGGTTTTCGCAGTCTCATTTGCTTGCCGTTGAAAGATGAACAACGCGTTTTTGGCATCTTTACCCTCTATTTGGCGACCCCGCTCCAAGTGCGGGAAGAAGAACTCCAGTTGCTCGAGGATTTAGCCAGCGACCTTGCCTATGGCATTATATCGTTGCGGAATCGGGCGCAACGCCAGGAATTGCATCAAGCCGTGCTATCGATTGCTCAAGGCGTCTCCGCCAGCGTCGGCCAGCAATTCTTCAACGAATTGGCGATGCAATTGGTCACGACTCTGAAGGCGCGTGCCGGTTTTATTTCGATGTTAAAACTCCCGGATCGGAACTGCGCCGAAACCCTCGCCTATGTCGTCAACGGCGAGGTTCAGAAAAATTTCAGTTACTTAGTCGAGGCGACCCCCTGCGGGCAGGTGATTCACGAAACCAGCCTTTTGGTCCCCCAGAACATAAAACAACGGTTTCCTCACGATGGCATGCTGCAAACCATGGGCGCAGAGGCTTACGCAGGCATGGCGCTCGAAGATTCTCAACACCGGCCGATCGGACTCATGGCCGTCTTTTATCAACAGCCGATCGACCAACCGGAATTTGTCCATTCCGCGTTACAAATTTTTGCTGCCCGCGCCTCGTCGGAACTCGAGCGGCAACGGGCTGATGAACAGGTCCGCGAACAAGCCGCCCTGCTCGACGAAGCTCGTGACGCCATCATCCTGCGGGACATGCAGAATCGAATCACCTATTGGAACAAAGGCGCCGAGCGTCTTTACGGATGGACCGCGCAAGAAGCCCAGGGTCGCTCCATCGAAGACCTGCTTCATCCCTCGGAAACGACTTTTGCCCAAGCCGAAGAAACGATCCGGCAAACAAGTGAATGGGCCGGGGAATTACAGGAGAAATCGAAAAGCGGCGAAGTTTTGAACTTAGATGCCCGTTGGACCCTCATTACTGATGAGGATGGCACCCCCCGTTCGATTCTCTCGATCGATACCGACATCACGGGAAGAAAGAAACTCGAACAACAATTCTTGCGCGCGCAACGCATGGAAAGCATCGGGACATTGGCCGGCGGTGTTGCGCATGATCTGAACAATTGTCTCGGCCCCATCATGATGGCACTCGACATGTTGCGGATGCGGTTCCCGGATACCGAAAGCCAGGAAATGCTGGAAACAATTACAACCAGTGCCGAGCGGGGCGCCAGCATGGTGAAACAAGTCTTGTCGTTCGCCCGTGGCGTGGAGGGTGACCGGGTGGAAGTGCAAATCAAACATCTCGTCCGCGATATCGAAAAGATCACGAACGAAACTTTCCTCAAAAATATCGAGATTCATACAGACGTGCCACGCGATCTACTGCCCGTCCGAGGCGATCCTACCCAACTGCACCAGGTCTTGCTGAATCTCTGCGTGAATGCCCGGGATGCCATGCCCAATGGCGGCACACTCACGATCAGGGCCTACAATCAGAGCATTGATGCCACTTTTGCCGGTCTGGAAGACGCGGTCGAGCCAGGCGATTTCGTCGTCATTCAAGTCGAAGATACCGGTAGCGGAATGCCTCCCGAGGTGATCGAGAAAATTTTTGACCCCTTTTTCACGACCAAGGAAGTCGGTAAAGGAACCGGCTTGGGGCTTTCCACCTCACTCGGCATCGTGAAAAGTCATCATGGGTTCATGCAAGTTTACAGCGAACCAGGCGGTGGGACGAATTTTAAGATCTACCTTCCTGCCAAAGATCATGCTTCGGTCTCGAACGCCGAAAGTATCGCCAAAACGATGCCGCGCGGCGAGGGCGAGACCGTTCTGGTCGTCGACGACGAATCCGCTGTGCGTCAGATTACAAAACAAACACTGGAGACCTTCGGCTATCGAGTCATCCTTGCAAACGATGGGGCGGAAGCCATCGCCATTTACGCAAGGAAGAGTTCCGAGATCGATGTCATCCTTACCGACATGCGAATGCCGGTGATGGATGGACCAGCCGCCATCCAGGTCCTGCAGCGTATGAATCCTGAAGTCCCCATCATCGCCGCCAGCGGCCTCGACACCGATGGACGAACCGAGCAAGCCTCGGATCTCGGGGTGCGCCATTTTCTTCCAAAACCATTCACGGCCGAAGCGCTACTCAAGTTACTGCAGCAAGTCCTCAAGAGCCGGCCCTCGAAGACCGAACGAAGCGGCGGTTGAGCCCATCAGCACGCCCGGATAGCGAGTGAACTATTGAGACTTACTCTTGCAGCAAGCTCAGCATGCCTTCCATCGGAATGCCGATCCAGGCTGGACGATTGTTCAGTTCATACCCGACTTCGTAAGCCGCTTTCTCCAACAGAAATGCTTCCAATAAATGACGGCGATCGTCTAGATCCTCGGGTAAGAAGGAAGCGCCTTCGACCGTTTTTTGGTAGCCTTGCCAGTAAAGCTTCATCATGACGGCTTCCCAGAGCTTGGCCCACGGCCAGATCTGTTCAATGCTGCTCGCCGGCTGGGTCCGCAAAGCGGTCGCCACGGCATATTGGATCGATCGCAGCATCCCAGCCACATCGCGCAGTGGCGAACGTTTGAGGCGGCGCTCGGAAATCGGCCGCGCTGGTTCCCCTTCGAAGTCAATAATGACGAAGTCACGTCCGGTATACAGAATCTGGCCCAGATGATAATCACCATGGATCCGGATGCGTTCGGTCGGAATCTTCCGGCCTAGCAAACGTTTGAACCGTTCGAGAATCACAGCCTCCCCCTCGAGTAATTGCTCGGCAATTGGCTGGTCGACTTCTTCCAATTTATTCTTATTTTTATTGAGTAATTGAAAGGAACGTCGCACCTGGCCTCGCATCGATTGGTAGAGCGAACGTTGATAAAGAGCCGTGAACGCTTCCGGCGCCAGGTCGGGCGTTTTCCGATCGCTAGCCAAGGCGACATGCATGCCGCCGGTCCGTTCCGCCAGGAGCGTCATACGATCGATGCTCATGGTGCCAATCCAGCCTTCTAACTTCTGCAAATCGAGCGGGGTCGGATCAAAGAGACCAAGACCCGCCGGGTCCGGAGCTTCCGGCTGCTGCACGAGGGTTCGCTCAAAGAAACGCTCCAAGACGTCGAGGATCAATCGCCAGGCATCGCCCTGGTTTTGCGTTAGCCCTTGCAAAAGCGCCAGACCCCGGTCGTCTCCGCCGGTTGGTTGCCAGAGTAACATCCCGTCAAACGGCGGGACATGTTCGAAGTTAGCTTTTTGCGTGAGGAAACGGGTCAACTCGGCATCGGGATTCACACCTTCCTCAATGCGCCGATAAAGTTTCAGAAAATATTCGCCGCCATAAATGATCGAGCTGTTGCTCTGCTCGGCTTTTAACACTTGCGATTGCTCCGAGGCATCAGCCAGCCGTTTTTCTGCAGTTCCGAGAATGGTGCCGCCCGACGATTTGACCTTCTTTTTATTGATCAACGTCTGGAACAGCCAGGTCCGGAACTCGGGGTCGTGAATCGCGTCGTAAAGGATGCCATTATCCCCAATCTTGGCGATGACCGCTCCAGGCTGTTCTTCCGCGATACGGGTGGCGGTTTCATCCCAGGCAATCGTGACCGGCAACGAATAGACCTCGGGGTTGCCTTCCACATAGATGACCTCCACGAGCAGAAGACGGGCATCGAGCATTTCGCGAGTGGCCGGGATCGATTCCCGGATTTGGATGGTGCGGATCTTACGAGCTTTGCCCCCAAACCAGCGGCATTGCTGGAAGTATTCCGGGAGAATCGATTTCTCGAGCTTCGCACGTTGGTCGAGCAGCTTGCGACAGGTGGTCTCGGCGGGCAGTTCATCCAAGCGAATATCAATTCCACTCTCTTCACGCTGATTTTCCAGTTTTAACCAGAAATAATCATGAATGCCCAAGGTGAACACGTAAGGCGTGCTGCGAATGACGGGGAATTCGTTGCGACTGAATAGTTCCGTCGGAGTCATGCCGGCAAACTCGGTGAGATCGATCTCGGCCACTTGGCTGTATCGTGACAGATTGACCACCACGAGGATGGTTTCGTCTTCGTAACTCCGAATGAAGGCCAAAACTTTCGGGTTGTCGGGATAAAGAAATTCGATACTGCCTCGTCCGAACGCTTTGTATTGCTTCCGCATGGCGATGACACGCCGCATCCACCAGAGCAATGAGGAGGGATTCTTCTCCGAGTTTTCGACGTTGATTGACTCGTAACTATACTCCGGATCGATCGTGATCGGGAGGTAAAGTTGCTGGGGATTGGCCTTGGAAAAACCGGCGTTGCGGTCGGCCGACCATTGCATCGGGGTACGAACCCCGTTGCGGTCGCCAAGGTAAATATTATCGCCCATCCCGATCTCGTCGCCGTAATAGACGATCGGCGTGCCGGGCAGGGAGAACAGGAGCATGTTGAGCAACTCGATTTTGCGCCGGTTATTGCCGCACAACGGGGCTAACCGGCGGCGAATGCCGAGGTTGATCCGGGCGCGCGTATCGCGAGCATACACACGATACATATAGTCGCGCTCCTCATCAGTCACCATCTCGAGCGTCAGCTCATCATGATTTCGGAGGAAAGTCGCCCATTGGCAACTCTCATGAATGTCAGGCGTTTGCTCGAGGATATCGATGATCGGGAACCGGTCCTCCATCTGCAACGCCATGAACATGCGCGGCATCAACGGAAAATGAAAATTCATGTGGCACCGATTGCCATCGCCGAAATAAGCGGCGGCATCTTCCGGCCATTGGTTCGCCTCAGCCAGCAACAAGCGATCGTCGTATTTCGAATCGATGTGTTCCCGCAGTTTAGTGAGAAAAGCCATGGTCTCCGGGAGATTTTCGCAGTTGGTCCCTTCCCGTTCGTAAAGGTAAGGCACGGCATCGAGCCGGAGTCCATCGACGCCCATGTTCATCCAGAAATCGATGACCTTGAGAAGCGCTTGATGCACTTTCGGATTGTCGAAGTTCAGATCGGGTTGATGCCCGTAAAACCGATGCCAGAAATAGCGTTTGGCCACTCCATCCCACGTCCAGTTGGACGTTTCGAAATCTTTGAAGATAATGCGGGCGTCCGGATATTTCTCCGGGCTATCACTCCAGACATAGAAATTGTGTGCGGAGGAATTGGGGGAAGCCTGACGAGCTTTTTGAAACCAGGCATGCTGGTCGGAGGTATGATTCAGGACCAGCTCGGTGATCAGTCGGATACCACGCTTGTGCGTTTCTTTCTGGAAATGTTGGAAATCCTGAAGCGTCCCGTAGCTACTGTTGACAGCGGTATAATCAGCAATGTCATAGCCGTCATCCCGTAATGGCGACGGATAAAACGGCAGAATCCAGAGCGTATTGATGCCGAGAGCCTGGAGATAATCGAGCTTCTCGGATAGACCGCGGAAGTCGCCCATGCCATCGGCGTTGCTATCGTAGAAGGCTTTGACATGAGTTTGATAAATGATGGCTTCTTTAAACCAAAGTGGATCTGCCGGAAATGGTGCCGTTTTTTTTCGCATAACGTGGAAGAGGCCACTCTGGCAAGAGAGTGGCCAGTCATCAACCCCGTAGACCGATCCAAGCGAAATGAATCGTTTCCCTGCCAGGTGAATCGGTAGAAATGGGTCTTCGACTCAGGGTTACACCCGAGGGAGCTCGCCTTGCGATGCGGCGAGGTGAGCCATCAATTTGCCATGCAGATTGCTGTTTCCACTTCCGGATCCGATCTCATTGATCTCTTCATCTTTCATGCCGATTGCAGCCGCGATTTTCTTGCGCCCGCCGAGACTGGAGTCGAGACCAAGTAACTTGAGCAAATCCACAATTGACGTCTCCCACTGCAGATTTTCACCAGCGACCGCTTCCTTCGATTTCAAAAGACCGGTTAGATCGAAATGGGCGCCGCCTTGAGGGGGGGAAACCTGATCGCCGGAAGGGGTACTGGCGCTCTCGGGCGCAGGAACCGGATCAGGACTCGAGGCGTCCGCCCCGCCATGGGCCAACTCGTCGGCCAGCCCAGCGGAACGCTCATCAAATTCGGCAGCAAACTTGCCGCCGGCTTCTTCATTACTTGTTTTTCCGGCAATTTGAGCAAAATCGGAGCGCGTATATTGTAGCCAGGTGGAGACATCCATCGGCTCGGCCTCTTCGTTGCCACGCACTTTCTTGAGATTCCATTCGATATTTCCGACCGCCTTCTGGACACCGGGTGAATCGTTTTTGCGGTAAAGCGGTAACATGACTTCGATTTCCTGAATCAGTTTTGCGAGGGCTGGGATCATACGATTATCCGATATGATTTCCTGGCCAAGGCGTCCAGCAGATATCGTGTTGCTGGCATCGCCGCGGATTTGTGGACTCCTTGACTCGACCCCAATATTTCATAAAACCAGTCGTGCTAGCTTGATCTTTTTGCGCAGAGCTGTGTCGTTCAGGCGGTTACGTATCTCAACGGATAAGCCCCCGCGGGGAGAAAAGCTCAGCAGTAGAAAGGTTCTCTCTTCCAGAATCAGGCTCGCGGAGGAACCCTCGCGCTGATGATACTTTTTCTTCGCGGATTCACTTGCATTTTCGAATGGCGTTCGGTTTATTTCTCCCCTCTCTCAAGCCGGCGTGGCGGAATTGGCAGACGCGCTGGATTCAAAATCCAGTTCTCGCAAGGGAGTGTC
>JGI12210J13797_10039936_pt1 | contig 15600 bp, 17 predicted proteins | sample ElkSlonscriptome_3_FD_13797 | JGI IMG/M metagenome (IMG submission 13797)
CGCTTCTTTCACGGGAGCCGGTACGAACTGAGTGATGTCCCCACCCAGGGAAGCCACGGTGCGGACATTGCTTGAACTGACGTAGGAATAGTCCTGCTTCGGCATCAGGAAGATGGTCTCAATTTCGGAATCGAGCTTCCGGTTCATCAGCGCCATTTGAAACTCATATTCAAAATCGGAGAATGCCCGCAGTCCGCGGACCATGACGTGAACGTTTTTATTTCGTGCAAAATCAACCAATAGGCCGTCGAAGACTTCAACCTCAACACCCGAAAGATGAGCAGTACACAATTTGACCAACTCAACCCGCTCTTCAACCATGAACAGCGGGTTTTTTCCCGCACTGGGGGCCACCGCAATAACAACACGCGGAAAAATCCGGGCCGCCCGTTCAATCACATCGAGATGCCCCAGCGTGATGGGGTCGTAGGTTCCTGCGCAGAGTGCAGCTTGATTCATTTTGCATCCTCAGTGTTCGGTTTCAAAATAAGGACACGCGTTTTTCCGTAGCGTTTATCACGCAGCACCTTCCAATGGTTGGAAATCACGGGATCGCCCTTAGCGCGCATTTCGTACACCAGTATTCCATCCGGAGTCAAAACGGAATGCTCAGCGATTCCATTCAACGTGTTTTCCATGGCGTCCGGAAGATCATACGGAGGGTCGGCCAGAATAATGTCAAACTGTTTTCCGGACCGGGCCAGCCACTTGACGGCATCTCCCTTAAAAACGTGGGTTTTTCCAAGGTCTGGATGGCTCAGCTCCTCAAGATTGCGCTGGAGGTTTCTCCAGACCCTAGCACTCTGCTCCACAAAGGTGACCGATTCGGCCCCGCGGCTCCACGCCTCCATGCCCAGTGCCCCGGATCCGGCAAACAGGTCTAATACATTAAGCCCTTCAACGGACCCCAATGACGAAAACACGGCCTCGCGCACCGCCTCCATCGTCGGCCGAACTTCCTGGTCCGGCACTTGAAAGCGACGGTTGCGTAAAAATCCACTCGTAATTCTCATCCCCCCACTTTACCCCAATCGAACCTTGGCGCAACCCAAACGAAGCCTTAGCCTAGGCCATTCGTATGAAGATAAGCGTTGTACAACCATTACCGCATCAAAGAACCATTGAGTTGTCCGTTGGACTGCTCCTTGCTGTGTCGGCGCTGCTGATGTCTGTTCTGCCTATGCGCTGGCTGCCGCATTGCGGCTTTGCAACATGGACCCACCTGCCCTGCCCAAGCTGCGGCACCTCCCGCAGCCTACATCTGGCGATGGAGGGCGATTGGTTTAATGCCTTCATGATGCAGCCGCTTTTTTTTACTTTTTCAGGAATCTTTTCCGTATGGTTGCTCTATGCACTGCTGGCGGCTTTCTTCAAATGGCCGTCGATCCGAATCCAGTTGGAAGGCAAAATCGAAGTGCTTGGCGTGCTCTTGCTGGCCATCGTTTTGGTTTCGGTTAACTGGGCCTACTTATTATTCACTCAATGACAGGGGGAAACGTGCAACCCATTGAATACTGGAATCCGGTCGGTTGGGCCTGGAAACGGATGGTCGACATCCTCTTCAGGCCGTTTAACATTGAAAAATGGTTTGTGATGGGCTTTGCGGCCTTCATTGCCGGCTCCAATTTGGGAGGCGGCGGCGGAAATGGCGGGGGCAACAGCTTCTCTTCCGACGATTTCACCTCATCTGCAGAGAGTTCCTCATCCGGAGACTGGTCCTTTCCCGACTTCTGGGCGGAATATGCACCCGTCGTTATTCCGGCAGTGGTCATCATCATTCTGATTCTTTTTGCGCTCTTCCTTCTGTTTGCCTGGCTGAAAGCCCGCGGAACCTTCATCTTTCTGGACAATGTCGTACAAAACCAAGCGGCCATTGTTGAACCCTGGAAAAAATACCGAAAACAGGGAAATTCTTTATTTTGGTGGAACCTAGCCGTTGGCTTCATTGCCGTGGCGATCCTACTGATGCTGGCTGTAGCCTGCGCGTTGATGGTTTGGCCCATGTTTACGAATCAGACAAACATACCCATGGGGATCATCGGCATTGTATTCGGCATTACGGCGTTGCTCATGTATGGCCTCTTCTTCGGCTACCTCGGCATGTTCGTCCACGACTTCGTGGCACCGGTCATGATGAAACATGATCTGCGCATTCGCGAGGCGTGGGGTATGTTCGGCCCGCTTTTGAAAGAAAACTGGGGCAAATTTCTGCTCTACGGCCTCGTCCGCTATCTGGTGCTGATCGGTGTCAATATGGCCTATTTTGCGATTTGCCTTCTGACCTGTTGCTGTTTTCTGCTGCTCACGGTTATTCCATACCTTGGAACCGTCCTCCTATTACCGGCCCACGTGTTCATCCGGTTGCTCGGCCCTGAATTCCTTCAGCAATTCGGCGACGATTTTACGCTGGAGACCGACACGCCCGAAAACAACGTGGAATTGACCATTCCTCCCCCTGCTCCGGAGCCGGAATCGATTTAATGCAGAAACGTCGCGCCCTCGACAAGCAGGGCGCGTTGTGGTAGCAAACTCGGCTTATCAAACCGAAATGAAAAGTCATGGTGCAGCAAAAACATAGAAGCGCGTTGAAGGATGCGAAACGAATCGTCGTGAAGGCGGGCAGCAAAGTGCTGGTCGAACATTCCGGACGTCCCGATGAACAGCAACTGAAAGCGCTGGTGGATGAACTCGCCGGCATCCAGAATGCGGGCGGCGAAGTCGCCTTTGTCTCGTCCGGCGCCGTCGGAGCCGGGCTCGATGCACTCAATTTTGTAAAACGCCCGAAAGAAATTCCCGATCTTCAGATGGCGGCAGCCGTTGGGCAGATTTCGCTGATGACGCTGTACCACGATCTTTTTAAGGCGAATAAAATTACGGTCGGACAGGTACTGCTGACCCATGATGCGCTGAAAGACCGGGAGCGCCACCTGAATGCGCGCAATACCTTGCTGAACCTGATCGAAAACCGCGTGATCCCCATCATTAATGAAAACGACGCGATTTCCACAGAGGAGATTAAGTTTGGCGACAACGATGTGCTCGCGGCATTGGTTGCCATCCTCATCGACGCCGACGCCCTCGTGCTGCTGAGCACGACGGATGGCTTGCGCAACGGTGATGAGCGGGTTTCGTATATTGAAGAAGTGGACGATGATATTCTCGGTCTAGTAGCAGACAAAGCCGATAACCTCTCCACCGGAGGCATGGCCTCCAAACTAAAATCAGCGCAGCTGGCAGCCCATAACGGGGTGCCGGTCGTGATTGCCGATGGCCGCAAACCCCGCGTACTGACCAATATTTTCCAGGGATTGGATGAAGGTACCCTGCTTTTTCCAAAGGCTGGAAACATGTCCAAACGGAAGAGCTGGATTGCGTTCTTTAACCGTTCGGAGGGTCATTTGGTTGTGGACGACGGCGCAGTTGAAGCGCTGGAAAAAGGCAAAAGCCTGCTGCCGGTCGGCATCCAAGAGGTGCAGGGAACATTCGAGGTCGGCGCCATGGTGGATATCCAATCATTGAAAGGCGAACCCATTGCACGCGGATTGGTCGAGCTTTCGAGCGGGGACATACAGAATTTAAAGGGGCAGCAAACCGCCGGCAAATCCGGCGAGGTGATTCACCGCGACAATATGGTGTTACTTCAGGAAGGAAATACACATGGATGTTAAAGAACAGGTTTTAGAAATCGGGGCCAAAGCGAAAGCTGCCAGTCGTAAACTCGCCAAACTTTCGACCCGCCGCAAAAATGCGATTCTCGAAGCGATGGCGGAAGAGCTGGATGCGCAGCGTACATTTATTCAGTCGGAAAATAAAAAAGATCTGGAAGCCGGGCGCGAGGCGGGATTGACCCATGCGATGTTGGATCGCCTTGAACTGACGGATGCCCGCATCGACAGCATGATCAAAGGCCTGCGCGATGTCGCGGTGCTGCAGGATCCGGTGGGCGAAGAAATCAGCACCTGGAATCGCCCGAATGGATTGGAAATTCATAAGCGCCGCGTTCCCATTGGCGTGATCGGTATTATTTTTGAATCGCGCCCGAATGTGACGTGCGATGCCGCGGCCCTCTGCTTTAAAACCTCTAACGCGGTGATTCTGCGCGGCGGTAAAGAAGCGCTGCATTCCAACCTGGCCATTGCCAATGCCATGGCGAAGGGCGGCGAAACCAAAGGCATGCCCGAAAACTGCATTCAGCTGATTCCTACAATTGATCGCGCCGCGGTTGAAGTGATGTGTCAGATGACGGATTATCTGGATCTGATTATTCCACGCGGCGGCGAAGGCCTGATCCGCGCAGTCATGCAAATGGCGCACGTTCCCGTGATTAAACATTATACCGGCGTTTGTCACACCTATGTGGATGTTTCGGCGGACCTTTCCATGGCCTGGAAAATTGCGGAGAATGCAAAATGCCAGCGCCCGGGCGTGTGCAATGCGATGGAAACCCTGCTGGTGCATAAAGATATTGCCGCCGATTTTCTCCCGAAGATGGGTGAAATTTTTGACCAGCACGGGGTTGAGATGCGCGGCGATACACAAACCACAAAATTGATCGGAACCGCTGTTCCGGCAAAAGACGAAGATTGGACCACGGAATACGTGGATCTGATTCTTTCCATCAAAGTCGTCGAAGACGTTGTGGCCGCCATTGATCATATAAATAAATATGGATCCGGCCATTCTGATGCGATTGTGGCGGAAGACGAAAAGGCCACGGTTCAGTTTCTGAACGAAGTGGATGCGTCCACCGTTTATGTAAATGCCTCCACCCGCTTTACGGATGGAGCTGAATTCGGCATGGGCGCGGAGATCGGCGTGAGCACCGATAAACTGCACGCCCGCGGTCCGATGGGGCTGGAAGAGCTCACCACGTATAAATATGTGGTGGAAGGCAAGGGCCAGATTCGCGAGTAACTGAACTTATTCGCTGACGCTGACAGGCTGCTCCTCGGGGGCAGCCTCTGCTTTTTCCGGATTAATGCTGACCGTCTTGGTCGGGTCCGTTTCGCTTACGGAATAGGGCTTGAGAATGCCTTTGCTCTCGCCGGAGTCATCCAGGTCGCGCAGCACAAAGATAAAATCGCGGACGAGCAGATCGTATTTAGTTTTCAGGGCGAGAATGTCCGACCGAAGCTCATCATCATAATAGTGCGTAAAGATCAGTTCATTGATCCCCTGCTCTTTGATCACCTCTTCGAGTTCCGAAAAGTTTCCAAGCACTGGAAATCCATAGACCGATTTGTGATATAAAGCCGGGTTGTCATCAACTAAACCGACAATTTTCCGAGGGGCCCTCTGTTGATCTTCGAACGATGCCTGGCGCAGGTATAAAATGGCATTTTCCCCGGCCCCGAGAATCAGGGTATTCAGGTCGTTATCTGTGCTGACCGAACAGCGCAGCCAGGCGCTGAGATCGCGGGCAATGCGCAGCGAAGCGCGCGCGCCAATGATTCCGACTCCCGAAATGACCGTATGCAGACAAAGCCCCAGGGCAATCTCTCCTGCCGTGAGGTCCGACGCCCAGAGCAACGCCACATAGGCTAGCGATTCACCGGCCAGCAACTGCAGGAACAGCACAATCAGCTGAGAACTGCGCGAACGGGTCCACACGACTTTGTAGATGTTATAGAAATAAATCGTAGCAAAAGGAATCGCCACACAGACCGCAAGGTGAACCACCGAAAAGGATCGACCAAGCACCAGACCAAACACGAAATAGGTGGCAAACAGTAGGCTCGAGATATCCCAACCGGTCGCCACGAGTATCCCAACAAGATTGCGCGGACGGCGCACGCCCTCCAGCATCACCTGTGTCGTGGTCCAAAGTTCAATCTGGGCCATCTTGCGAACCACCACATGAATCACCACAATCATGCCGACCATCAGAAAAGCCGTCCGGTTATCATTCAAGGCCGTTGCACCCAACGCAATCACACAGATAAATATGGCCGCTCCATAGAGCGCGATGGCCGCTTTACGCTGGGTCATACCGCTGCGCATCAGCTTATGGTGAATATGATCCAGATCAGGACCAAATACCTTGGTAGCTACTCCATCGCCCCTGATCATGGAAACCAGCTTTCGACCCATGCGGCGCCATACGGCTAAAATGACATCAAAGGCCGGCACCCCAACAGCCAGCAACGGAACGACGAGTGCCACCACCATCTGTTGTTTTACATTGGCCTTCAGAGACACCGCCGCCAGTAGAAAACCGATAAACATGCTGCCGCAATCCCCAAGAAAAATGGACGCCGGGTTAAAGTTATACCGCAGAAACCCAAGGCAGGCCCCGGCCAGCGCAATCAAAACGAGCGCATCCGTGGGTTGAGACAGAGAGAGCAACATTCCAGCCAACCCGGCACTCGCAATCATCCCCAGCCCGGCACAGGCCCCGTCCATACCGTCGATCAGGTTAAAAGCATTAATCAGCAATGCAAACCAGAACAGGGTTGCTCCCATATTGATGTACCACGCCAGCTCAATGCCCAGAAATCCCTCAAACGAAAAACCGCCGAGATACATGATAAAAGCCACGCCCAGCTGACCCAACAGCTTGAACCAGGACTTCATATCGAAAATATCATCAAAGATCCCGATCAGCAGCAAAATGGTTGAACCCGCCAAGATACAGAGCCACTCCTTAAACTGAGTGAATCCCCCGAGATTTTGCCAAGGCCCGAAAAATACGACCAGCAACGCCAAGTGGGTTGCGATAAATACCGCAATACCACCGCAACGCGGAATCGGTGTTTTATGAATACGACGCTCGTCCGGTTCATCCACCATTTTCAGGGCTGGAGCCAGCTTCTTGACAAAAGGAACCAGAATCCACGACGAGACGAGACTGATGAGAAATACGACGATATACTTTATCACTGTATGCATAATTCAAATCCAAGAGTTTTTAATCAGAACTTCCCGGACAGCCTTTATCATTATTTCTTTTGAAGTATAAAATGGCGGGCCCGTTTTCCTCTTTCAAAAGGGAACATAAGTATCCTTCAGTTAAAAAGAAAGCCATGAACCCCTATTTTATCTGCACACAAAGTATCGCCTCATTTTCAGCCTCAGGATTTTACTCATGACCGCATAAAATATAGGGAATTCTCACAATAAACGGGTGTTTGCAAGGGGTTATGAAGGCGCTGAAAAAAAAGTGAAGATTTCAACTTGCGCGATCCGCCGAAATCAATACTATATGCGCTCTTTCAACGGGGGTGTAGCTCAATTGGTTAGAGCGCCAGCCTGTCACGCTGGAGGTTGCGGGTTCGAGTCCCGTCATCCTCGCCATTGATTTAAGACTCCGATTTTTCGGAGTCTTTTTTTATTCCTACAGCTCGGTACTGAACGAAATATCACGAATTTCAGCAGCCGCGCAGGCATCCATCACCGGCACAATGGCGCCATGGTTTGTTCGGTCGGTCGGGGATACGCTGACGATGACTTCGTTTTGCGATGCATCCGCCACGGCTTTTAAAAGTTCCAATCGTTGGAAAAGTTCGTCCCGGCCTGAAAAACGCTCCCCCTCCACCGAAACCATGCCGGCATCATCCAGTTCCACGCAAAGTTCTACAGGATGGCCCTCAAGCGGGTTTCCAAGGATTGGAATCTTGAAGGACAAGTCCGCTTCTTTTTTGACCAGCGATGACGTCACCATAAAATAGACCAGCAACAGAAACACCACATCGATGAGCGATGCCATGGGCATATCCTTCTTGCGGTTCATTATTGCAGTAACAGTATTCATTTTGGTCTCCTTTTTCTGCGTGCTCTTTCTTCGAAAGAAGCCCGCCCTACACCGGATTAAGGCCGAAGCGACCTCCTGTTTATTCCGCGTCATCTCCAAGCAGGTGCCCGGTCAGGGAGGATACGTCTGCCGCATCCAGCCACTTTGGAATAAAATCAGGATTTTCGGCCCGCCGCGCAATTTCCGCTAAAAACCGCAGATGGCGGGTTGGGTCTTTTCGGGAACCCAGCCCCATGGCGTCAGCATTGCGTTCCAGCAACCGTTCGCCCATGCGTTCCGCCATCTTGGCCACGGCCCCGAACTGCGGTTCAACCCGCGGCTTCACATAGAGGTTGTGCCAAACCACACCGATGGCCACGAGGCCCATGGCAAAGATACTGGAAAGCAGACCCATCTCTGGAATGAGTACAACCGAAATCATGATGCCAATGATTTGCATCCAGGGGTATAGCGGACTCCGGAAACCAGGATCGTAGCTTTTGATCCAGCTCGCGCGCATCACAATCACGGCAATGTTTACAAAAGCAAAAACGAGCAGCTGAAAGGTGCTGGCCAGTTTGGCAATCCGCTCAAGACCGGTGACCGCTACAATGGCCAGGAGGTAGCGGCTGGCCGACATGATGCCGGCATTGGCCGTGGTGGCAAAAGCCAGAGCAGCGGCGATACTCACCCATATTTTCCCGTGTGGACCGATGGCAATGGCGGCGGCATCGCTCAGGGGTGTTAAGCTGCTATAGAGCTGCTCGGCCGGCACAATTCCGACCACCACCGAAACCACTAACCCGTATAAAATCAGAATCGAGACCAGCGACAGAAACATACCGGCCGGAAGGTTGCGGTTCGGGTTTTTCATCTCTTCGGCCATGCTGGCGACTTTGGTTACCCCGATATAACTGATGAATACCAAAGCCGCCGTCGGCAATAGTTTGCCCCAGCCCTCCGGCGCAAGCGGCGTATAATATTCCTGCCGAATAACCGGAGCACCTTTTATCACAAGAAACGCCAGAATCCCCAGCAACCCGAACACCATCATGACCTGCAGCCGCGTCGTCTCTTTGGCACCGACGATATTGAAGCCCCAAAAAAAAAGACCGGCAACCACAGCAATCAGCTGCATCGGCAGGTAAGGTAGGCCCCCAGGCCCAGCAGTGCGATAGAGGTCTTCAGGATCAGGGCCAGCCAGACCCTTACGCCGTCAATCGTCCCGAACATACCGCCGAGGCTTCGGCTGACAAAAAAATAAGACCCGCCCGCCTTCGGTAATGCCGTGGACATCTCCGCCATCGACAACATGGACGGAATAAGAAAAAGGCCGGAGCTGATCATGGCTCCGCTGCAAATGGCATAGACATCCAGCAAGCCGAGTTGCTTCTTGAGCGCTTTATCCATGTACGCCTCCAATGACCGCCCCGCCTCAACATAAAGAGGTTAGCAGGAATTGAAGCGTTCAGCAACTCAGGAATCAGGCACCGGATTAGACCGCAGGATCAGGTGCTCCTTCCGGAGCCTGAAATTCTTCTTCCGCCGGTTGCACCACATCGGAGAGTGTAGGCAGCGTCTCTTCAGCCAAGGCCTGTTCTGTTTTTTTCCGCCGTTTAATGAATTCTTTCGCCAGATTGCGGTAAGCAGCGGTGCCCACACAATGCGGGTCATATTCGTTCACCGGTTTTCCATAACTGGGCGCTTCAGAAAGACGCACGTTCCGAGGAATCAAGGTTTCAAAGACGCGGTCACCAAAATGTTTTACCACTTCCTGAACCACCTGCTGCGAGAGGTTGGTGCTAACGTTATACATCGTCATCAGGATGCCACTGATATGCAGTTTCGGGTTCCCGGCTTCGGATATCTGATTCACGATATCCACCATCACGCCCAGCCCTTCCAGCGCTAGATATTCACACTGAATGGGAATGATCACTTCATCCGCGATATTCAGCGCATTCATGAACAGGATACCCAGCGACGGCGGGCAGTCCATGATGATATAGTCGTAGGTGTTGCTTTCAATCACCGGACCAAGGGCTTCCTGCAGGCGATGCAGATAATCATCGCGCCGGGCAATCGCAATTTCAGCACCGGCCAGATCCAGCTCGGATGGAATGATGTCCAGGTTCTTGATGCCGGTTTCCTTAATCAGGCTGGCCCCGTCGGTTTCGCCCAGCAGTGCCGGAAAAACACTGGAACCGAAGCCCTTTTCCAACCCTAGCCCGCTCGTTGCATTCGCCTGCGGGTCCAGATCGACCAGCAATATTTTTTTATTTTTCTCCGCCAAACAGGCTGAAAAATTAATGGCGGTGGTTGTTTTACCCACCCCGCCCTTCTGGTTTGCCAATGCAACAACCGTTGTTTTCATAAAGTCGCGTCCATTCAGTTTATACTAAGGGCGTCTAAAGTAGCTCATAGGCCAGCACACTTAAACCGAAAATCGCCGCAGTTTCGGTACGAAGAATTCGATCGCCGAAAGAAACGGGTACCGCGCCGGCATCCACCGCCGCGCGGACTTCTTCTTCTGTAAAATCGCCCTCCGGACCGATCAGGATAGCCACCTTGGATTTTCCAGTCATTGGAAGATCGCGAAAGGGCCTGGTTCCTTCAAAAAGTGAACCAACCAGAACGAGGTCATAGTTTCCGAGGATTGGAAGAATGGCTTCAAATTTTTCCAAGGGTTGGAGATCCGGCAGCCAGCGGACTTCGCATTGCTGGGCGGCATTAAGGACAATTTTATTCCACCGCTCCTGCTTTTTCGGATTCGGCTTAAATTCGGTGTGCTTCGTCAAAACCGGACGGATCGTAGTCGCACCCAGCTCCACGGCTTTTTGCAAAACCAGTTCCCAGCGATCAGGCTTCGGAACCGCCTGGATCAGGTCAATTTCAATGACAGGCTTTGGGACGTTCCAATGCTTGGAAATCCGGACGTCGACGGCTGATTTTGAAACCGTTTCAATAAGGCCCTCGGCCACCCCGCCCTGCCCATCAAACAGCGTAATGTCCTGCCCCGGCTGAACGCGGAGCACCCGCGCCAGATGATGCGATTCCTCCGAAGAAAGAATGGCGACTTCTTTCTCCAGCTCACCTGCATCAACTAGCGAATTAATTCTCATTAAACAAAACTAACCACCCGCTACGCTCAAGACACAAAGGACGCAAAGCGTAGAGTTCTTGGCGTCTTCGTGGTTCAGCTTTTATACCGATTCGAGTTTCTTTTTACGTTCGTAGAATTTGTCGGCCAGTTTCTTCATGCGCGAGGTTTCTTCGAAATGATTATCGTGAAGCTGCTCCACGAGTTTCTGCATGGCCTTTTTCTCCTTACCGGACAAACGATTCGGCACTTCGATTTTCACCTGAACATGCTCATCGCCTTTACCGTGGCCGTGCGCCGCATCCACAACGCCCTGACCGCGCAGACGGAAAATCTTCCCGCTTTCGGTGCCGGCTGGAATCTTCAGCTTGGCGCCGCCGTGAATCGTTGGAACTTCAATTTCACCGCCGAGCATCGCGATATGGAAAGGCACCGGAACTTCGCAGTAAATATCGAGGTCGTTCCGTTTAAACAGGTCATGGTCGCGAACGTGGAATACGATGAACAAATCCCCCGCCGGGCCCCCACGTGCTCCGGCTTCGCCCTTACCCGGCAGACGCTGGCGTGACCCCGACTCTACACCGGCCGGAATCCGCAACTTGATGGTTTTACGTTCTTTGATACTGCCCGCGCCGTTACAGGCTGAACAGGGATTGGCAATGGTTTCGCCGGCACCGCCGCAAGACGGGCAGGTCTGGGAAAACTGGATAAAGCCGCCGCCGGATGAAACCTGGCCGCGCCCGCCGCAGGTCGGGCAGGTGCTTTTGGAGGTTCCGGGCTCCGCGCCGGTACCGGTACATTTACCACAGGTTTGCGCCACGGGCAGCGTCAACGTACGGTGTGAGCCGAGTGCAGCTTCTTCAAAATCAACATCGAGATCATAGCGCAGGTCGGATCCGCGGGCCGGGCCGTTGGAACGGCGGCGTCCACCGCCTCCGCCACCAAACAGATCGTTAATGTTGAACCCGCCGCCGAAGACCTGCTCAAAAATATCGCCGGCATCGTGGAAGCCGCCACCAAATCCGCCGCCGAAACCACCGCCTGGCGCAAAGGCCTGATGACCGAACTGGTCGTATTTGGCCTTTTTATCGGCATCGGAAAGCACTTCATAGGCTTCTGATGCCTCTTTAAAACTTTCCTCCGCTGCGGCATCCCCGGGATTTTTATCCGGGTGGAACTTCATGGCCACTTTGCGGTAGGCCTTTTTGATCTGATCGGCGGACGCATTGCGGTCTACGCCAAGCACTTCATAATAGTCGCGTTTTTCTGCCATAGTTTAACTCATTTCCGATTTTTGATTTCCGATTTTTGGAACTCAGATCGCGTTGGCCTAGTAAAGAAAAAGGCGGTCGCAGACCCACAAATCAAAAATCAAAATTCTACATTCAAAATTTATTTTTCTTCTTCCGCTGGCCCGGATGAAACGACGACCTGTGCCGCGCGCAACAACTTGTCGCCGAACATATAACCGCGGCGCACCTGATTGGAGCAGACTTCGGCCGGATATTCATCCGACGGCATATGCGTCAGCGCTTCGTGTTTGTGCGGATCAAATTCCTGACCAACAGCCTCGATCGGTTTGAGGTTAAATTTGTTGAGAACATTCTGGAACTGATCGAAGACCATTTTAAATCCATCGACGACCGCTTTGTCGGCATCGTGCTGCTCCGCCGTCTGCAAGCCCATTTCATAGTGGTCAAGCACCGGAAGAATTTCCAGCAGAAGGTCTTCGTTCGCACGCTGATAGAGCTCAATACGCTCGCGCTGCGTGCGGTTACGGAAATTGGCAAAGTCGGCCTGCAGGCGCACAAACTGATCGCGAAGAGATTCATCCTCCTCTTCTTCGACCACCGGAACCATTTCTTCATCTTCGATGATCTCCGTGTCGGGAAGATCATCCGCTTCAACGGTTTCTTCTGCAACCGCTTCTTCTGCTTTCAGTTCTTCTTCTTTAGTTTTGTCTTTTTTGCCCATAGTCAAAATCCTTTTGTGTTTCCAGAGCTTGGAAAAATACGCGAAACCGCCGAACTGTCAACCAACAGATTTTTTCAGTTTTGCAGGCCGGTGGCCTCAGTTTCTATGATGCCGGAGATCCTGCACCTGTTCCGATTCACGGTTTTGCGGGTTCAGGCGGATCATATGGGCTGAGCAACTGCGAAATGGGGGCTCTCGATTCAGCTAATCGCCGTGCATTTCAAGCGTGTGCTGGCCAATTTTGGTGGTGGTTCCACTTTGCTCGAGACCGGCGGCTCCGGTATTGAGATTTTGAGTGTTGTTGAGCATAACGGGCAGCGGATCCAATAGATCGCGCCCCCACTGCGAGGCGTCGAGCGCGTCGTCTTCAAAAGCGGTCGTATCCACGAGTTGCTCAACGGCGATGATGGCCTGTACCGATCCGGCATTACCCAAATCCTCTTTGGCCTCCAGTAGGCCAGCCGCAATAAGCAGCCCGGAGTGATTAAAATGCAGCAGATAGGCATGGCGGTGAAGGTCTGTTCCGGCGAAAGACATTTTCAGAAATTGAAGAATCTCGCCACGCCCGCTCAAGCCCAGCTGTTTTTCATCAATCTCCATGGCCTCATACATAAAAGCGAACCCGCCGGGAGTGGCAGACAAGCGGGCGGGCGGGCCCAGCTCATCCAGCACCTCGTGGTAATGCGCCTTGCTGACTTCAAAGCCGCACTGCTCGAGCGTAATCCCAGGATCAACCGATACCCGCAGCACGCTGCACCCCATCAGCATCAAACCACACAACGGTATGAGGGCGAAACTACTCAGCCTCTTCTTCATAAGGCAGCGCCTCAAGACTGTAGGAATGCTTGGTCAGCTTCCCGTTTTTATCGAAAAAGAAAATGGCCCGGTCATAGACCAGATCCTGGCTTTTCCAGTTGTACGCCAGCAGGAACACGCCGTATCCTTTGCGCCGCTCGCGGAGATAGTAATAGACGGTTTCTTGATCCAGCGCGATCAGCTGAGAAGGCGGGCCGAGAGCATCGATTACATCCGTCTCCGTGGTTTTTCCTGTTTCCCAGACCGGCGCCGCATCTGCGCGCCATACATTATCTACCCCACTGTACCCAACATCGCTCGTGCACCCCGCCGCGACCGCAAGAAGCAACAGAACACTGCCCCATCGAAACCACTTCATGACAACCCTCCCAAAACCCAATCGCGGGCGGCCACCCATTCCGCGTAACCGAAATCTTTTATTTCCGCGGAAATAAAGTGACGACCGACCTTTTCCGCAATGCCCCCTATGGGCGAATCGGTTACAAATGCGATACGTTTTATGTGCCTATGATGATCTTTGATAAAGGTCAAATGAGAAGCCAGTGCTCCGAAGGATTCCCATCCCGGAAACTCTTCCACGGAAATAATCAGGCCGGCCAATGATCCCAGGCGTTCAAGCACAGGATCAACGAGCGCCGACACATTCTCAAAATCGCTTTTTTTCAGTTGTCCCTCCGGAATAAGGGTTACGATTCCAACTTCTTCATCCAGCTGTACGTGCAGCATAGCGACCTCCGTTATTTAAGACTGCTCCCTTTAAAGAGGGCTGTAGCCTACCCGGTTTTTCGGTTCAAAACAATCAGCATGACGGTCCAGATGCAAATGGCACCGACCGCAATGCCGAAAATCGGCCAGCCGCCCCAGATCGCCAGCAAAGGAATCGCGGCACCAGTCCAGAGCCCGCCGCCCATAAAGGGTTCATGCAACAGTTGCTTCGAAGCAAACGCTTCCGCCGCTTCCGTTTCATAGTCCGGATCCACCACGCGCAGCAACAACAAGCCCGTGGCCGTAACGCCCATTGACTGTCCCATCTCGGCAATGCCCCGCTCGAACCAGGCATCCTTGAAAGCCCGCCGAGCAAAAACGGTCAGCATCAAAACATTCCACAAAATGCCGGCCAGAATCAGCACCACAATCGGTACCCACTGCTGGGCCACGACATCGATCCGAATCGTCGCAATCGCCGCAACCACCAGAAAATCGAGTGCACAGTTCTGAATGCGCAACATCAACCCTTCATCCATATGTTCATGCGGATCAAGTTTATCGGCCAAGAGTTGCACGATTACACCGCCGAGCATACAGAGCGGGAACAGCGGAAAGCTGGAAAGAATCTGGTAGGCGGTCGACACCTTTTCTCCTTCAGCCGGTGGTTCGACAAAAAGAAGCATGCCTTCCTTCATCAGCCAACCCAGTAAAATGGCCGCGCCAACAAATACGAGATGCAGGGAAAGCGATCCGATGACATCCGAAGAAACGGTCACCTTTCCAGCCGCCGGGCGATGTTCGTGCGGGATCAGACCGCTAAAATCATCCGCATGGACGCCCGGCCGACTTTTCCTTTCCACATAGCCCTTGCGGATAGCCCAGTTTACCAGAGCCATTCCAACAATGATGGCCCCGAGAATCCCACCCGTGGCCGCCGCCAGTGCATAATCCTTCATTTCCGGAAAACCTAAATCATCAAACGTCGGGCCCATCCCGCCCGCCGTGCCGTGGCCGCCCTCGAAACCGACCGGCATGATCCCGGCAAAAATATCGGGCAGATTAAAGAAGGGCTTAAACAGCAGCAGAACAAAAAAACAGCCGACGGCATATTGCCCCCACGCCACGATCTGACCATAGGCAAGCTGACGGCTGGAACTTTTCCAAACCCTGGAAATTGGAGGCAGCGCAGCACCCAGGAAGAGACACGCAAAAACAATGTTGATCAACTGACCCGGCAGTTTATTCCACCCTTTGGAAACTTCGGCCGGAATTT
>JGI12210J13797_10800749_pt1 | contig 15598 bp, 15 predicted proteins | sample ElkSlonscriptome_3_FD_13797 | JGI IMG/M metagenome (IMG submission 13797)
CTGAAAGTTACTGGATTAACGACGGGGTACACCAGTTTCCTGATTTTTCTTCGCAGACAAGCTCAGACCGGTTGAGATCTTGAGCGGGAGCGGTTTCCCTGGAATACTGGGGGAGAGCAGTCAACCTCGTCCAGCCAGCCAGAGACTCAAGCCCGGCCACCAGGTAATGATCAGCAGCGAGACCAGGAGCCAACCCAGAAACGGCAAGGTCGAGCGGTATATGACGAGGATGTCCTTGTTGAATCTGTGGCTGGCAAGAAACAGATTGATGCCGACCGGCGGCGTGCAGTAGCCGATCTGAAGGTTGGCAAGGAAGATTATTCCCAAATGTACGGGATCGACGCCGAAGGCCAGCGCGATGGGGATTATCAGCGGCGCCATGATGACCAGGGCGGCGAAGATGTCGAGGATCATGCCGACGATCAGCAGCAGGATGTTGACCATGACCAGGAACATGTACTTGTTCGAGATCCACGGCTCGACCGATTCGAACAAACGCTGCGGAACCTGGGTGTCGATCATGATGTTGGTCGAGGCCATGGACACGCCGAGCACGACCAGGATCGCGCCGACCAGCACCATGGACTCGGCTATGATTCCAGGCAGTTTTTTCCAGGCAACATCGCGCCGAACTGCAACAAGCGTGACGATGACCCAGGCCGCGGTGACCACGGCGGCTTCGATGACCAGCAGGTAGCCGCCGTAGATACCCCCTAGCACGACGAACGGCAGCGGCAGCTCCCAGAGCGCGGCCTTGAGGCTGGGACCGATTGGAGGTTTCGGAGTGTCGTCCTTCGGCAGTCGAACGCCGGTGCGCATGGCCCAGCCGGCCATCAACATCAGCATCAGCAGGCCCGGCAGGATGCCGGCCAGAAACAGTTCTTCGATACGTATGCCCTGCCCCGGTGCGACCTGCTGGGCGACAACGGCATAGAGTATCAGCGGCAGCGACGGCGCGAACAGCACGCCCATGCTGGACCCTGCAGTGACCAGCCCCAGCGAGAATCGTTCCGGGTATCCCGCCTTGAGCAGCGCCGGCAGCATCAGCGAGCCCAGCGCAACGACGGTGATCCCCGAGGCGCCGGTAAACGCCGTCATCAGCGCGAACAGGCCCAGCCCCAATATCGCGAGCCCGCCGGGCATCCAGCCGAACATTGCGCGTGTGAGATCGACCAGGCGCTCCGGCGTTCTGGAATGCGACAGCAGCACGCCGGCAAACGTGAACAGCGGCAGCGCAACCAGTACCGGCAGTTCACCGACCCGCTGGAATTCCATGACGACCAGCGTCATGTTCAGTCCCTGATCATTGAACGCGACCAGCGCGCCGAGCGCGATAACGGCGAACAACGGCATGCCGAGCAGCGCCAGCAGCGCGAGCACGATCAGCAGCATGTCAGGATGTCTCCCCGGTCGACGGCTTGACCTGCGTCGTGCTTGCTGGATAAAGCGCCAATGCGTGGCGCATGAAGCGCCAGCCCATCAGCCCGAAGCCGATCGGAATGATGATCAGGACGGCCCAGCGCGGCAGGTTGAGAAACGCCACGTCGTTCATCTGCATTTCGAGCTGAATCAGACTGACACTGGCCGCCGCCAGCGTGACGCAGACCAGGGACGTCAGCACGTACATGGCGCGCTGAACCCAGGGTTGCGCGTTTTCAGGCAGCCGGTGGAGCAAGGCATCGATCTTGATGTGGCGCGCCTGTCCGGCCGCCAGAACGCCGGCCAGCATCGTGATCCAGAGCACCCCGGCGCGCATTGCGGCATCCGCCCAGACCAGCGAGCTGTCGGCAAGGTTGCGCAGTCCGATCTGGGTCAGACCAATGATAACAATAGCCAGAAAGATGGCACTGAGCAACCCAACCTCGAGCTGCGTGACCCAACCCGACGGCCCGCCGTCTCGCGACGGATGGCCGGCCCCCGTGCCCCTCGAGCGGAGCACGGTCACCGGTTCTGCGCAGATTCGTCGAGCGGCGCCCTGATTTCGTCGAGTCGTTCGCGCAACCGCTCGATACCCGGAACTTCGAATGCGCCGGATTGGAGCATTTCATCGAGTACCAGGTTGGAAATACGCTGCCACTCGCGCACGCCTTGCGAATCCGGATCGACGATCTCTATTCCCTGCTCCACCAGTGCGGCCCGCGCATCCCGGTTTTCCTCGACCGTCAGCGCCTCCTGCTTGCGCAGCGCATCTCGAAAAATGGTCAGCCAGATCGCCCGATGCTCGGGCGAGATGCGCTCGAATGCCTTGCGATCAACAGCCATCACGCCGGCAGTCATCAGCACCGGCAGATCGAGCATGTACTTCGCCCGCGTATGCCACTGCAGAATGATGGCGCCGGACATCGTATTCGCGAACATGTTGATGGTGCCGGTCTGGAGTGCGGTGTAGACGTCCGAAAGGCTGAGCGGCACAGCGCTTGCGCCGATGCGCTCCAGGGTCCGGCGCGACAGTTCGTCGTTTTCCGGTACCCACACCCGGAGGCTGGAAGACACGTCATCGGTCTCGGCGACGCGCTCGCGCGAAAACAGGTAGGCAAAACCGCCGTTGGTGATCGCCGGGACAACCATGCCGGCTTCGTGCAGCGCGTCGAGAATGAAAGGGTCGAACTCGTCGCGCAGCTGAGCCAGTTCGGCCGCGCTCTTGAACTGGAACGGCAGCGAATAGAGGCTGGCCTCCGGCGCGACGCCGGCCAGCTCGCCGACCGTGAACACCCCACCCTGAAGCTGGCCCAGCTTCATCCGGCGCAGCACCATGTCTGAACCGCCCATGACACCGCCTGGATAAAAGCGCGTGATGACCTTGCCACCGGTCTGCGCCTCGACCTCCCGGGCCGCGGCGTTCAGAACCTCCATCCAGCTCGAACCATCCGGCGCCAGCGTGGCGATTTTCAGTTGCTGCGCGTATGCGATTCCGCCCGCGCCGGCGAGAGCGATGCTGAACACAATCGCGGAAAATGCTGTGGGCAAAGCCTTGAACGCAGTCGCAAAAAGTGATCTCGGTGCTGCGCTCGGGATAAGGCGTTTTTGGTTCGTCATATTGAATAATTCCTGGAGTTCCGGGCGTCCTGAACACCCGATTCAAAAAAAGATGTCGTCTGTCCGGGTCAGCAAGTCGCTCGCCCGCGCTTTCGCGATTCGGTTGGCCAGCACATAACCCGACTGGTCTGCGTCAGCCGCCAACACTTCTTCGAGAAGCTCGACGTAAAGCTCACGGTCGAAAACCAGTCGCGCGTATTGATCCGCCATCAATACGTTCACCATCAGATTCCTGCCGGATGAAACCTCACGCGATCGGTTGAAATACTCCTCGGCCAGGTCCGGACGACCGCCGGCGGCCGGGGGACGCTGGCTGTTGAGCACGCCCAGATAAAGCCAGACGGCCCCGTCGTCGTGTTCAGGCGCTATCGCGGCCACGCTTTCAAGTAAAAGTTCTGCCTTTGGTAGATCGGCAAGCGCGCTGTAATCACTGCTGGCCGATGCAATCCACGTGACCCATGCCGTGCCAAGCGCGTATGCCATATCGACATGCCCGGGCCGCAGTTCCATGACGCGCTGTTCGAACTGTTCGAAGGGCTTGTCGCCGGCCTTGCAAAGCGGGGTTCTGTCAATGCAGTTGGCGCGCCTGGCGTAGTCCAGCGCACGCTTGCTCATACGGCGTGCGCTGTCGAGGTCTTCGACAAACAGACTCCCGTACGTGCCGGTCATCGAAGCCAGGTTGACCAGCAGGTCGGCATCATCAGGATTGGCCTGCAGCCGCGCTTCTAGAATCAGGAGGAATGCCGGCAAACCGCGCTCGACCACCAGCGGTTCGTCGTAGTTGACCACCGCCTGTTCGAGATCATTGGCAAAGCTGGTGGTGGCGCGATCGATCAGTGCGCCGCAGCCGGCCAGCAATGAAACGACGATGACAAAGACCGCCTTGGTGACGGATGTCGCGGATGCCCTCGAGAACCGATGAATCATGGGGAAAGGACCACCAGGCCGCCGGCTTCTGCCGTGTTCTGCATCAGCGTGGCCACGGTCATCGGCCCCACGCCGCCGGGCACCGGCGTGATCCAGGACGCGCGCCGGCTGACTTCTTCGTATTCCAGATCACCTCGAACCCGTCCTTCGGGATCGCGATGGATGCCGATGTCGACGGCCACGGTACCGGGCGTGATCCAGTCAGATTTCACAACCCCGGGCTTGCCGACCGCGACAAACAGATAGTCGGCCTGGCCCACCAGCGACTCGAGATTTTTCGTGAACCGGTGCGCCACCGTGACCGTGGCGCCGGCGAGCAACAGCTCCAGCGCCAGCGGGCGACCGACAATATTGGATGCGCCCACGACCACGGCATGCTTGCTCTTGGGGTCCAGCCGATAGGCGTTGAGGAGCGTCATGACGCCGCGTGGCGTGCACGGCCGCAGTCCGGGATTGCGCAAAGCCAGTTGACCGACGTTGATCGGGTGAAACCCGTCGACGTCCTTCTCCGGCGATATTCGTCGCGTGACGGCGTGTTCGTCCATATGCGGCGGCAGCGGCAGCTGGACAAGAATTCCGTCGATCTCTTCATCCCTGTTGAGCTGGTCGATCAGCGCCAGCAAACTCTTCTGATCCGATCCGTGGGTCAGCCTGTAATCGCGCGAGACGATGCCGGCGCGAGCACAGGCCTTGACCTTGTTGCCAACGTAGATATCCGAAGCGGGGTCGTCGCCGATCAACACCACGGCCAAACCAGGCGGGCGTTCTCCGCGCTTTGTACCCTCGGACACGGCACGGGCCACGTTGTCGATCAATCGGTCGGCAATTGCGCGGCCGTCGAGGACGGATGCCTGGGAGTCGTCTTCAGCCATGTTCGTATTGTAGCGGCACGTTCGACAACGGTTCGATAGCGTTGACACCGGGCGGGCCCCCGTCCGGATACGGGCGGCTTCGCCGGAGGTATTTCAACCGGGCGTATTTCAATCTGGGGTATTTCAATCGATGTGCGCCAGCCATTCGCCAGCCTTCCGGCCACTGGTCCAGGCGCCCTCGACGCGGCTGCCCGAAAGCCAGTCGCCGGCAACGGCAAGTCTCCGGCTTTCGTCGACGATTATTCCGCGCTCAAGCGGATCGCAGGCCTGCGCATACCGCCATCGATGCGCCGTGCAATTGGCCGTCGCCGGTAAGGATTCTCCGATCAGCGCGTCGAAGGCATCGGCCAGCTGCTCGGCCTGCTGGTCGACCGGCGCCTCGAGCAGCGCCCGGGACCAATCGGCCGTCGCGTGCAATACCCAGTCGTTGCCCTCGCGACCCGGCTTTGATGAGTTGCTCGCGACCCAGGACAGCGCCCCGGGACGATTGACAAATGCAGCGTCAAAGCCGGGGTCGAAATTCTTCTTGAATGACAGCAAGCCGGCAATGCACGGATTGAACGCTATACCTGCAAGTTCGCCGTGCAGCGGATCGGACTCACCCAGCAGTGCAGCCGCCTGCTTCGGCGGTGCGGTGATCAGCAGCCGGCGGGCCTGCAGCCGATCACCGGATTCGAGTTCGACGTGCCAGTGACTGTCAAACTGCAAAGCCGAAACACGCTGCTCGTAGCGGCAGTCCAGCCCTGATGCAAGATGCCGGCAGACAGAATTCATGCCCGGCACTGCAACGAACCGCGAGACTTGTTCCGGATTCCCGTGAGCCGACTTGTCGCCGATGACCGCAAGGCGCGGCCGCCAGAGCTGGGCCAGTCCGGCATCCTGCCATTGCTGCAGCTGGCGGCCGAACGCAGCGCTTCGGGCCGTGAAGTACTGCGCGCCGTGGTCGAAGCACGAACCATCGCCGCGGCGCGTGGCGCTGCGCCCCCCCGCGCCGCGCGCCTTTTCGAGCACGACGACATTCCGGCCGGCAGACGCCGTGGCGCGTGCCGCAGTCAGCCCGGCCCATCCGGCGCCGATAACCAGCGTATCAATCGTCATTCACTGTTCCCGGCGCTTTCTTTGACTATTGCGAGGACGATCATTTTATTTGTCGTCATAACTGCTCACTACGCTCGTCACCCGCAGCATCCTGCTGGGTAAGCGTCATGTTTTCGGAGTCGAAACCCTGCCGCTCGGCCTCAGCCTTCAATTGGTCGATGCGGCTATCGGTCAGCAAAGGCTTCCGAGCAAGAATCCAAAGATACTTCCGCGAGGGCGCGCCGATCAGCACGGATTCATAATCGTCGGCAAGAACCATGATCTGGTAATCGCCCCACACGATCGGCAGCCAGCTCAGCCAGCGCGGCGCAAACCTCACCTTCAAAGCCGCTTCTCTAGCCGGATCCGGACGCCGCGCAACACCCCGGGCTTCGTCGACATCGCCGTTGGAAAGTGTGCAGCGATTGACCACTTCGATCCGACCATTGTCCATCAGCGCGTATTCGGCCATTACGTTTCGGGCGCACTGGTCCTGAAACCTGTTGGGCAGGCGCGCAATCTCGTACCAGAGCCCCTGGTAGCGCTGCAGATCGACTGATTCCACAAGATCCAGCGGCCGGTCCTGGCCCGCCACCGCGAACGGCCAGCCCAGACTCGCCAGCAGCAACGCCGCAGGCGCGCCCTGGAAAACGTTCGACAAGACTTTGGTGATCAATTCATTCTGCAATTTCAGACTCCTGAAGCTTCCAGCTCGGCGAGTTCGGACTCGGTGAATCCGGCCGCCAGCCGTGCCGGGTGATTGAACGGGCCGCGCAGGCCACCTGCGTAGTGCTCGTGCAACAGCGATTGAAACGTCGATTCCGGCGCCAGTCCGCGCTCGGCGCACAAGTGGCGAAACCAGCGGCTGCCGATCGCCACGTGGCGCACTTCCTCTTCGAGAATGATTTCCAGACACGCCACCGATTGATCGTCTCCGGCGCCCCGCAGCTTTTCGATCATCCCCGGTGTGACATCAAGCCCGCGCGCTTCGAGCACGCGCGGCACCAGCGCCATGCGAACCAGAGGATCGTGTGCGGTCTTTTCGGCCATTTCCCACAGCCCGTTGTGCGCGGGGAGATCGCCATACGCCGCGCCAAGCTCGTCAAGCCTCGCCGCCAGCAACCTGAAATGTCGAGCTTCATCGAACGCCACGCTCAGCCAGTCGCGATAGAAATCGTGGGGCATGCCGTTGAAACGGACTGCCGCATCCAGGGCCAGATTGATGGCGTTGAATTCGATGTGCGCAACAGCATGCAGCAGCGCGATTCTGCCGGAAACCGTTCCCAATCCGCGCCGCGGCAAACTGGCCGGTGACACAAGGCCCGGCCGATCCGGCCGGCCGGCCGGGGGCGGCTGCGTGTGGTCCCGCTCTATGGCCTGGGCAGAAACCCCTGACCAGAGCGAATCGACCCGACGGCACTTGGCCGCCGGGTCGCATTCGGCAAGCGCTTCGGCGACGTCCGCCCAGCGCATCAGGAAGCGTTTATTGCCTCGACAAGCGCATCGGCGAAGCCGGAGGTGGAGACTTCCGTCGCATTGTCGATCTGGCGCGCAAAATCGTAGGTCACAACACCTTTGGCCACGACCTGCTCGAACGCGCGCTCGATCATCCGCCCGACTTCCGGCCAGCCGATGTAGTCGAACATCATCACGCCCGAGAACAACAGCGAGGACGGGTTGACCTTGTCCTGACCGGCATATTTGGGCGCGGTGCCGTGCGTGGCCTCGAACACGGCCACGTTGTCGGCCATGTTGGCGCCCGGCGCAATGCCGATGCCGCCGACCGAAGCGGCGGCCGAATCGGACAGATAGTCGCCGTTGAGGTTCATGGTCGCCAGCACATCGAAGTCGCCGGGGCGAAGCTGCAGCAGCTGGAACATGATGTCGGCGATCCGATCCTTGATCACGATCTTGCCTTCAGGACGCTTGCCGTCGTGCTTGTCCCAGAGTTCGTCCTCGGTGATCGTGACGTCGCCGAATTCCTGTGCCGCCACCTCGTAGCCCCACTTGCGAAACGCGCCTTCGGTGAACTTCATGATGTTGCCCTTGTGCACCAGCGTCACCGACTCGCGATTGTTCTCGATCGCGTATTCGATGGCCTTGCGCACCAGGCGCTTGGTGCCGAATTCGGAGATGGGTTTCACACCCAGGCCGGCATCGTCAAAGAACTTCGCACCCATCTCGTTGCGAAGGAAGTCTGCCAGCTTCTTGTTTTCCGGCGTTCCGGACTCGAACTCGATGCCGGAATACACGTCTTCGGTGTTTTCGCGGAAGAGCACCACGTCGAAGTCTTCGGGCTTGCGCAACGGCGACGGAACGCCCGTGTAGTACTTGACCGGGCGCACGCAGGCATACAGATCCAGCGTCTGGCGCAGCGACACGTTGAGCGAGCGAAAGCCTTCGCCCACCGGCGTCGTCAGAGGGCCCTTGATGGCGACGTTCAGTTCCTTGATCGCGTCCAGCGTTTCCTGCGGAAAGTAATCGCCCGCGTAGATGCCGGCGGCCTTTTCCCCCAGAAACAGCTCGGCCCAATGCACCTGCCGCTTGCCGCCGTAGGCTTTTTCAACCGCAGCGTTCCAGACCTTGAGACAGGCCGGCGTGATGTCGACGCCGATACCGTCGCCTTCGATGTAGCCCAGGATCGGGTCGTCGGGCACGTTCAACTTGTCGTTTTCGACCGAAATGCGGGTGCCGGTATTCGGCATTTTTACGTGTTCATAGCCCATGGTGATCCTCGTTAACGATTGGATAATTGTCTGGTCGGTATTCTATCAGCTTGCCTAACCGATACCGCCCATGGCGCCCAGCTCAAGAATGCTGAAGTCGAACCCTGCGCTGAAGCACACGAGCTTCGGCCAAGCGCCGTCACACGGCTTTCCGCTAGTTGCGGCGGCGGCATCGGTTCTGGCGCATGCCGTAGTGATCGCGGTTGTCATGAATACGCAGATTCGTCCGCCCGTCCTGGCTGTCGACGACCCAATAATCACCGTACGCCTGGTGCCGAGTCCAGCGCCGGAAGATTCACTGCCTGTCGAACCGGAAACGACGCCCGACCCGGCCGAACCCGAGCCGGAGCCCGAACCCGCAGCTCAATCGACGATCGAAAGCGAACTGACCGATATCGCCGATGAAACCGTGACAGATGAAACCGTGACGGATGATCCCGTGACGCCTGCCGAGCCGGTCATTGAAGAGAATCCTTTCGGTGCCGAGGCCCTTCGTGCTCGCCTGCTCGACCAGGTCCGCGCGCCATCTGCTGAAACCGGGCAGGACGCCGGCGCCGAACTGCCCTGGGCTTCCAGCGGCGAACGCATATCCGGCGTTCCCGGCGTCCGCGGCTGGATTTCGGGATACATCGGAACCGTCGCGCCCAGCACATCTACGTGGAAGGAAAACGACGGCAGCAGTCGCGGCAGATACGTGCTCGCCGACGGCACTGTCGTGTGCACCCGGAAACGCGCGCCAACCATCGACGAGATGATGAACCCCTGGAAATCCATTGCCGTGACCATGGGCTCGATCTGCGGCCGGCAGCGCCCGACGCCTGTCGATTACAGCAATCCCGGGATCCAGCCGGCGCCAGTAGCCGGATCGAGATGATAGACTTCGGCGCATGACGAACCGCAGTCTCCTTGACCGCGTCCGAGGGCGTCTGGGCCGAATGCTCAGGCGGGGCCGGCCCGCCAACATGGCACCGCTAGATGTCCGGCATCGGCTCGAAGGCCGGTTCTGCGGGAATCCGTTCGGCCAGCTGGACGTTTATGAGAACGGTAAGGCATATATGTGCTGCAGCAACTGGTTGCGCACGCCGATTGGCAATCTCAAGCGCCAGTCGATGACGGAGATCTGGAATTCGCCGACGGCGCAGGATATTCGCGCGAGCATTCTCGACGGCAGTTTCCGATTCTGTGATCACAAGATCTGTCCCTACATCCAGAACGATTCCCTGCCGACGCTCGACCGGGCGGCCGAGGACCCGCGTTATACAGATGCAATCCGGGAACGCAAGACCGTCCTCGACGCCCCGCCCACGTTCATCAATCTGTGCAACGACGCCTCGTGCAACCTCTATTGCCCGAGCTGCCGAACCGAGCGAATCAATTACACCGAAGGGCCGGCATTCGAAGCGCGCGCGCATCTGCAGGACCGTATCGTCCAGGAACTGTTCTCGGCGCCGACGGATCGCCGATTTCGCGTCAGCGTGACGGGCTCCGGTGATCCATTTGCCTCGAAGATATTCAGGGATTTCCTGTTCGGCCTCGACGGCCGCGATTTCCCGAATCTGGAAATCAGCCTCCAGACCAACGGCGTTTTACTGACGCCGCGCAACTGGCAACGGATGCACCGGATTCGGAACAACATTACCGACATCATCGTCTCTTACGACGCGGCGACACCGGAAACCTATGCGGTCACCCGGCGCGGCGGCCATTGGGCCACTCTGATGGAAAACACGAAGGCCCTGGGCCGGCTGCGGGAAACAGGTCAGCTTCGGTTTCTCAAGCTGGACTTCGTCGTTCAACAGGCCAACTATCGAGAGATGCCGGCATTCGTCGAGCTGGGCAAGCGCGTCGGCGCCGACCGGGTCGGCTTCTCGCTGTTGATGAACTGGGGTACCTGGACGACGGCGGAGTTCAACGTTCGCTGCATCTGGCGGCCGGATCACCCTGAGTTCGAACGGTTTTCCGAGGTTCTGCGGGATTCGAGCCTTGGCGAAGAGATCGTCGACCTCGGCAATGTCACCGACTACCGCCGCGAGGCTATACATGGCGGCCTGCGGAAAGTTCAGTAGCGGGCAGGACTGCGGGCAACAGTGTGCCATTGCTGAGAGAAATCCCGTTCAGCGGGGCTTCAGGCGGGTGAACGTATAACAGGGGCAGGAAGCGGCCACCTCGGCCGCGAGAAGGAGATAGAAATGACCCGAGCCAACCCCCGAATTACCCTCTTGCTGGCCACGATTATGATGCTGGGCGCGGTCGGTCTTTCCGAATCGGTCAGGGCCGAGACAACTGAAGGCTTCAGTCAGGCTGAACTCGACCAGATGCTCGCGCCGATTGCGCTTTACCCCGACAGCGTCCTGTCGCACGTGCTGATTGCCGCAACTTATCCGCTAGAAGTGGTTCAGGCCGCGCGCTGGTCGCGGGCCAATTCCGGCTATGCAGGTGAACATGCGGTACAGGCCGTCGAGTCCATGCCCTGGGACCCCAGCGTGATGGCGCTGGTGGCTTTTCCCGAACTGCTGGAACGCCTGGACGCCGACCTTTTATGGACCCAGCGCCTGGGCGATGCCTTCCTCATCCAGGAATACCAGGTGCTCGACACCATCCAGTACTTGCGCGAGGAAGCTTACGCAAGCGGCCATCTGAGATCGAACGAATACGTCCGCGTAGTGCGCGAAACCCGGTATATCTACATCGAGCCGACCGTGACGCGGCTGGTCCACGTGCCCTGGTACGACCCTTACACCGTCTACGGCAATTGGCGATTTACGGCCTATCCGCCGGTGTACTGGGCAGAGCCGCGCGGCTACCGATCGGGCTTCAGCTTTTACTGGGGCAGCGGGCATCGCCTTCAGTACGGCTTTTTCTTCAGCGCCTTTCACTGGCCCAGCCACAGGCTGGTGGTGCACGATTATTACAACAACCGTTATGACAATAGCTACAACTATCGTCATCATGGTTATTCGCAGGGTCACGGCAGTCAACGCTACGGCAAGCACGGCTACGCCGGTCCCAGATTCGCATCGGCGCGCGAACTGGCCCGTCACGAAAACGCACGCCACTGGAAGCACGATCCGGATCATCGTCGTGGCGTCGCCTATCGTCGGGGGATCGATGAACGCCATACCATCCGCCGGGCGAGCACAGCACAAGCGGCTTCGGGCACGCCGGCCGGCAACGCAGTCCACAGCCCCCGCCGAAGCCATAGCTCCGGCGATTTTCTTGGCAACAACCCTCGCATTCGTCGCGACCTGTTACGCCAGCGATCGCGGAACAGTGAACTCACGGCGCAACGCTCTTCCCCCCGGCATACGGCTTCGAACTCGCGCAACCGGGATACCTCAGCGCGCAGGCGGCAGAGCCAGAATTCGAATCGGGGCGCGGTGAACACCAGCCCCCAGGTCGATGATCGCCCGCCGACCGCGGCCACCCCACCCAGCCGGAATCGGTCGGCTTCGCGTTCCACGCGGCCCGGCATTTCGCAGTCGAGCAGCCCGCGATCCGGAACGCGCCGCGCGACACCGGATCGTTCATCGTCGTCGTACCAGCCTCTGCAAGATCGCGCCTCAGGCGGTCGAACGGCAAGCCGGATGCGCTCGGGTGAAGGCAGATCTGACCGGGCTCGTCGAGCACAATTGCAGACATCGACCCGGCAGTCATCTTCGACTGCCGCGCTGCGGTCTTCACCCGGGCGTGAGATCAAGCCTCAATCGCCGCGACAATCGCAGTCACGCCCAAAATCGGGTAGCTCGCGCGCTCCAGGCAACCGTCCGGCGGCTTCTCGCCAGGCATCGCGATACACGACGCGATCGCGGCAGACCAACCCGGTTTCGCGGTCACCGCGCGCCGAGACGCTCCGATCGAGAGTCCGCGACCGGAAACAATGAAACCGGCGTAGTCGGGCCCTGACCGAGGAATCGGCAGCTGGCGACGCAGCTGAACATTGTCGAAGCCTGCAGAACAAGCCGGCTCCGACAGCGTTAGTATTGGCAGACTCCCCGACTGCAGACTCATGCTATGGCCCTGGTCACCGTCGAAGCCCGAGAGCACGTCCTGCTCATCGGCTTGAACCGCGCGGAAAAGATGAACGCGATGAATCGCGAGATGTACCACGCGATCGCCGCCGCCTACGGGCGACTCGGACGCGATCCGGCGCTGCACGTGGGGCTGGTTTATTCCGAAGGGGAACATTTCACGTCCGGGCTGCAGCTCGACGACTGGATCGAGACATTCGCCAACGGCAATGGCATGGAACTCGGTGAAGGCGAGATCGATCCGTTCTTCGTCGTCGGCGAGCCGCTGAACAAGCCCGTTGTTTTCGCGGCCCAGGGCATTTGCTTTACCTGCGGCGTTGAAATGATGCTGAATACCGATATCCGCGTGGCTGCAACCAATACCCGCTTCGCGCAGCTCGAAGTCAAGCGGGGCATTTTTCCTTGCGGCGGCGCGACCTTCAGGTTGCCCGATGAAATCGGCTGGGGAAATGCGCAACGATATCTTCTGACCGGAGACGAGTGGACTGCCCAGCAGGCATTCGACTGGGGTCTGGTACAGGAGCTGGTAGCGCCTGGAGAGCAGTTCGAACGGGCCTGGCAGATCGCCAGGAGAGTGGCCGGCGCTGCACCTCTGGGCGTTCAGGGCAGTCTTGCCTCATCCCGCCTGGCGCGCTTGCAAGGCCACGACGCGGCAAAAGCGGCATTGTTCCAGGCACTCGAGCCCGTGATGGCCAGCGAAGACGTTCAGGAGGGCATACGTTCGTTCAAGGAACGGCGCGAAGCAGTATTCAAGGGACGGTAGGATTCGTCTTTTCGTCTTTTCGTCTTTTCGTCTTTTCGTCTTTTCGTCGTTTCGTCGTTTGGTCACCGACCTCGAAACTTGGCGGGGATTACGTATAAACCGCCTTTGACATAACGACAAAAAGACGAAACGACAAAACGACAAAACGACAAAACGACGAAACGACGAAACGACGAAACGACCAGACGACCAACCAACCGTCCAAACAAACAAAGCGCGGAAATTTTCATGAAACTACAGCAGGCAACCTGGCCCGAGGTCGCGGCCTATCTCGAGACAAGCGACGCAATCGTGATTCCGATCGGTTCCACCGAGCAGCATGGCCCGAGCGGTCTGATCGGGACCGACGCGATCTGCCCCGAGACGATCGCCTGCGGCATGGCCGACATGGGCATGCTGATCGCGCCGACGCTCAGTATCGGAATGGCGCAGCACCATCTGGCGTTCCCGGGCTCGATCGCACTCAGACCCGGCACACTGATGGCGATCATTCGCGACGTCGTCGAGTCGCTGGCGGTCCAGGGCTTTCGCCGCTTCATGTTCCTGAACGGTCACGGCGGCAACATCGCGACCGTGCACGCGGCGTTCGCCGAGGTCTGGTCCGAATCCAGCTTCCGCGGACACGATTCGGCGCTGCATCTCGAACTTTTCAACTGGTTCACGGGGCCGCGCGTCAAGAAGCTTTCGGAAGAGCTGTTCGGCGACGCCGAGGGCTCACATGCTACGCCGTCGGAGATCTCACTGACCTGGTTTGTCTATCCTGACCGCAAAAGCAACGCGAAACTCAACCCTCGGCGCGCGCCGAACGGCCCCTTTCGCGACGCACGCGACTTTCGCCAGAGATTTCCGGATGGCCGCATGGGTTCCGAACCCGGGCTGGCCAGCATCGAACACGGGAAGCGCCTTTATGAAGCCGGTGTGCGTGACGCCATGGAGGCGTTCGAACGACTTCGTCGTGCTTGAGGCACGGCGTCCGACGTCCGCAAGATTGCCCGGGAGCAAACGCCCCGGTGCGTATACTGCTCGGTGAAAACCTGAACAGGACTGCATGTCATGACCGAATCCGACTACACGCCGCCGTCAGTCTGGGAATGGGAGCCGGGTAACGGCGGCAAGTTCGCCAAGATCAATCGCCCGACCGCCGGCCCCACCCACGAAAAGAATCTGCCGACGGGCAAGCACCCGCACCAGCTGTATTCGCTGGCAACGCCCAACGGCGTCAAAGTGACCGTAATGTTCGAGGAATTGCTGGCGCGCGGCTTTTCGGATGCCGAGTACGACGCCTGGCTGATCGATATCGGCGAGGGCGATCAATTTGGCTCCGGGTTCGTCGAGATCAACCCCAACTCCAAGATTCCGGCCATGGTCGATCACACCACCGAACCGTCGACACGAGTATTCGAATCCGGTTCCATCCTGCTCTACCTGGCCGAGAAGTTCGACGCCTTCCTGCCCAAAGATCACCATGCACGCACCGAGTGCCTGAACTGGCTGTTCTGGCAGATGGGCAGCGCACCCTACCTCGGCGGCGGCTTCGGCCACTTCTACGCCTATGCGCCCGAACCGATCAAGTACTGCATCGACCGATTCACGATGGAGACCAAGCGCCAGCTCGACGTGCTGGACCGACACCTGGCCGACCACGAATTCATGGCTGGCGGCGACTACACCATCGCCGACATGGCGGTCTGGTCCTGGTACGGACAGCTCGCGCTGGGGAGACTGTACGGCGCCGCGGAATTCCTGCAGGTGGAGTCCTACAAAAACCTTCAGCGCTGGAGCAAAGCCATCGACGCGCGACCGGCGGTATTGCGCGGCCGCATGGTCAATCGCCCGTTCGGCGATCCGGCAATGCAGCTACACGAGCGCCACGACGCCGCCGATTTCGAATCCCGCACCCAGGACAAGATCGCCGACGGCAAAGCGTCCTCGTAGCCACCTCCGGCCGCGCCGACAGATACCATCGATCGCGCTATCGATTGATTCGGGGAAATGCTGATCGCCTTCAACAAGCCCTTCGGCGTACTGTGCCAGTTCTCCGGCGAAGGCCCCACGCTGGCTGATTTCATCGACGTGCCCGGCGTGTATCCGGCCGGCCGCCTGGACAAGGATTCCGAGGGCCTGCTGCTGCTCACCGATGACGGCGCGCTCCAGGCCCGGATTTCATCG